>ENA-OQBJ01000884-OQBJ01000884.1-human-gut-metagenome-genome-assembly--contig:-NODE-884-length-13955-cov-3.883208_pt1 | contig 13955 bp, 17 predicted proteins | sample MGYA00242743_ERZ504545 | MGnify/ENA primary metagenome ERZ504545 (study PRJEB26092, sample SAMD00036252) | human gut metagenome | host: Homo sapiens | study: EMG produced TPA metagenomics assembly of...
ACCATCCAGCGTTTCCCTGTCGCATGACTGGGATCGACGACGATAGCAAATGGCTTTGCCGCTTGACGGCAAGGACGGCGCTTAAATCCAGCGTATTGCGGGTGTAGGTCTCAAAGGTCCGAATGCCGCGTTCACAGAGGATGACGTTGCGGTTGCCTTCAGCATGATGTATTCCGCGGACATGAGCCATTCTTCGATGGTCGCGCTGAGTCCTCTTTTTAATAAGACCGGTTTTCTCGTCTTGCCGACTTCCCGAAGGAGGTCGAAGTTCTGCATATTGCGGGCCCCGATCTGGATGATATCGACGCCGTCTTCCAGGAATACCGGCAGTTTGTCGGCCGACATGATTTCGGTAATGACCGGAAGTTTAGCCTTACGACCGGCATTTCTCAGCATATCGAGGCCCTTGTTGCCCAGCCCCTGGAAAGAGTACGGCGACGTCCGCGGTTTAAAAGCGCCGCCGCGAAGGACAGCGGCTCCGGATTTAGCTACGTCACAAGCGACGCCTTCGATCTGTTCCGGCGTTTCAATCGAGCAGGGACCGGCAATGACGGCCAGTTTTTTTACCACCAATGGTCACGCCGCTATTGCCGATCGGGATAACCGATCTTGAGGATGGAAGGCACGGCTGGCTCTTTTATATGGGACTTCGACACGCATGACTTTATCAACGAATTCATAGCTTTGGACTTGTTCCACATCGATGACGGCCGTATTGCCGACAAGGCCCATCACCGTCTGTCGGGTGCCTTTACTGATATCGATCTGCATTCCCTTGGCTTTCAGACTGTCCATTAATGGTTTTACTTCTTCTTTTGTCGTATTTGCTTTCAACACAATAATCATTGGCGTGTCTCCTCCCTTTCCATAAAAAAGCAGGCTCCCATGAGCCTGCTTCTAAAAAGCTTTATTTCTCGCCTGTTATCCGCGCCTTGCTTATCCGGCTAGAGCCGGCTTTAACGGAACAGATGGAAGTCTCCTCATGTCTACATCGGTCATATTGAATTCGTTGTACCAAAAATAGCCAGCGCTAAAATACAGGTAGCCCCAGCCAAAATAAGTAAAGACGTATTCAATTGCCTGACGTAAGCATGGCATGTTCATAATGATCTCCTCATTTAAAAATTCGTTGTCGTCATTGTATACCTCAACGAGATAGTTGTCAAGGCTAAAAAAACAAGGATTCTCTGTATAGATATGAGAATCTTGTAGATAATCGTTTAACTAGCCGTTATTTTACATACTTTATACACATACCTTGCATGCTCTACCAAGATGGCGGGATGGCTGTCGTGACGACGCGGAAGGTATAACCGCGGTCTTTTAAAAGCTTAATGATAGCCGGCAGGGCGTCAACGGTTGCACCGTGGCCGGAGGCATCATGCATGAGGATGACCAGATGGCGGTGAAGGTACGGCCGCAGTTCGAGCTGCTGTTTAATGTTCTCAACGGCTTTGCCGGCAGATTTTCCGGTCCCGTCGGCATCGCCGGTCAAGGCATTCCAACCGACTTCAACGTAGCCCAGCTGTTCAATGGCCGGCCAGAAAGCATCGGTAAAGTGACCTTTCGTTCCGCCCGGCGCGCGGGAAATAATCGGCCGGACGCCGATGACGTTATAAATCGCCTCTTCGGTCTGCATCATTTCATCGATGTACGCCGTCGGAGACTGGTATAATTTTTTATAATCATGGGTATAAGAATGAAGGCCCATGGCATTTCCTGATTGATAGATCTGCTTGACCACATCGGGATAGCGAGCGACATTTTGACCGGTCAGGAAAAAAGTAGCCTTTATATTTTCCTTTTTCAGGATTTCCAGGATACGAGGTGTATTCTTATCGTTCGGTCCGTCATCAAAGGTCAGATACACGACGTTGTCGCCATAGTAATAATCCCGCGTCCCACCGTACGTCGTCGGCAGGCCTTTTTCCTGGCGCTGGCGAGTCGTATATTTATCATAAACCGGTTTATCATTATCGACAGAGGGCAACGAAAAATCGTCGCCGACAAAGGCCACGTCGGGTTTAGAAGAAAAGACTTCTTTTACCGGAGGAACGTGACTTTCTTCCGCCGCAGCAATGACTTCATCGCGGTCGACATTCAATAGAAAGCCCAGGGTAACCAGGGCAGCACACAAAACACAACCAAAAAATAATCTTCCTTTTTGTTTCATTCGTTTACATCCGTTTCTTTCTTACATTATCGTAATTGATATACTGTCGTATCGTGCAGGTTTCTCGATAGCCGTCAGCCAGGACACTGGCCGTAAGGTCGAAGTCTTCGAGATCGTCGAGGAGGGCTTCGGTCATGCGGTGTTGAACGGAATTATAGCCTGTGCAGAAGAGGATGCGCGTACAGCGCGTCCCACGGAATAAGCCGCGCGGGTGCTGGATGAGCTTGGCCAGCATGGCCGGCGTAATGACGGCACCGCAGGGACGTCCCATGATAGCCGCCGCCGTTTCGACGCCTTCTATTTTTTCACCACTGATGACATTGCCTAACATTTGCAGATTGAGGACACCGATGACCGTATCGCAGCTGTCCGGAAGGGGGATATCGTCAGCCAGAGGCGCCTTGAGCCATTTATCGCGGCCGGCATCGCCTTCGATGAGGATATACCAACCGGATGGCGCTGCTTGATTTCATCGATGACCTTAGGATCAAGACCGATATAGCAGTCCTGGTCATCAAGGCCGGCAAACCAAGCCGGAACGTGGCCGGACGCAATTCGTTCAGCACAAAAAGCCTCGCCCTTTTCTACATCTTCGGTGCAGATGACGTCAAACGGTTCGACATTGTCGACGCGCGTGCTGTCCATGGGCACGATGCTGCTGACCATCATAGGCAGATGGCCGCCGTGGCCATACGTACCGAGACGCTCTAATACCGTCGTCTTTCCACCGGCGCCTACAATGGCCGTAATGCCAGGCTGCAGCATACGCCGCCAACGATTATCTTTAAACATGAATGAACCCCCTTTTATACGCCTAATTTGCAATATGACGGCTGTATCCCTTCGAAGCCGCTTTAATAAGACCGCGAACCATTTCAATCGTCAAACTCCGCCGTTCGGCTTCCGAGCAGGTTCCGAAATTTCCAAAATCCAATTCTTCACTGGCTAAATGAGCTACATTTTCCTTAACAGCCATGCCCTTTTCCGTCAATTCATCACTGGCTGACCAGGCAATGGCCGCTGCCCCGGGACGACCGCCGACGACGATGCGCCAGGAATCATCCCGCAAAGACGCCGCACCGACCAAATAAGGTTCGTCCGACGGCAGCCGGCGATAGGCTTATAAGCAGTATACACTTCTTCCCGGGCAATGGAAATACCCGTAACCAATTCTCCCATCGGCGGGCACTGCAGGTAGTCTTCCAAACTCATACGCCCCTTATCCTGAAGCAGGACGTCGACGTGCAGCGACAGGAAAATCGGCAGCAGCACGGAAAAAGCCCCTTTCCCTGAAATGACGCCGCCAAGGTACCGTAACGCTGAACATCCTTATCGGCAATATCACTGATGGCTCGACTGACGCTCCACCGGCCAATTTTTGAATGACCGAAGAAATCTTAAGCTGCCATAAGGGCGTCATGGCACCGATGACGATTTCATCGCCTTCATCTTCAATGTAGCTGAGCCCGGCTTTTGATAAATCAACGACCAGCTCATAATGCTCTTTTCTATATTTCAACCCCTGCGCTCCCGCCAGAAAAACAGCGGACGCAGCCTGACGATAGGCATCATAGGCAGCAGCCGGACTGTCGGGAACGAGCGTCGTCGTACTGGTAATCAAATCGTCCAATCCACCTTTCTTTAAGGCCCCCAATCGTCCTCAAGGGCGATATTCGGCCGATCTTTATTGAGCAGGAAAGAACCGCCGCATTCATCGAGCACAGCATCGACTAAACTATCGATACCAATGTCGCTGCACAGGTCCATTTCCTCTTTGTATAAAAGGATGGGCATGAGAAGTTCACAGTCGTCCCATCGGGCATCTTCACGCCTCCCAGCTGTCCTTCAAACTGAACGATGACCACGCCGGACAGCGCCGTATCCTCAGCAAAAGACTCCGGTTTTTCCCGATTGGGCAATAAAAAGCCATACCCCATCCACACGTCGTGAACGTGGGGAAAGCGCCCCAATTCCATGAGCAGCCAAATCGGCCAGGCCGCCTTATCGTTCAGTGACAGTCCCCGCTCTCGTCGAAACGGCCACCGGGCCGGCAAGATGAGACACAGTTCACTATAGCCTTCGTTCGCCGAAAAAGCTCCCGACGGATAGCGCATGGGCGACGCACTCATGCCCATGGTATGAAGCAGGTAAAAAGGCTCTTCCTCCGTCGGATACAAGATTTCTACATCGATGGCCAGCGGCGTGCCGACGGGATCTCGGAAAACCTGCCAGCGACGGTGAGGAAAAAGGCGGTGGAAATACTGCTGGACGGCCTGTCCGTATTCATGGTGCAGCCCTTTGATCTTTTTCGTATCCGTTAAGGAAAAAAAGCGGGGCCGACAGGCTGTCTGTAACGGTAAGGTATTCATGGAATCTCCCCCCTTTGCGTTATACTCAACTTCATTATAACATAAATATTCCGTCTTTTGGCAACCAAAAAAGGGGCCCCGCAAATGCGAAGCCCCTCTTTCACGATTATGACGATAACCGTTTCAGAGTCGCCAGTCTCCTTGTCGGAGAGATTCCCTGCGGACCGTATCGCCTGTTCAATTGACGGCATATATCATAGCAATAAACCTCAAAATTGTCAACTCAGAGGGACGCAAACTGTCTTGTAAAAGGCTGGACGGTATAGTAAAATAGGAAGTAACGAACCGAACTATATTAACCGCAAAGGGATGACTTACATTGAAGGTACGCTGGGTAGAACTGAATCGTTTCGAAGCTGAATTGATCGTTGAATTTACCTGTCAGCCTAAGGATGCTCCATTTCTGCCAGCCTATGCCGTATGATTTACCGCCGTCTCGAGGGACAGCCGGCACTTGCACAAAACCGAGCAGATATCAGGGAAAAGGAGTAGTACAGGGAGGGCCGGAAAGACTGCCGTATGGGCAGTCTTTTTTCATTGCCCAAAAATCCCTGCCAACACTCTTTTTTATGCTTCCATGGCCTTTTCCAGCCGGGCCGCAATAGCTTTTCCCGTTTCCGTCCGAGCCAGGCCGCCGTCGGACGTTTCTTTTAAGGCCACCGGCATGATCCGGCCGATTTCAGCCATCGCCGAAATGACTTCATCCGGAGGAATGACGCTCTTGATACCGGCCAAGGCCATTTCAGCAGCCGCCAGGGCTTCCACGGCAAAGACGGCATTTCGCTTGACGCAGGGAACCTCTACGAGCCCGGCAACGGGGTCACAGGCCAGGCCCAAGGTATTTTTCAAGCAGAGGGCGAAGGCCTGTAAAATCATGTCGTTGCTGCCGCCGGCCATCGAGGTCACGGCCGCAGCGGCCATGCCTGCTGCCGTACCGCATTCAGCCTGACAGCCGCCGACGGCGCCGGCAACAGTCGCATTATGAGAGACGACGGCGCCGATACCAGACGCGATAAACAAGGCATTTACCATGGCTTCGCGCGATACGTCGAGGGTCTCAGCGGCAGCCATCATGACCGCCGGAACGATGCCGCAGGAACCGGCCGTCGGGCAGGCGACGATTTTAAACATCTTGGCATTGGCTTCACTGACCGCAGGGCATAGATAGCCGCCTTGTGGGCCAAGGGCCCCAAGAGGGTCGGCGTGCTTTCAGCCAGCTTATGGGCATCGCCGCCGACGAGGCCGCTGACCGATTTTCCCGGATCACTCATGCCGGCATCGATGGACTCTTGAAAGACATCGAGGCGGCTGTCCATCATAGCCCGTACTTTTTCTTCCACTACTTCCGATGATTCCACTTCATGGCGGACGACGATGTCCGACAGCGTCGTCTGTTCCTTTTCAGCCAGGGACAGCAGGTCATGAAGGCTGTTGTATTCATATTTATACATCTTATCCCTCCTAAATAGCCGCAAGGTCACGACGCTTTCAATGGCCGTAATGTTTTCAATCATATGCACGATTTCCGGCGGTACGGCACTATCGGTGCAGACAATCATGACCGCCGTTGCATTCTTGGCACTGCGGAACACGCGCATATTCGATACGTTGATATGGCCGATGGCCAGGACCGTCGTCGCCTGGGCGATGATGCCCGGCTGGTCGCGATGGACCGTAATCAAGGTATGTTCTTCCCCATTTAAAGCGACGTCGGCTCTGTTTATTTCACGAATTTCGATTTTGCCGCCGCCGAGAGAGACGCCAAGGACTTCGACCTGTCGTCCCGAGGCCCCGGTCATGGCAATGCGCACCGTATTCGGGTGGTGGACCTCTTCATCGGAACGATGAAAATCGATATCGAGTCCCGCTTCTTTGGCCAGTTCGAAGGACGTACGCAAGCGAACATCGTCTGCCGAAAAGCCGAGCAGGCCGGCGACGAGGGCCCTATCCGTGCCATGGCCTTTGTAGGTTTTGGCAAAGGAACCGTAGACGGTAATGACGGCTTTTTTCGGCTCGTCTTTCAAAATCTCCCGGGCCATGAGACCGATGCGGGCAGCCCCGGCCGTATGGGAGCTGGAGGGTCCGATCATAACCGGCCCGACAACATCAAAAACACCCATGAAAAAACCTCCTTTTAAATCATAATTTCACGCTGTAAATGAAAACTATAGATATAGGTTTCCCGGACGGGAATCCCGGTAATCTGCTCCACAGCTTGTTTATACAAATCCAGCTGGATGGCATAGCGTTCTTTAAAGTCACGATCGCTTTCCAACCGGTCCGACTTATAGTCGACGAGAACCCAGCCGTCGTCTTCACGGAATAAACAGTCGATGATGCCTTGAATCAAAAAGCGTTCCCCGTCTTCGATGTCCGGCAGGGCGCCGCCGGCTAACAGGACCGTAAAGGGATATTCACGATGCAGCTCCGGTGAAGCCGCCATCCGTCGTCCCAGTTCAGACCGCCAAAAAGAAGCTAAGACTGGAATATATATCAGTGACGATTCTTCCGGACTGAAGGTCCCTCGCTGCACAAAGGCCGCCAGTTCCCGGCGAAGGGACCCTTCCGTATGATCGGCAGCCGGCGTGATGTACTGCATCGCTTTATGAAGGGCCGTACCACGCTGAGCTCCGCTGACGTGATCTTCATCGGAGGCCAGCCATGGCGGCAGGTCTTCAAAGGGATTCTCGACCGCTGTCTCCGGCGGAAGAATGGCTTCCGGCGGAAGAATGGCTTCCGGTGAAAGGGCCAAGCCCTTTTCTTCCGCCAGTTCTTCGCTCTGCAGTTCGTGGTACTTGCGCTTTACTTCAGATACTGAAAACTTGGCAGCTGTCGTGACGGCCTTTGGGAAGCATACTGCCAGGATAACTGGCGATCGAGCCAATCGGGAATGGCCGTATCGGTCATATCACCGCGCCGCAGAGCTTCTAACCTAGGTTCCCCGGACAGCACTTCTGCTGTCAGTCCAGGAGCCGGTTCCGGCGAGACGATGCGAAGCTTCCAGCGGTCGCCCTGCCAGGACGCGCCGGCTCGGATCGTTTCGGCATTGACCTCATTTCCAAAGTAGGCTGCCACCGTCGGCATGACCCAGTCAAAGTATGAATTCCCCTGGGCCGGATCGAGTCCGTCAGCCCAGCGGCTCCAATGATCGGCCGCTTTGGAATCGTGACCGATCAAGATCAGTTGATCCCGAGCCCGGGTCATGGCTACATAGAGCACCCGTTCTTCCTCGGCCGTTCCTTCCCAGCGGAGTTTGGCTTCGATACCGCTCCAGATGAGGGTCGGATAAAACATTCGCCACGCCGAATCGTACTGTTTAAGGCCGATGCCCAGCTCATTGTGAAAGAGGATCGGTTCATGAAGATCCATGCGGTTGAATTCTTTCCCCATATCGGCGACGATGACGACGGGAAACTCGAGGCCTTTGCTCTGATGAATGCTCATGATGCGGACGACGTCTTCTTTTTCACTGACTACCTTGGCCGGTGCCAGGTCGAGGCCGTCTTCCATCATCTTATCGATGAGCTGTAAGTAGCGGAACAGGCCGCGGAACCCGGCATCTTCATATTGCTGCGCCCGATCATAGAGGGCTTTCAGGTTAGCCTGACGAAGGTCACCGCCGGGCATGGCCGCGACGAAGTGACGTAAGCCGTATCGGCATAGAGCCGCTGAATGAGTTCCGCCACGCCTTGACGGCGGCTGTACGTGCGCCATTCTTCAAAATGACTTATAAAATCGTCGATATCTTCTTTTAAGGGATCCGAATCGTCAAGGGAATCGGAAAAGACCGGCAGATTCTGCCACAGTGTCCCGTCGCCACAGAGGCGCAGTTCGGCTAAGGCCGTCTCATCGAGACGACCAGAGGTGAACGCAGGACGGCGGCCATGGGCAAATCCTGCTCCGGATTATCGATGCAGCGCAGAAGGGCCAGCATGACCTGGACTTCAACGGCGGCAAAATAGCCGCCTCGCTGCTCGGCATAGGACGGAATCCCTCGTTCCTGCAAGGCCTGAATCAATTTATCGGCTTTATTTTTCATGGACCGGACGAGGATGACGATATGGCGATAGGATAAGGGTTCCAAGGTCCCGTCTTTTCGGGCGGCCATCTTTCCGCTTTCCAAGAGTTCGCCGATGCGGGAAGCCACAAAACGGGCCTCTTGTTCAAAGGCCGTCAAGCTTCATTGTCGCCGGATGTATCGACCAGGTCGACTTCCGTCGGGCCGCCCAGCAGGATGGATCATCGGGTGCCGTCCGACCGGCATAGAGCCTTTCCCTTTCTCCATAATCCATCCCGGCTGCATCCATCGTCATGGCCCGGGAAAAGACGTCGTTTACGGCATCGAGAACAAGTGGTACACTGCGGAAGTTCCGTCCTAAGTCGATACAGCGCTGATGGGCCTCGGCCTCGCGGCTGAAGGTGCGGTATTTATCCATGAACAGCGTCGGATCGGCCAGGCGGAAGCGATAGATACTCTGCTTGATATCGCCTACCATGAAGCGATTGTCGTCGGATGAAACGAGGCGGGCAATCAATTCCTGTACGCCGTTCGTATCCTGATACTCGTCGATGAGGACTTCCTCATACTGGCTTCTCAGTTCTTCGGCTGCCGCCGAACGCACGGGGTTATCCGGCGTTGCCTCGGGGCTGAGGAGGATTTTTAAGCACAGGTGCTCGAGATCACTGAAGTCAATCCAGCCCTTTTCCCGTTTCGCCTTCGAAAAGGCCTGGGCAAAATCTAAAGTCAGGGTGACCAGTCCATCCATGATCGTTTTCATGGCCCGGATTCCATCGAGCCACTCTTCAGACGACGCCGAAAAATAGACGGGCTGCAGCGTTTTCGTAAGGTCTTTCTTGACGCTGTCCCGAAGGGCCTTGCACTGCTCCAAATGCCTTGTCGTCGTCATCTAAGCCGCGCAGCGTCTTTAAACGGGAAAATTCAACGGCATTGATGCGGCATCTCAGATCATCCCAACGCTTTTCACCAGCAGCCGCTTTTAACGCTACCTGTTCCGCTGAAAACTGGTCACAAGCCGCCGAAAAATCATCCGTTGGCGCAGATGATACAAAGCTCTTTCATAGAGGGCGATATCTTTTTTAAGGATTCGCTGCACGAAATCTTTGACCGGCTGTACCCAGGGAAGGTCATCGATCGTCGTGTCAGGCCCCGTTTCATAGGCCATGGCCGACGATTTCAACCAATGTTCCGGCCAGGCCAGGCTCCGGGCATAGGTATACATGCGGCTCACCGTATCCATCAGGACATCATCGCCGCGGTCACTGCCGAACATATCGGCCAAGGGATAGAGGATGGAAGCTTTTTCCTCGTCTTCGTAGTACGACAAAAAGACATCGGACAGTACTTGACGGCGCAGGAGGTTCAATTCTTCCTGACCAGCAATGGAAAAGGTCGGGTCCAGGTCAATGGTATAGAAATATTTGCGAATGACGTACTGACAGAAGGAATGAAGGGTCGAAATGTGAGCCGACGGCAATAAGGCCAGCTGCCGTTCGATACGCGGATCCTTGGTCTCTGACAAAGCCTTCATCAATGCCTGTCCGACACGGTCCCGCATTTCGGCCGCCGCCGCGTTGGTGAAGGTAACGACCAAGAGTTCCGTAATGTCGATGGGATACGTCTTATCCAACAGGCGGCGGATAATGCGCTCGACCAGGACGGCCGTCTTCCCCGAGCCGGCAGCTGCCGACAGGAGCAGCGTTTGTTTTCGGCTGTCAATGGCTCCTGCTGTTCATCAGTCCATGCCATGGTCCTCACCTCCTCTGTCAAAAATAGTACGTATCATCTCATCCGTATCTTCCTTCTCGGCAGCATCGTAGGTATTGCCGGTCATGGAAAGATCGAAGCGGCAGACGGCCCGATACGGGCAGTACTGGCAAGCGTCTGCTGTTTCAGCATGACCGGATGAATGGAAATATCGCCATCGCCGATGCCGCCGGCCAGTTCCTGCAGCTTTTGAGAAGCCCAGGTCAGGAGGTGGCTCCAACCGGCTTCGTCGTAAATCGACTTCGACTGATCACTTAAGGTCCCGTCTTTCTTCAATCGTAAGTTCAAAAAGTCCGAAAAGCCCTCCATGGAGCGATCCAACTCTTTCATGACGTCGCCATCATTGAGGTAAAACCCAGTCAGCTTGCCTTTGGCATCGTACTGCTTCTTCTTATCGGCCTCGTCGATGCGGTACGACAACGACACTTTATCATTGCGGACGTAACAGTAGAGTACAGCCGCCGGAACGGCACCGTCGCCAATATTGAGGAGGGCGACGAACATGTAGGTCAAGAGCTGCAGTTCAAGGCCCATAAAAATCTGACTGATATCGAGCTGTTTCCGCCCCGATTTATAATCGATGACGACGACGTAGGTCCGATCGTCCTGACGCAGCATATCGATGCGGTCGATCTGGCCGGTAACGACGACGTCGAGACCACTTTTTAAGGTAAAATGAAGGGCTTCCCAAGGACTTCCGGGCCGGCCGAAGGATTTTTCAAGGCCCGTCATCCGGAATCCCGAAGCGGCACTGAAGGCACAGAGATGGCGGACCGTACGAGTCAGGGTTTGAATGAGCCGTTCTTTAATCTGCGAAAAGTAGGCGTTCGACATCAGGATGTCATGCTGAACCTGCGGCGCCAGCTCATCCGTCGCCTGGCGGCAAATAACCGGCACCTCGTCATCAGGAATATCCTGCCACTGCTTCTTTTCCCGAAGCAGCTTTTCACCGATGATGCGCAGCGCCCCATGGACGAGCATCCCCAGATCAGGCGCCGCAAACTGATATCGGCGCCGTTCTTCCAGATTGAGTCCATAGCGGGAAAAATAAGCAAAGGGACAGTTCCGGTACTGTTCAAATTTCGTAACCGACCCTCGCAGCACGCCGTCGGGTGCAAATAAGCGGCGTACGAGGTTGGCTGGCAGGGTAACCGGTAAATTCGTATGGAAGAGGCCCTGCACAGCCCGTACGGCCTGGTGACGCCAGCCCTTTTGCCAAGCCCAATCGTAGAGGGCCCACCAGGTATCGTCTACGGTCTGACCGTCGAGGGCCGGACGCAGTTGACCGGGCAAGTAATGAAGTCCTGCCGGCAGAGCCAGGACAGGCTTTTCCTCCTTAGAAAAATCCATCGCATCATCGCGACGAAGGATATCCGCCACATAGCCTTTATCACAGAGCTGATGAATCCATGACGATTTTTCCACGGCACTGCCGTCATCGTCGGCGACCATATAGGAAAGGACGAAGCTTTCACTGGCCCGTGTGGCGGCCAAATAGAACAGGAACCGTTCCTGGAAAGAGCGGAACCGGCTGCCCGGCCCGAGAACGATACCGAGGTCCGCCAGACTGCGCCGTTCCTTATCACTGAACAGCCCTTCTTCACTACTGTGCTGGGGAAAAATCCCGTCGTTGACGCCGCATAAAAAGACGACCGGCGCCTGCATCGTATAGCCTCGTTCGACGGACGTAAGGGTTACATGATCCAAGGTCGGCGGGATGAGGCTGAATTTGAGCGTCGCCAACCCGCCTTCAATGATCTGAGAAAATTCGTCGATATCGGTCACATCGTCGCCGCAGAAGTCGACGATTTCCGTGAGAAAGTCCATGATGCGCTTCCACACCTGTTCGTGTTCTTTTCCGGCTTCGGTCTGCCCTGCGGCTTCATCGTCTTCCTGCCAGCGGGCCAGGGCCTCCGGAACACCGAGCGTCCGCAGCCATTGGTACAGCAAGGTACACCAGTCGCGAAGACTATGTACGTCTTGGGCTTCCTCCCAGGCCGGCATCAAAATATCCCGAACAGCTTGGCAAATATCCTGGATCCGTTGCAGCTGAGCTTCTTCCCGCTCTTCAATGATGGCCTGACCTTCATGGCGGCGGCCATAATTCCACGTCTTTCCACTCAGCCAATGATAGCCCTGAATGCCGTAGGCAGACAATAGTTTTCCAAATCATCGACGTCGTGACGGCTGATGGGAAAGAGGTCGCTTTTGAGCAGGCGGAACAAGGCTCATGAGACCAGCGTGTACGAAAGACACTGAGCAGGGCCGAAATGGCTTCCGCTGCGGGATGACTTGTCATCGGTCTCCGATAATCGCTGAAACAGGGAATCCCGTAGCGGCGAAAGATGCGTTCCATCCGATGATGGTACATTTCACTCGACCGGGCCAGGATGAGAAAATCACGGAACCGCCGCCCTTTACGGCACTGGCGGAGGATTTCCCAGGCGATACTTTCGATTTCGCCGTCCTTATCCTGACATTCCCACACAGAGAGGGCCGATACCGGGTGCGACTGTTCCGCTGGGACAACCTGGAAGAAATCACGCTGGAAGCCGTCAAAGCCGTCGGCGGCGGCTCGGGAACGACGGCCGTTTCCAAGTGCGGAAAGAGGCGCTGTAAATCACGGTATACCTCATACGCCCGATGGAAGAGTGCCGTTTCCCGCCGCTGCTGCAACAGGTGGTCGGCATCAATAGTCAGGGTAATCGTTAAATGATCGGTCACCGCCTCGATTTGTTGTAAGATATTCATCTGCTGCGGCGTAAACCATTGAAAACCATCAACCCAAACGCGGGCTCCCTGTAAAAAAGGATCCTTGTCAACGGCCTTGGCCAACAGGGTCATGGTATCATCGGCCGAGCCAAAATGGTCGCTTAAAAAGGCCTGATACATATCATATAATAAGGCCATATCCTGCAATTTATGGGACAAGGTCGTACTAGAAACAGCGTCAGCCGCCTTGCGAAGCGTATCGGAAGACACACAGAAAGAACGGCATTCCCCTAGAAACCGGCCAGCCGTATCGGCAAAATTCGGCTGTCTGGCTGCCGTCTGCAGCAGGGAAAAATCCTTTTCGCCCTTATGGAGCAGGCGCTGTAAAATAATCTTCCGGGCCAATTCCGACAACGAGGCATGAGAAAGTCCCTGCTCTTGGAACACATTATAGGCCAGGCGGGAAAAACCGACGACCTGCGTTCCGACAAAACCACGGCCTTTAGCGTGTTCTGCCAACCGCCGTTCAGCGCCGTATGTCGCCTGGTCCGGGACCAGGAGCATCGCCTTGCCGCCGGCCGCTTCCCAAGCCTGCAGTTCATTAAAACATTGGGATGACTTACCGTTTCCGGCCTTGCCCATTAAAATGGTAACTGCCATAAAAGTGCCTCCTTACGCCAATCTGATCTACCCTTATTATACCCGATTTCCACTGGAAAAGAACAGATAAAGTATCTGTCCCGCGCCTGACAAATCAAAACCACCAGTTTAACTGGTGGTTTGCTCGGGCCTATAAGGGCCTATCTCTTGTGGTTGCACTCTAAAGAGTGCACTGAATAAAGTCTGGCAATCACATTTCTATTACTGGCAGCCCCCTACTCGGGGGCTCTTGTTTTGCCTACTTTTTCTGGCTACC
>ENA-OQBJ01000885-OQBJ01000885.1-human-gut-metagenome-genome-assembly--contig:-NODE-885-length-13943-cov-1.116676_pt1 | contig 13943 bp, 26 predicted proteins | sample MGYA00242743_ERZ504545 | MGnify/ENA primary metagenome ERZ504545 (study PRJEB26092, sample SAMD00036252) | human gut metagenome | host: Homo sapiens | study: EMG produced TPA metagenomics assembly of...
AGCTTGCTATGGTGCAGTTTCCGTATTCGTGATGCTGAGGATCCGGCAGTTCTGCTCCTTAAACCGCATAACATGCCGATGGTATCTCCGGATTCCCCCGATACAGAAAATACGATCACAAGACTGTCCTTTAAAAAACTGCTCTCTGTAGGATAGTGCGGTTCATCAATATACAGGCAGAATTTACCCATACTTGAAAAATACCGCGCTCCATATTTTGCCACGATCCCCGACATACCGCTGCCTACCAGAAAAACATGGTTTGCATGAAAAATAACCTCTGCCAGCATTTCCAGCTTATCTTCAAACTCCTGCGCTGCGGTTTTTTAAGAAAGTCAACGACTTCTGAAATATCATCTTACGTTTGCCTGATCCTTCCTGGTCTGATAATCCCGAAGCTGCAGCTTAAATTCTGAATAGCCGCTACATCCCATTTTTTTACAAAACCGCAGAATGGTAGACGTTGAAACATGTACCTCATCAGCCAGCTCCCGAATCCTCATATATTTCACCTTTTCAGGATCTTTTACAACATATTCATAGACCATTCTCTCCAGATCATTTAAGGCTTTTACCTGCTCCACATCAAACATTTTCATGTCCTCTCCCATCATTTCTAATACCAGTCTATCAGCCAAAGCTTCTGCCTGTCAAGTAAGTTTCCCTCTGTCTGCTCCTTCTTCCCATATCTCTGTCAGATCCTCGATCAAAAGCAGTCCCAGAGGCCCTAAAATAAATCCCAAAAAACCCAAAATAATTCCAATTCCCACATACACTGCCGCCAGTGTTTCCAGAGGAGATAAGCCAACCTCACTGCCCATATACTTCGCTTCCAGATACTGGCGCGCAAAGTAACAGGCCAGATAGAGAGCCGAAAGGATCAAAGCATCCTTCCACTGTCCTCCCAGCACGCACAAAAAAGCCCAGGGCAGAAGGACAGCCCCTGCTCCCAAAAGAGGCAGGCGTCCAGAAGAGCTATGGCTGTGCCTGCCAAAACAGCATATGGATTTCCCATCCAGATCATGGCTCCTATACTCAAACCACAGGTTAAAAAGAAGGATGATGCCCTGGCTTTTAAACCATGCCTTCCCGGTCTGTACCAGGCGGCTCCCGATAAGATTAAACTCTCTGCGAAACAAGGACTGATCCGCCTGTGCCGAAGCTCTTCCATCTCCTGAAGACTCAAGACGGCCGCCAGAAAGGAAACCAGGCAAACGAGAGTCAGACGTATAAAAAAAGCCGCTGCAGGCAGGGAATTTGTCATAAGAAAAGGCATCAGGCTTTCTTTCGCCTTCTCCCCCAATGTGGCTGTCATTTCAGCTGCTGTTTCAAACAGACAGCCGGACTTTAAGCCTGCTGCCCGTTCCATTTTCATACAGTATTCCGCCATCCGGCTGTCAAAATCCATGATCCACAGGGGCAGACGGACTGCCAGAAGCTGCAGTTCCCGGCACAGGCGCAGGATTCCCTGCCAGACCCAAATCCCCAGACCGCCAAATATAATCCCTATTTCTGCTGCTCCGATCAATCCAGAGGGAATTTTCCATGTTTTCCAAATGCAGAAAAACTGAAAACGATACCGGATAAAACGGACCGAAGGGCGCAGGATCAAGGCCAGCGTATAGCCAATGAAAAAGGAGCCACAAGAGGCAGCAGGTACTTTAAACCTGCATAGACCAATCCTGTGGTTCCTGTTATGATTAAAAATTTCTTCAGTTTTTTACCGGGCTTTTCCATGGACTCACCTGTTTTTTGATTTGTACTTCCTTTGTACACTCCTAGTATGAGCCTTTGGAAAAATAATATTCATAAAACATATATTTTCTTTTTTTAAGACAGATCCCGGCACAACTCTCCCAGATATGCCGTCACTGCTCTGAGACAGCCGTCCACTCCTACGAGTCCGCTGTCTACGCACAGATGATAATTCTGCGCCTTTCCCCAGGTATTTCCAGTATAATACTGATAATAATCCTTCCGCTTCCGGTCTACCTCACGGATCCGGCGCTCCATTTCCTTTTCATCCGATCCCGGCTCCAGCTCCATCATACGGCGGATCCTGTTTTTCATCTTTGCATAAACAAAAAATATTGATGCTGTCCTCCAATACCATATCAGCACACCGGCCGACAATAATACAGGGGCCATGGGATGCCAGACGGCGGATCACATTCGACTGCGCCACGAAAATCTGATCCGACATGGGAACCTGGTAAATGTCAGAAAATGCATGATAAAAATTCCGATCCAGGGGATCTTCCACCACAATATGCTCGTCATACCTGCGAAATGCTTCTTCCGCAATATTGGATATCGTCGGCAGCCATGGAAATCAGTTCCTTATCATAAAAAGGAATCCCCAGCGCATCTGCCAGCTTTACTCCCAGCTCGCGTCCACCGCTTCCAAATTCACGGCTTACTGTAATTACTTTATTCATAACGTCCACCGTCCCTTCTCCTTTGTCTGTGCCTGTATGGATCCATAAGAGCCATCCGGTTATGGGGCTATTATAGCATACCTTACCGTCATTCCACAAGGATGAACCGGACGTGATTTTTCCTTATCTCCCTCTGCCACAATCCGGTCGATCATATCCACATAATCGCTGCAGTATTTTCCGTACATAGCATAACCGCAGCCTGAAAGCGGGACTTTTCTTCTTTGGAAAGCTCTGTTATGATACAGCCTGCTTCACGGATATTCTGCTCAGACTGTGCTTCGCGCTCCTTCCACAGAGAACGCTCATACCTTGCGGATTCTTTGGCACACTGGGTAATAATGATCCTGTACTCCTCAGGCAGCTTATCCCAGGTGGACTGGGCCGCCAGCTGCAGCTCCGGCACTCGGGTATGCTCATCGATGGTGTAATACCTGGCTACCTCATAATGCCTTGTGGACTCATAAGAGGGCCAGTTATTTTCCGCTCCGTCGATTTCCCCGGTCTGAAGACCGGAATAAACTTCCCCGTAAGCCATCTGCTTCGGCACAGCTCCCAGCACGCGGATGCTGTCGCTCATAAGCTCCGACTCCTGAACACGGATGGTAAGCCCCTTCATATCCTCCAGCTTCTCTATGGGACGGACCGAATTGTAAAAATTTCTGGCTCCTGCGTCATACCAGGAAAGAGCTACCAGACTGGAGCCCTCAAAGGAACCTAAAAAGCTGTCCCCGATTTCCCCTTCCAGCACCTTCCACATATGCTCCGCACCTGTATACAGATAGGGAAGCTGAAGGACATTCAATTCCGGCACAAATTCCGATAAAGGCGACAGAGACACACGGGCAAAATCAACGCCGCCGAAACTGAAGCTGCTCGATCACCGGTTCTCTCATCCCCCAGAATCCCCTCGGCATTGATCAGGATTCCGACCTTTCCTCCGGTTCTCTGCTTTACCAGTTCTGCCAAATCTGTAAGCTCCCTGAGTAGTAGGATAGTCCTCTGCCTGATTTTCCGCATAGGTCAGCACAAACTCTGGTACATTTTCTTCCCCAGCCCCCTTCTCTCTGCTTTGGCACCCCCATACCGAGGCGGACAACGCCAGGATCAGGCCGGCAGCCAGGATGTTTCTCTTCCCTTTCACTGCTTCCTCCTTACTTTTTTCCATGATTCATACGGGCAGTGATAAACGAATAGACCGCTTCACGGTCTCCTCCCAGCACCCGGTCCGTAAGCACATATCCATGGGTCGTATCGGAAAAGATCACCAGCATATCCGGTTTCTTTGAAATACGGCGGATCTTGTCCCATACAATATCCGTATGAGCCGTTCCCACAGTCACATGGATCCCCTTGCCGTCAATCATGATATGAGTATCCTCTTTAATCGCTGAAGCAATCTTTTTGGAACGTCTCCAGATCGCCAGGGCTGAAGCACGGTAAACAGACTGCAGCCTAAGATCAGCATGGCCCGGTAGCCCCATCCTGCTCCTCCCCATTTTACATAGGTAAGGATAAATAAAGCCGCTGTAAATATCAGATTGCACACGCCTACCATAGATCCATACGTATAGTACATAGACAGACGCCAGTATTCTCCATTGCTGAGACGATAGTAATATTGATACATAAGCTTCCTCCGAAGTGATTTTTAAAGCCGTCCTGATAAAGCATCAGAACGGCTTCATGATTGTTAATTATAAATGATTTCTGCTGTTATGCCAATACCTGAGGCAGCCACAGGCTGATTGCCGGTACAAATGTGATCAGAAGCAGCGTAATGATCATGCACAGGTAGAATGGAAGGGTAGCTTTTACAACCTTCTCCATTGGCAGCTTTGCAATGGCGGAACCGATGAAAAGAACGGAACCAACCGGAGGAGTCAGAAGGCCGATACCGCAGTTTAATACTACCATGATACCGAACTGAATGGGATCGATACCGATAGAGGTTGCGATCGGCAGAAGGATAGGAGTTGCGATCAGGATGATCGGAGCCATATCCATGATACAGCCTAAAACCAGAAGGATCAGGTTTAACAGCAGTGCCAGTACGATTGGGTTGTTGGTAAAGTTTGTAATAGCAGTTGCTGCCAGATCCGGCACATGGAGCTGTGTCAGGCAGTAACCGAAAATACTGGAGGTTGCGATCAGGATCAGTACGATAGACAGTGTGTCGATGCAGTCGCCTAAAACTCTCCATACGCCCTTCCAGTCAAGTCCCTTGTAGATAAATACACTTACAAGAAGACTGTAGATAACAGCGATCGCTGCGGACTCAGTAGCTGTGAACACACCGCCTACTACGCCTACTACAACGATCAGAACGGCTGCCAGAGCCCAGAAGGAAACGCTGAACTGCTTTAACAGCACCTTCATGCTGAACTTGTCGCCCTTTGGATAGTTGCGCTTTACAGAAATAATGTAAGAGCCGATCATCAGGGAAGCAGCTAACAGAGCGCCCGGAATATATCCTGCTAAGAACAGGCTTCCTACGGAAATACCGCCGGCTGTGGTAGCGTAGATAACCATGTTGTGGCTTGGAGGTACTAAAAGTCCCTCACAGGAAGATGTAATCGTAACTGCAGTGGAGAAATCTCCGTCATAGCCTGGTCAACCATCATAGGGATCAGGATGGAACCTAAGGAAGCTGTATCTGCAGATGCAGAACCGGAAATACCGCCGAAGAAATAGGAAGCAACGATGTTTACCATTGCCATACCGCCGCGCATCCAGCCCACGCAGGCATTTGCCAGAGCGATCAGCTTTTCGGAAATACCGCCGGAGCCCATAAGGCATCCCATGGTGATAAAGAACGGAACAGCCATCAGGCTGAAGGAACTGATTCCCTTTACCATCTGCTGGCAGATCGTAGTCAGGTTATGTCCCTGAGCTACCAGACAGAATACGGAAGAAAGAGCAACCGCATAAGCGATGGGGAAACGCAGGAAGATCATCAGGAAAAAGCTTCCAAGTAAAACTAAAATTGCAAATGTATTCGCATCCATTATTTTGCTTCCTCCTTTACAAAGATCTTTTTCACATGATTGTAAAGAGCCTCAATCTCAAACACAACCATAGCCACTCCGGCTAAAGGAACCGGGAAGTACATCCAGAATCTGGATACCTTTGGCATACTTACATAAGTACCCTTGGAACCAATTCCGGTTGCATATTTCCAGCCCACTGTAATCATGATCACAGCCAGTACCAGTACGGCAACATCAGCAAGGATATCAAGGAAAGTTACGACCTTTTTCGGTAAGTAATTGTCAAATGCGGTCATACGGATATGAGCGCCCCTGCGGATCGCCAGTGCTGCAGAAAGCACTGCCATATAGGACATACAGGTAAGAACTACTTCTTCACTCCAGGCCGGGTCGGGAATAAAGGAAACGTAACGGCCGACAACAGACATGGATGTGATCACAATATCCGCAACCAGAAGCAGCTTGCAGATCAGCAATTACAGCCTTGTATACCAGGTCATACGCCGGTTTGATCTTGTCGATTTTGTTGAAAATCTCTGGCATTTCAGATTTTCCCCCTTTTCTTTATTGTGTATTCGGATGTCTGTTAACAACATTTTAACAGGTTCCGTGATACCAAAACAGGACACAGAAAATATCCAAAACTCTCTGTGTCCTGTCAGTTACAAATTTACTGCAAGATTACTCCATATCAAGGAGCTGCTGATACAGTTCAGCCTGATCGGAAGTGTTGGACTCGATTACATCTTTACAAGCCTCTTTCCATGGAGCCTTATCCTCAACCTCAACAACGGTTACGCCGTCAGCCTTAAGCTGCTCTAAAACCTCGTTCTCCTTGTTCTCGGAGTTTGCACGGTTGTTAGCAGAAGCGTACTCGCCTGCCTCCATAAGGATAGCCTGCTGATCCTCGGTCAGTCCGTTCCATGCCTCGTCTGTGATAACAACCTGAACAGCGCCCAGAGTATGTCCATCCAGCATCAGGTAAGGTGCAACCTCAGGGAATGCATTGGAAGCATAGTTTGCGATCGGCTGCTCAGCAGCGTCAACAACACCTGTCTGAAGTGCGGAGTACAGCTCGTTCATGGAAACAACAGTTGCGTTAGCGCCCAGTCCGGCTACCATACCTGTCATAACAGGATCATTGGAAACACGGATCTTTAAGCCCTTTAAGTCTTCAAGTGTGTTAGCCTCTTCCTTAAAGAAGAAGTGACGGAAGCCTTCCTCACCGTAGAACAGACCTCTTACGCCCAGGCCCTGCTCAACCGGCTCTGCTAAGAACTCATCAGCCAGATCGCTGGTTGCGAAGTTCCAGAAATGCTCACGGTCAGCAAATGTATAAGGAATGGAAAGAAGCAGAGACTTCTTTGCGCCGTAGCCGTTTAATGCGAATGCGGAAATACGGGACATATCAATGGTACCGCCGCCGCCTAACATGGTATCCAGAACGTCATTCTCAGAACCCAGAACGCCGCTGGCCTGTACGTCGATTGTCATCTTCCATCGGAAAGCTCTTCAACCTTTTCCTTGAATCGGTAGCCATCTGGCCAACGATCGTATCCAGTGGGTTAACCTCTGCGTATACCAGAGTTACCTCAGGCATATTTGCAGTGTCATACTTGCCGGAAGCTGCTGCCTCTGCCTTGGTCTCACCCTCTGCCGCCTCAGTCTTCTCTTCTGCCTTGGTCTCCTCCTTTGCAGCCTCAGTTGCAGCCGGAGCAGCTGTCGTAGTCTCTGGTGTCTTCAGACCGCAGCCTGCCAGAGTACCTGCAGCCTTGCTGCGCAAAGTGCTGTGCTTAACCATCTTTTCTTCATGTTACACATCCTCCTCTTAATACATCATTCACGTTTTTGATATATATCTTAACGCTTTATTTATGTTGATTTCATTATATAAGGAAAAGCGCACAATGAACATGGTAAATTTTTGCGAATCGTAGTATAATTTTAACTTTCTTTATATTTTCTTTATATTTTTCCTTATCACCCATTCCGATACTCCGTCGGACTCTGTCCGGTGATCCTCTTAATACCTTTGTAAAGTAATTGGAATCACTGTAGCCTACCGCTTTTCCCACATCCTTTATATTAAAAGTGGCTGCTCCAAAAGCTTTTTTGCCTCAGCAATGCGGTACTCGGTGAGATAAGCAGTAAAATTCTGGTCAAAGTACTGTTTAAAAAGCTTGCAGAAATAGGGCTCTGAGTAGTTCATCCTCCGTGCCAGCTCCTGCATGGAAATGTCATACATATAATTTTCTTCAATAAACGAGCGGATCATGGCCCCTACACGGCTCATGTGATCATTATCATCCTCCGGCTGAACCGGATCTTCTTCAAAATCAGCTTCCTCCGATTCATTTTGAAAGAACTGTTCCATCTCCTTCCTCTGCCCCTGCTCTTCTACCATGCGCATGGCCTCCTCGATCACAAGCATAAGCTCATTTTCATCATATGGCTTAAGCACATAATCAATGGCCCTTACAGAAATAGCTTTCTTTGCATAGGAAAATTCATCAAAAGCTGTAAGGAAAACGATCACACAATCCTTATCTTTTTCCCTGATCTTCTCTGCTGCCTGGATCCCGTTGATCCCCGGCATCTCTATATCTAAAACAGCAATCTGGATCTTCTCCTTTTCATACAGCTCCAGTGCCTGTCTGCCATTTTCTGCCTGATAAATCTCACACTGGCCTTCCAGATTTTTACTGAGCATTTTATACAGTACAGCCCGCTCTATCATTTCATCATCCGCTATCAGCATTCGGTACATTATTTATCCCCCCTGTTATGCTTTTCCTGAGGAATGAACATCTGAATCACCGTGCCCCGTCCTTCTATGCTGGCGATCCGGAATTCTCCCTGTTTGTACATCATGTGGATACGCTTGTAAATATTTCCCAATCCTATTCCAATCCTGGAGGTCCGGCGCTCCTTCATGGCCTCCGTGACCTCTGCCAGACGCTCCTCAGACATTCCGAGCCCCGTATCGGCTACAGAAATAACAAGCCTGTTTCCCTGTTCCCAAATCCTTACGTGAACTCTTCCACCCTGTTCCTTCTTTGACAAACCATGAACCATGCATTTTCCACCACAGGCTGCAGCGTAAAGGCCGGAATCATAGCCTGCTCTGCATCAACCTTAAGATCACAGCTGTAGAGAATACGGCTTCCAAAACGCATCTGCTGAATATACATATAATCCTGCACCACCTTCAGTTCCCTGGCAAGGGTTACGATCTGCTCTGAGGTCTTTAAGTTATACCGGAACAGGCTGCTCATGCTGCTGATCATCCGCTCTGTCGTAACCGCCTCCTCCAGCTTTGCCATACATGCGATCATATTCAGGGTATTAAAGAGAAAATGGGGATTGATCTGGCTTTTCAGCAGCTCCAGCCTGGCTCCGCTAAGCTGCTTTTCCATCTCTACCTTTCGATCTCTTCCCTGTGAAGCAGTTCGGACATACGGTGATTCTCCTTTAATGTATCAATATACCCCTTTGTAGACCGTTTCATTTTGTTAAATGCCCGCACCAGTTCGCCCATTTCATCCCGGTTTTCTACAGAGGGATCTTCTCCGGTAAAATCATTTTTGGCGATTTTTCTGGCGCACTGGGCCAGAAGGACTGCCGGAGATACTAGCGCGTTGGAGAGGATTTTGGTTAAAAACATCACAAAACCCATAAGGACGGCGGAAATAGCCAGAATCAGATAGGGCATGTTATAAAATACAGGTACTTTTTCCTGATAACTGTCATTCCCTTCTTTTAAAGTGACCTGCACCAGACGTCTGGCATAGGTCTGAAGATATTCCTGCATCTTGTACACCCGGTACAGCCGTTCCACAAAATCGCTTTCCCTTACCTGTGTCTCAGCAAGCTCATCCCGATAGGCCTGATAGGTTTCATAACCATTTAAAATACTCCAGGTGCGGGCGTAGCGCTCTGTGCCAATCCGGGCATAGTCAAAGGGAAGGGAGCGGAGACAGCGCTCTGTACGGACGCAGGACAGAACATACTGATCTCTCGTATCAGGTGTGGCATCGCGGATATAATCCGCAAAGGACTCAATCTCAAGATCCAGTGCCTCCTGAAAATCATGGCAGCGGGAATTGTCATTTAAAATGGTATTGAAGCCTCCCAGCGAGAAGTTCATAATACAAATACTGAACGTAGCCGAAAGAGCCATGATCAAAATGACCATGGCTGCAAAAATACCGATCTTCTTTTTGATGGAAATCGTTAACCATATATTACGAAGCATAGATCTGTATTATAATCTGCGTTTCCTTTCTGTCTGTATCCTCGGCCCCTCCTGTGTTTTACGACTCAGTGCGTTTGAAAGATTGAGCCGTCTTTTGGGTTCTTTCCCGCTCTTTGCCTCCACTATCTTTTTAGGTTCCTCTTTTGTAGTAGAAAGTTTTTTAGGTTCTTCCCTGGCTGTAGACAGCTTCTTCGGCTCCTCTTTCACCACGGCTGTCTTTCTTCCGCCGGTCTCTGGCTCCTTCTTTGCGGCAGCCTCCTTAACAGAGCTTTTTGCAGCCCTCCCGGCCTTCTTTTTGCCAGCTTCCGGCGTACAGGAAAATACCAGAAAGCTCATTGGCGGGATATTGCATTCGATGGAGTTCTCTCTGTCATCCCATGGAATCTTCTTCGAGCTCTTTGCGCGGGCGTTGATCCTGCCCTGACCGCCGAATTCCCTGGCGTCACTGTTGAAGATTTCCTTATATTTGCCTGCAAACGGTACTCCCAGACGGAATTTCTCATGCTCCACATTATCAAAGTTGCAGATAAAGAGCAGCGTTTCCTTTCCGTCTTTGCTTCTGCGTACATATAAAACCATGCTTTCTTCATGATAGCTGCAGTTGATCCACTCAAATCCACTGGGGTCAAAGTCCTCCTCGTAAAGAGCCGGATGCTCCAGAACCATGTGGTTTAATGCCCTTACATAGCTCTGCATATTTTTGTGAAGAGGATACTGCAAAAGTTCCCATTCCAGAGAAGCATTTTTCATTCCACTCGTCAATCTGGCCAAAGTCCTGTCCCATAAAGAGCAGCTTCTTGCCCGGATGGGACATCATAAAGCCGTACGCAGCGCGCAGATTTTCTGCTTTCTTTTCCAGAGTTTCTCCTGGCATTTTCCCCATCATGGAGCCTTTTCCGTGAACCACCTCTCATGGGAAATACCAGGACAAAGTTTTCACTGTAGGCATAGAGCATGGAAAAGGTAAGCCCGCCGTAATTATTTTTCCGGAAATAGGGATCGCAGCGCATATAGTTGGTGAAGTCATTCATCCAGCCATATTCCACTTGTAGTCAAAGCCAAGACCGCCGTCCTTTGGATTGCCGGTGATCATGGGCCATGCTGTGGACTCCTCTGCGATCAGCACAGCGCCGTCTTTGCGTCCCTTAAATACGCTGTTTAAATGCTTTAAGAATTCTACGGCTTCCAGATTTTCATTTCCGCCGTACATATTGGCTACCCACTCGCCGTCATTTTTGCCGTAGTCCAGATACAGCATGGAAGCAACTGCATCCATTCGGATACCGTCTGCGTGATATTTTTCAGCCCAGAATAAGGCGTTTGCGATCAGGAAATTGGATACGCCGGGACGGCCGTAATTGTAAATCAGAGTTCCCCAGTGGGGGTGAGAACCTGTCTGGGATCTGCGTGTTCATATACACAGGTACCGTCAAAGCAGGCCATGCCATAGGCATCTCTGGGGAAATGAGCCGGTACCCAGTCAAGGATCACCCCGATGCCGTTCTCATGCATATAATCCATAAAATACATGAAATCATCCGGGGTTCCGTATCGGCTGGTGGGCGCATAATACCCTGTCACCTGATATCCCCAGGAAGCGTCTAAGGGATGCTCCATCACCGGCATCAGTTCCACATGGTATATCCCATATCCTTTACATAATCAGCCAGCTTTACAGCCAATTCCCGGTAATTATAGAACTCAGACCCGGCAATCACATTTCCATTTTCATCCTCTGCAAACGCCTTGCGGATCCAGGAGCCCAGATGAACTTCGTAGATATTAAACGGCTTGTCCTTTGTATCAGAAGCGGCCCTTTTTTTCATCCACTCCTGATCCTTCCACTGATAGTTTCCAATATCCCACACAATGGAGGCATTATTGGGGCGCAGCTCTGCATAGTTGGCATAGGGATCACATTTTAACATGGGTTCCCCGGCCCGCGTTTTCACCTCATACTTATAAAGGCAGCCTGGTTTTAAGCCGGGAATGAACAGCTCAAATACACTTGCATCTCCCTCCCCCAGCTTCCTCATCTGATGGCGTCTGCCGTCCCAGAGGTTAAAATCTCCTACCACGCTGACTCTCATGGCACAAGGGCCCATACGGAAAAATATACACCCTCCACACCGTCTATTGTCATGGGATGAGCACCCATTTTCTCATAGATGTTATAGAAAATTCCCGCTTCAAACTTCTTGAGCTCCCGCTCCGTATACTGAGGGCCAAAGGCGTAAGGATCTGTAACTTCTTCCTCCGCCCCATTATCATAGGTCACTAAAAGCGTATAGGCTGTTTTCGTCTTTCTGGGAATGAGGACTGCAAAAAAAGCCTGCTTCATCTGCCAGCTCCATATCATATGTCTTTCCCGTATTGGAAAGTTTTACCTTTACAGCCGAAGCCGTAGGAAACAGAGCCTGGATCAAAAGCCCCTTTTCTGTTATGTGAGATCCCAGAAGTCTGTGAGGATCTGCAGACTCCGAATAAGTCAGCTCCTCAATTCCCGCCCAATCCATCAAATCGTATAATACCTGTTCCATAAATACAGCTTCCCCCTTCTGCCGGCTACAATGTCTGAGCCCGTTCTGAAATATTTTGCCTGAAATTGATCACATCATGCTCATACTCCTCTTCCATCAGAGGAGAAGCAATCATAAAATCCGCGCTTGCTTTATTGTTTGCAATGGGAATGTCATAAACCTGTGCGATCCGAAGAAGCGCCTTCACATCCGGATCGTGAGGCTGGGCCGTGAGAGGATCGGAAAAGAAAATCACAAAATCAATCTTTCCTTCCACAATCTTGGCTCCGATCTGTTGGTCGCCGCCTAAGGGCCCGCTGTTGTATCCCTTTACCGAAAGGCCCGTATACTCTGTAATCATCCTGGCTGTGGTGCCTGTCCCGCACAGAAAATGCTTTGACAGTGCTTCCTTATGCTCCAGACACCAGTCCATCAGTCATGCTTTTTCTGGTCGTGTGCAATCAACGCAATGTTTTTCTGTTTTCCAATGGTCATTGATAAGTAATCCATTTTCCCGGCCTCCTTTTATGCTGTGCCTGTTTCTTTTCTACTCTGAAACCCGGTTTACCAGGGTTCCTATTCCCTCAATGGAGCACTCCACCACATCCCCGGGCTTTAAAAAACGGGGCGGATCAAAGCCCATTCCCACACCGGCCGGCGTTCCTGTAGCGATAATGGTGCCTGCCTTCAGGGTCATTCCGGCAGAAAGCTCGCTTACCACATGGTCAATGCCAAATATCATAAGCTCTGTACTGCTGTCCTGGCGAAGCTCTCCGTTTACCCTGGACTGAATGGAAAGCCTGGGCGGATAGGGAAATTCCTCCGCGGTAACAATACAAGGCCCCATGGGAAGAAATCCATCCACTTTTGCCGAAATACCACTGCTTATGACGGGTCTGAAGGGTTCTGGCGCTCACATCATTGATCACCGTATAACCGAAAATATAATTTTTCACCTCGAAGACAGGCACATTTTTTGCGTCCTTTCCAATAATAACCGCCAGTTCAGCTTCGTAATCCAAATCCTGCACTAACTCCTTATGACTGGGGATTTCAGCGCCTGTACCCGTAGCTTCGCTGACCCGTTTTGAGAAATATACGGCAAAGGGGCGCTCTCCGCCAAAGGCCTCTTTCTTATAGCGGGCCGATTCCTCTGCATGGGCCATATAATTGATGCCCAGGCAGATTACATCCTGCACAGGATGAGGAATAGGCGCAAGAAGGATAGCCTCCTCTGCGGGAACTGCCCCTTTGATCTTATAAGGATCCTGTCCTGACACATACTCCAGAAGCTGCTTTTCAGACTCACTGATGCCCTCGATCAGCTCCTGCATGGTTTTATAATCCATATCCAGAGAGCGCAACGGATAGATCCATGTTCCATCCCTGTTTATAACGCCCAGTCTTCTCTTATGTTCAATCTCATATGTAACAAATTTCATTGACGGCCTCCTGTATTCTGCACTCACTTATTGTCTACTGTACCACATTTTTCCGATTTTTTCTACTTTTCGGCTCTGATTTCTATTTTTTCAGTCTCTTACTGCTGCGCATCCCTGAAAATCCTTCCCAGCTGTATCACCACTGTAGGAAGAAATGCAGCCATTCCTACAGCCGCCCGCCTGAACCGGCATGAGATCGGATGCGGCAAAAAACATCTGCAGCCCCGGCACAAAAAGAACCGCTGCCAAAAGAAGCTCCAGCATAAATGCCGCCAGACTCGCCCGGATTGCCTGAGAAG
>ENA-OQBJ01000886-OQBJ01000886.1-human-gut-metagenome-genome-assembly--contig:-NODE-886-length-13915-cov-2.831738_pt1 | contig 13915 bp, 23 predicted proteins | sample MGYA00242743_ERZ504545 | MGnify/ENA primary metagenome ERZ504545 (study PRJEB26092, sample SAMD00036252) | human gut metagenome | host: Homo sapiens | study: EMG produced TPA metagenomics assembly of...
CAGGATGGGTCAGGACGTCCGAGGTATTGCGGACGACTTCCAATCGTTCTTCATCATGGTCGACGACGACGATATCAAATTGTTCATGTGATAACAGCTCGGCAATGCTGTAGCCCAGCTTACCGGCCCCTACGACAACTATGCGCAAAGGAAAAACCTCCTCATGAAAATCACGTTAACAATCGGACGAAAGACGAAGCGGCAACTGCCGCCGCTCCCGTGCTCGGTTCAGCTTAGGCCGTGCCGGCCATGGCCAGGAGTGACAGAATGGGCGTCATCTTTTCGGTATTCATGGTCATGGAAAAGGCAGAACGAGCCGCACCGCTCTGTGCGTCATACCACACTTCTTCATAAGTCAGGATAAAATCATAGTCCTTGTCCTTGGCCCTTTTGCCCGTAAGCTGGCGGACTAAGACGGCACTGCAGCCCTTATCACGGGCCTCTTTCAAATTCTCGGCCAAGGATTTTTCCGAAGGACCATACACCGGATGAAGGCGGTAGGCCAGCTGATCGTCAGCGGCCTGCTTCATATAAGGCACATCTTCAGAAAGAGCTGGATCGACGGTGACCGTCAGCGGCAGGACCCAAACCGAAGGGTCCTTGGCTTGGGCTACATCGGCTGTCAGGGGATGACCCAAGCCGTCTCATAGGCCCCTTTGGCATCGTAATAGCGGCGAAGGGCAGCATCGGCATAGCCGACGATGTCATGGGCAAAGCGCTGCACCGAAGGGGCACTGTTCCACACCGTTTCCTTGGAAAATTGACTGTACGTCCCGTCGACGGTCTGCAAAATCCCCTTTACGGGATCGCCGGCCATGACGATGCGGTCCACCTGAAGGAGCGGTTCATAAGCCGCATTAAAGGCCGCATTTCCCACGGCTGGGGCGCCGAAAGTGACGACCTGAATCTGCGATGCTCCCTCATCATAGAGGCGGGCTGCCGCCAAGAGGGCCACGGCACCGCCGAGGCTATGACCGGTCAAGGTCACGTCCTGCGAGGCCGCATCGGCTTTTAAAACTTCTTTCAGCGTCGTCCCCTCGTAAGGTGTATCGAGGAGGGTCGTCGTATAGTAGGAAAAGCCGGCATGAACCTGGGATTGGCTCGCCTCCCCTTCTTTATATGGGACGGCGTGGAGGTTCAAATCGGACTTGACGTCGGCTAAACTTTCCGTCCCCGTGACGGCGACCAGCGTTTCCTGTCCTTTATGGGCCAGGCGAAATTTCGTCTCTGACTTATTATCTTTTTGAATTCGGTTGTCTATATCCCAACCGCGGCGGGTCAATTCCTGCCGAGCCGCTTCTCCGGGCTTATCGTCATAAGCTGCCATGGACAGCCAGGCGGAGAGGACTTCTCGGCGGGCCTGGTCATAGCCCTCCTTCGGCGATGAAGCCAAGGCCGACAAGGCCGTCATGACCAAGCAAAGCGACAAGATGAATACTTTTTTCCCCAGCATAGGCCTTCCCCCTTTACATCGACCGACCTACCGCCTATTACGGCGCATACGATAAGATAGAGAATACTTCCCGATTGGGATGTCCCGACGCTTCAAAATAGAGGGTCCGCTTCAATTCCCGCTCCCATTCGGCCTTGCGCTTCTTATCCTTTAAGAGTGCCAGGACGTCAGGGTGAGCTTCGATGAGGACGTCGCCGCGAAGCTGATGAGCCGCTGCCATATGGCGCAGGCGGCGGATAATCTGGAGGACGACCGTTTCTGCCGAATAGAGGTAGCCCGAACCGCCGCAGACGTCGCAGGGATCGAACTGAACCTGGTACAGGCTTTGTCGGGCTTTTTTGCGGGTGATTTCAACGAGGTTCAGGGCCGTCATGCGAGAACCCGGGTCTTGGTGCAATCCATGGCCGTTTCACGGATCAAAATCTGAAGAATTTCGTCGCGTTTCAAAGGCTGGGCCATGTCGATGAAGTCGATGATGATGATGCCGCCGATGTCCCGCAGGCGCAGCTGACGGGCGATTTCGATGGCTGCTTCTTTATTGACATGAAAAATCGTATCCTGCAGGGTCGTCCCGTTGCCGGTATACTTGCTGCTGTTGACGTCGATGACGGTCAAGGCTTCCGTATGGTCGATGACCAGGTTGCCGCCCGACGGCAGGGGTACGATGCGCGACATCAGGCCTTTGAGCCCTTCTTCGAGGCCATAGTGTTCAAAAATCGGTTCGTCCCCTTCATAGAGGCGGATGCGGCTCTGCCACTGCGAACCGGGGAAAACCTGACAGATGCGTTCATAGGCTTCGCGGCTGTCGACGACGACTTGTTTGACGTCGGCCGTGAAATGGTCGCGGACCATGCGCATGACCAAATCGGCCTCGCGGTACAAGAGGGTCGGCTTCTTGGCCAGGGCGTAGCGCTGGCGGATACTGTCCCAGGTCCGCAGCAAATACTGAAGGTCACTCAAGAGTTCTTCCCGCGAGACGCCTTTGGCGACGGTACGGATGATAAGGCCCATGCCGTCGGGCTTGATCTCAGCTACGATGTCGCGTAGCCGGTCCCGTTCCTGTTCATCGCGGATTTTTTTCGATACGCCGATGTAGTCAACGGTCGGCATCAGGACGGCATAGCGGCCGGCCAAACTGATATTGGCCGTCGCCTTCGGCCCTTAGACCCTTGTTCGTCCTTGATGATCTGGACTAAGACCGATTGACCGACGGACAGGTGCATCTGCTGGATTTCTTCTTTGGACGCCGCCCGGGGAAACATATCGCCCATATAAATAAAGGCGTTCTTGCGCCGGCCGATGTTGACGAAAGCAGCCTGGAGCGACGGCAGAATATTCTGGATCGTCCCCTTATATATATGATTGACGATGTGCATGTCATCGTCGCGTTCTACCGCAAAATCACGAAGACGACCATCTTCGAGGATAGCCATGCGCGTTTCTTCGGGCATGACATTACCAACGATCGTTTTCATCGTGTCACTCCTCCTTATCAATGGCTGACGAAAGATTCTATCAAGACCGATTATTTTACCAATAAGACGGCAAAATAACCCGTTTCTTCCGCATCGGCAGCCTGTTCATATATTTTCTCGCCGGACAGTCCGCAGCGCTCGATCATGGATGTCCGCTCGAGAAGGCCCAGGTCTTTCAGTTCATCTTGGATGGGCTTTAGTTTCCCCGACGGCTTCATAATGACCTTACTGCCCGGAAGCCAATAACTGCCGGCGCTGTTCATGGTTGCCGGGATGATCAGTAAGGCTTCGTCTTTTTCACACAGGGGCTGCTGCAATTTCGCAGCGACGGCACAGAAGCTGGGCACACCGGGACGATGGCCGTTTCGTAGCCCGCCTCCTGGACGAGGTGGTGGACGTAAATACTGGTCGCATAGACCGTCGGGCAGCCGAGGGTAATGAGGGCTACGTCGCGCCCTTCATCGAGGTCAGCCATGACGGCCTTGGCGGCTTTTTCATGGGCTCCGGCGAGGACTTCGTCCTTACGGGTCATGGGAAAGTCTAAGGTCAGGACCTTCTTATCGGACAAGGTGAGATCACAGTCGTCCAAGGCCTTGAGCAAAATATCCTTTGCCGTCAAGGGGCCGCTGCCGCTCTTAGGAACGGCCAGAACGGGACAGGCCCCGATCGTTTTCAGCGCCTTTACGGTCAACAGCTCCGGGTCCCCCGGGCCGATGCCGACGCAGTACAGCTTACCTTTCATCATAGCCCTCAAAGAGAGACGCCGTCTTGCCGTCGTCTTTACGCACGAAAATCCCCGTCCGCCGGGCCAGCATCATATCGGCATGGACGGGCAGACCGAAGTCTTTTTCAAGGACTTCCCAAACCTGAATCGGCTTGATGGCCCCTTCCCCGGTCTGATAGATGCCTACCGTGAGGTAGACGTCGCCGTCTTTGACATTCCCATGAATGGCCTCGATGACGTGATTTTTAACTTCAATGGTCCGCACGCGATGTTTCCCCTTGTGAGAGACTTTTTCATAGAGGACCGATTCGGCCTCGTTGAAGCGCTGTAAAACCGCATTCAAGCCGTCTTGACTGAGTCTTCCTTCAAGGGACCGCGCAGGGTATAGACGGCATAGTTGGCAATGGCCATCAGTTTCGGCGCCTTGGGGTCGACATAGCGGCCGTCGAGGACGGTAAACCCCTGAGGCGACGTTTCGTTCATGCGGGCCATGACGTCGGAAACGGGAATCTTTTCCGCAAGTTCCATGTCCATGTATTCGATATCGGCCGACACGCCAACGCCGAGGGCCGAGGCGAAGCTGAGCTTCATATGGGGATTGAAGCCTTCTGAATAACAAATGGGAAGTTTGGCCCGAATGATGACGTAGCGCACGGCCCGGGCAAAGTCGAGGTGTGACAGAAACTGCAGGGCCCCGTCTTTTTTAACAGCTAAACGTATTCTTGCCATGGTCAACGCCTGCCTTTCTGTCGATGATCGAAACGCCCAGATTGGGGCAGACACCGCAGCCCGTACAGGACAGACGGCGGCAGTCATGGGTCAGTTCGGCCCGTTCAGCCCGTTTCCATTCCTGCTTCAAATAATTTTTTGTAGCTCCGCTGGTGAGGTGATCCCAGGGCAGGGCCTCGTCGAGGCTGCGGTTTCTAGCCGCGTAGTAATCGGGATCGATGCCGGCTAACTCAAAGGCCTTCATCCAACGGTCATAGTCGAACATTTCCGTCCAGCCGTCAAATTTACAGCCCAGTTTCCAGGCTTCGTAGAGGACCTTCCCCATGCGGCGGTCACCGCGGGCAAAGGTCGCTTCCAGTCGGCCGGTCTTGGCGTCGTGGTAGTGGTAGGAAATGTGTTTGTCGCGAATGAGGCCCTTGATGTACTGCTGTTTCCGTTCGATTTCTTCGATGGGAAGCTGACCGAACCACTGGAAGGACGTATGCGATTTGGGGACGAAGCTCGAAACGGAGACCGTCACCTTGCCGTTATTCTTATGGGTTACGGAGCGATACAAGTTCAACACTTTATAGCCAGGTCGCAATGCCGGCCAAGTCTTCATCGGTTTCCGTCGGAAGGCCCATCATGAAGTAGAGTTTTACCGTCGACCAGCCGTTATGGAAGGCATTTTCACAGGCGGCCAAAAGGTTTTCTTCGGTGACGCCCTTATTGATGACGTCGCGCAGGCGCTGTCCCCGCTTCCGGCGCAAAGGTCAGGCCGCTCTTTCGGACCTGCTGTACCTTCTTGGCGATGTCGACGGAGAAGCTGTCGACGCGCAGTGACGGCAGGCTGACACTGACTTTCTGCCCCTTGAAGGCATCGAGGAGCTGGTCGACCAGTTCCGGCAGGCAGGAATAGTCCGCCGAGCTCAGGCTCATGAGGGAAATTTCATCGTAGCCGGAGTTGGCCACGATGTCTTTGGCCAATTTTACCAGCTGTTCCGGCGTCTTTTCCCGGATGGACGGTAGAGCATGCCGGCCTGGCAGAAACGGCAGCCTCGACTGCAGCCACGGAACAGTTCGAGGACTGCCCGGTTGTGAACGATATCGATGTTGGGAACAATCGGTTTGGTCGGGAAAAAGACGTGTTCCACGTCGGCGACGACGCATTTTTCGATTTCAGCCTTGGCTTCCGGTTCCGTCGGCACCAGGGCTTTGAAGTTCCCTGCCTCATCATATTGTGCATCGTAGAAGGACGGCACGTAGTTCCCCGGCTGCTGCGCGAGCTCTTTCAAGAGGCCTTTCTTGCCGCCGGGTTTCCCCGCTTCTTTCCAGGCGATGATCGTATCGGCCAGAAGCTGTGTCGATTCTTCCGATTCGCCGAGGAAGAAGATGTCGATGTAATCGGCCAACGGTTCTGCATTATACGCACAAGGACCGCCGGCGGCCACTAAGGCATATCGTCGCCGCGGTCTTTGGCAAAAATCGGCATTCCGGCCAGATCGAGCATATTGAGGATGTTGGTAAAACTCATTTCATATTGAAGGGTAAAACCGACCATGTCAAAATCGCGGACCGGCGTCTTCGTTTCCAACGAAAAAAGCGGGTAGCCCTTGGCCCGCATGAGGTCTTCCATATCCGGCCAGGGCGCATAGACTCGTTCGGCAGCCACATCGGGCCGTTCGTTGAGCAAAGCATAGAGGATGCGCAGGCCCAAATGGCTCATGGCCACTTCATAAACATCGGGAAAACAGTAAGCAACGGTCAGTTTGACCTGGTCGTGGTCTTTTACGACGCTGTTCCATTCCCCGCCGACGTAGCGGGCCGGTTTACTGACTTTGCTCAATAAAATCGGATCTATCTCCACAGGATGTGACAATTCGTTTCCTCCTTCAGGAATCGCTAAAAGATCATCGTCTGCTGACGCATGTAAATACTTAATAAAATCCCCATGCCCATCATATTGGTCGTCAAGGCACTGACACCGTAACTCATGAAGGGCAGCGGAATCCCCGTGACCGGCATAATGCCGCAGGTCATGCCGACATTGACCAAAATCTGGAAGGCCCACATGGATACGACACCGGTGGCCAGCATCATGCCGAAGGGATCCTTACATTCTTTGGCGATCATGATGCCCCGGTAGATGAGGATAAAATAGAGGAATAAGAGAAAAATACAGCCGAGAAAGCCCAGTTCTTCCCCGATGACGGAAAGATGAAGTCCGTGTGGTTTCCGGCAAAAGTTCAATTTGGCGTCTGTGTCCCCTGGAACAAGCCTTGCCAAAGAGCATGCCCGAACCGATGGCAATCTTAGACTGGATGATGTGGTAGCCGGCCCCGAAGGGATCGGCATTAGGGTTTAAGAATACCGTAATACGGGACTTCTGGTAGTCCTTCAGAAAATGCCAGCCTACCGGTGCCAGGACGACGCCGGCTAAAAAGACGTTGCGCAGGAGAGACATTTTGATGCGGCCGACAAAGAGCATGCCTAAGGTAATGGCCAAAAAGACGAGACTGGTCCCCAGGTCAGGCTGTTTTAAGACCAGGAGAAAGGGAATCCCGACGTAGAGGCCGATGGGCAGGACTTGCCGCCACTTATTGAGCTGGCCGACGCGGTCGCTGAGGATCGCTGCCGTGCAGATGATCATGATGAGTTTCGAAAACTCCGACGGCTGCAGGGTAATAGGCCCTAACTGAATCCAGCGCTGGGCCCCGAGGGCCGACGTACCGATGAACATGACGGCTACCAGCATCAGTAAATTAATGACATATAAAGGTTTGCCGTACTTCTTTAACTTGGTGTAGTCAAAGCGGCTGAAAAAGATGACGATCATGAAGTCGATGACGAAGCTACGCCCTGTTTAATGACGAAATCATAGTTGATCGCCCCTTTATTGATATGCGTCGCACTGCCAATGATAGCCAGGCTGATGCAGACGATGAAAAAGCTCACCAGGAGCATGACTTTATCTAAATTCTTCCATTCACGTTTAATAAACATTTCCCTCTCCTATCGACGATAGTGGCGCCAATTCCGGCATTCCTGCCGGCGCGCGCACCGATAAGCCGATTCCTCGGGGTCACCGGCCGTACGGCGCGGCAAAAGGCTGGTCAGCCAGGCTTCGTCCACTGCCGTCCCCTTTTCCAGCCAGTCCGCTGTCGCCGACAAGGCCTTCATAAAGGGCAGGTTATCTGAAGCTTCGTGAATCAGGCCCTGACTTGCCGCCTGATCGATGCCTTCGTCGTGAGGCAGGATCCCGGCGACGGCCTCTACGCCCAGCGCCGATTTTGCCGCCGTCGTCGAGATGACGCCGTCGGCATAAAAATTATTGAGTATGACGTCGTAGTGAAAACGCTTCTGCTTGGTGCAATACTGCATGACCCGTCCGGCATCGTGCAGGGACGACGGCGACGGTTCGACGACGAACAGAATCTGGTCGGCCAAGGCGTCGCGCCCGGTAAGCCTCATCGCGGCCCGGCGGGCAGTCGACGAAAGCGTAGTCGTATTCACCGGCTAAGGATTCCAAGACGTAGTGAAAGGACGGTACATCGACCTTTTCCCAGGTCCGTTTCTGACTGGCCGGCAGTACATCGAGGCCAGGACAGACCGACACCAGAGCCTGCCGGGGCAGACATTTTCCCCGGGCGGCCTGACTGGCGTCGTAACGGACGGCATCGCCCATGCCGAAAAGCAAGTCGAGGTTGCGCAGTCCCATGTCCGCATCGGCGGCTAACACCCGATAGCCGCGGCGCTGGAGCAGCACGGAAAGCGAAGCTGTAATCAAAGTTTTGCCGACGCCTCCCTTACCAGAAGCAATCGCGATGAGTCGAGACATGGAATTACCACCCTTCTTAACGTATCCTTAGTTATTGTTTTGAGCAGCCGTTTGGTCGTTATTGGCATCAGCTGGTTAGACGCTGCCGGCGTACCATTGGTGTTTTTTGCGCCGTCGGCATAGGTGCCGATGTGGAAGAATTCTTCAACATAGAGCGGACGATCGGGCCTGCCGAAACGGACCCGAACCCGCCTTGTTCTACCAAGACGGCAATGACGATACGCGGATGTTCATACGGTGCATAGGCGACGAACCAACCGTGGTCCGTGCCGCCGAAGTTTTCGGCTGTCCCCGTTTTACCGGCGACCTGAATGGGGAATCCGGCAAACAAAGAACCGGCAGTCCCTGATTCTTCAGCAACGTTGCGCATCCCTTCGCGGACGAGGTCCAGCGTCGATTTGGAGACCGGCAGGGTCCCTATCTGTTCCGGCGCAAAGATCTTATACGGCGTCCCGTCGAGATTGTCGATACGGCTGACGATAAACGGCCGGTACTGGATACCGCCGTTGGCCACTTCACTGACGATCATCGCCGCCTGAAGAGGCGTAACCAACTGGAAGCCCTGGCCGATAGCGGAGTTGAACGTATCCCCTAAGTACCAGTCTTCGTGGAAGGTCTTCATTTTATATTCTTCACTGGCAACCAAACCCGTCGCTTCGCCGCGAAGGGCGATGCCGGTCTTCTTGCCCATGCCGAACATGTCGGCGTATTTCGCCAATTCATCGATGCCGACGCGGCGGCCCATTTCATAGAAATAGACGTTATCCGATTTCGCCAGGGCTTCGACGAAGTTGATCCAGCCCAAGGCTTCACCGCCGGCGTTTCGCATGTCGACTAACCAGTGGCGCCACTGTCGAAGATCATTTCATCAGGCGTAACTTTTTTGAGTTCCAAAGCGGCCGAGCCGGTGATGAGCTTAAAAGTAGAGCCCGGCGGATATTCGCCGGCAATAACCCTGTTTTCCATCGGATGGTTGGGGTTATCGTTGATCATGGCCCATTCCTTTTCCGTAATGCCCCGGGTGAACCAGTTGGGTCATAGGCCGGACGGCTGGCCATGGCCAGGACGGCCCCCGTATTGGGGTCGATGGCAACGGCAGCGATACCGTGGGTGCCGACGCCGTTGGCAATCTGGCGATCCATAGCCTGTTCCGTCGCTTCCTGCAGATTAAGATCCAGGGTCAGGTGCATATTGTGGCCGGCCACCGGTTCTTTTCGTTCCATTTCCGTGACCGGACTGCCGGCAGCATCGACTTCAACCTGACGGCCGCCGTCCTGACCGCGCAGGAGGTCATCGTAATAAGCTTCCAAACCGGCTCGGCCGATTTGGGTAATATTGGAGACGCCTTCAACGCCTTCCAGGCGTTTGGCATCTTCTTCATCGATTTGGCGACGTAACCGAAGACTTGAGCGGCCATCGTTTTATACGGATAGTAGCGAATCGGCTGGACTTCGACGGACACGCCGGCAGGTCGTTTCGCTGTTCTTCAATCTTAGTGACGATATCCTGCGTGAGGTCATTGGCCAGGACCGTCGGCACGTAAGAACTCTTTACCTTTTGAATCTTCTCGCGCAACTTATCTTCCGGCACGTTGAGGATGCCTGCCAATTTCGTCAGTTCCTCATCGCTCATGCCGCCCTTCGGCGGTACATAAGTCGCCATGAAGCTCGGTCGGGAGCCGACCAGGATCTGACCGTTGCGGTCATACATGATGCCGCGCATGGCCGCAATGGGGATGGCCCGCAGGCGGTTCCCTTCGGCCAGGGAGTGATAATATTCACCGGCAAAAAGCTGTAAATAAACGAGCCGGCTGACGAGAATGATAAAAATCGCGATGACCACCCAGTAGAGATACCGGAAGCGGCCGTCTTGATTCTTCTTTTTTAATAACGCTTCGAGCATGTATCTGTGTCTCCTTTAGTTACCAGCGATAACCCGGAAAACCATAAAAGGTGTCGGCCCGGCGCAGACGCCAGACGACATGGTCCACGGGCAAGGCCAAGATTCCATGATAAACGAGTACGGGTATACTGAATTCCAATAAGTACGCCGCCACATTGATGTACTGGCCGGCCAGGAACAGGAATCCGCAGGTCAGGATAAGCCCGGCTTCCGTCGCCCCGAGGACGATGAGCAGGGTCAAGATCCACTGATCCTTATCGATATTGCGGCCGAGATAACTGCAAACAAGGGTGACAATGAGATACACCAAAAGGTGCAGGCCAAAGAAGTTGCCAATGATGACATCCTGGCAAAAGCCGCCTAAGAGGGCCGTCGCAATGCCGACGCGCTGGCCGTGATGGAGGCCCATGAGGACGACGAAGACGAAGATGAGATTGGGCTGGCTTACACCGTTAAAGATAAAAGGCAAGACGGCAGCCTGCAGGATAAAGACGATGAAGGCTGTGATGATACAGTTCATTTTCTTCATAACGCAGCGGCTCCTTTAATGCCTTCCACCTTGTCGCGATTCGTCTGCGGTACGAGTTTCGGCGTAACATCCGGTTTTTCATAAGCGCCGGTGTCGGCCGACTTCAAGATGACGAAGACTTCTTCTAATTTAGAGAAATCGACGCCAGGACGAATGACGGCATATTTTACGAAATCATTTTCATTCTGATGGATCGATACGATGGTGCCGATATAGAGTCCCTTCGGATAAATGGAGCCGAAGCCCGACGTGACCAGCGTATCCCCTTCGAGGATATCAGCATCTTTCGCAATATTGACGAACTGCGGTTCCGTCGGCACATTGCCGTTGCCGCGGACGACAGACGATACCCGCGATTCCGGCCGCTGAACGATGGCCCCGATACTGGTCCGGGGGTCGGTCATGAGCTGTACTCGCGACGAATGCGGATAGACGTCTCTGATGAAGCCGACGACACCAGCCGGGGTGATGACCGGCATATTCTTTTCTACGCCTTCCCCACTGCCGACGTCGATGATCATGGTGTTGGTCCAGGTTCCATAATCACGGGAGATGACCGAGCCGGCCAAGAGTTGGTACTGGCTGTGGCTCGATTTAAAGTCGAGGAGCGCCCGCAGGCGGTCATTTTCAGCGACGACTTCATCGTAGTCGACGGTCCGGCTTTTCAGGTCGGCATTTTCTTTTTCCAGCGATTCCCATTCAATGCGGTTCTTCAAACTGACGTCGACGATGTGAATATTCGAGGCGAGGACATCCATGATGCTGCTGGCCCCATATTCAAAAGGCGACATAATCGTCATCAAAGGCTTCGTAATAAAAGGCAGGGAATCGCGCTGGCGCCAAGCCCAGCCTACGACAGCAATGATGATGAATAAGACGAGTACGAAGACGACGCTTCTTTTACCGAACGAAAACAATTTTAAAATCTCCTCCTATATATGCGCTGCGCCCCTTCAATGAGGCCGATAACTTATCACGATCGTTGATGGCAATGCCCGTGCCCCTGGCAACGGCCAGTTCCGGGTCGGCTGCCATCAGGACGGGAACGCCCAATTCCTGCGTAAAGAACTGATCCATCCCCTTTAGCTTGGCGCCGCCGCCAGTCAGGACAATGCCGTGTTCCATGATGTCCGCAGCCAGTTCCGGCGGGGTCTCGCGAAGGACGTCTTTGACGACGTCGAGGATCTTCACCAAAGGCTTGCCGATGACATGGTAGAGTTCACTCGATTTCACAGCTACTTCGCGCTGGAGCCCGTCATCGAGGCCGCGGGCCATGAAATAATAGCCCCGGTCTTCCAGGGGCAGGACGGCCGAACCGTTGGTGACCTTCATTTCTTCAATGGTCGTATCGTCGGTGACGACGTCGTACTGGTAGCGCAGATAATCGCGGATGGCCGCATTGAAATCAAGGCTGCCCAAATGAAGCGACTTCGAGACGACGATGCCGCCGAGAGACAGCATAGCCACATTAGTCGTACCGCCACCGATGTCGATGACCATATTGCCTACGGATCATAGACCGGCAAATTGACGCCCAGCGCTGCAGCCGCCGCCGTTTCAATGACGAAGGCTTCTTTGGCACCGGCCTGATACACCGCTTCCATAACGGCTCGTTTTTCAACATTGGAAGCGCCGAAGGCACGCCGATCATGATGCGCAGCCGCTGAACACTTCGGACGCACTTGCTGAGGATATAACCGAGCATCGTCCGGGTTACGCTGTAGTCGGCGATGACGCCGTGGACCAAGGGGCGATGGAGCTTTACCGTCTCCGGCGAGCGGGACAAGAGGTCCTCTGCCGACCGGCCGACGGCAATCATTTTACTGTTGCGCTCGTCGGTCGCCATAACCGACGGCTCAGACAAGACGACGCCCCGGCCTTCCACATAGACCTGAACCGTAGACGTCCCTAAATCGATGCCTATATTTTTAGTTAATGGAGAAAAAATCGAAGCCATAACACATAATCCCTTCTATTCCTTTCATATATGCTGCCATACGTAAACAGCCATTCATTGCTTATTTTACCACATAGCGCAAACTTTCGCATTAGCAAATTTCCATCAAAATAGAGAAACGGGACCGCCCTTTGGGGGACAGCCCCGTTGTATCCATAACCCATATAATTGCTGTTACTGCGCCTTTAACCCGGCACGCTGAAGCGCCATGATAATCGGCGTAACGATCAGGCCGGAAACGATGGCTTCCGGAACCCCATTGACGGCCGTAATGCCGAGCATGATATTGATGACGTTCATGAAGGGAATCCCTTGGGCCTCGGCATAGGGAACGCCGACGAGGCCGTAAAGGAACCTAAGAAGAGAACCGTGTGAATCACCGTCGTCACGACAGCCGTCACGGCTACGCGCCATACTTCACGGATCTTCAAATGACGGTACAATTCATAAGCAATGAGGCCGATCAGAATGCGCGGTACGATACAAATGAAGGCGTCGGCCATGACATTGTACTGTACGGCAAACAAGAGCAGCGCACTCGGTGCCTGTAGGGAACGGATAAAGGAAAAAATCCCAAACATAAAGCCGACGATCATCCCGACCTTACGGCCTGCCGATAGGCTGCCAATAATCGTAGGAATGTGCAGAATCGTCGCATTCATGATGACCAGCGGAATGAATCCATAACCGGTAATCCCTAAAAAAATCGTAATAGCCGATAAAAAAGCGGCAATGGTCAACTGACGAATCGACAAAAACGTCGGCTGCGTCGGTGCCTTTTGATGTACCATGATACTCCCCCGTTCTCGTTCTTTCCCAAGATACAAGTCGCGCATATAAAAACACGGCCGGTCTGCGTCAGTATCAGTCCGATTCCGGTACCCATCCGACGTAAAAAAAGGACCCGCCCTTGTGTCATGCGTAGTATAGCACACTGAGAAGACCTTGACAATAGTATTTTCAAATATTGTGAATTTTTGCACAAATCTCCCTGAAACGGCCAATTTTCAGTTGACCGACGGCTTACAAACGTGATAGAATGGACGAGTACCTGCGAGTGTGGCGGAATGGCAGACGCACTAGACTTAGGATCTAGCGTCTTACGACGTAAGGGTTCAAGTCCCTTCACTCGCACCAACATGACAACCATGCGGTTTAAGCGTGGTTGTCTTTTTTTTGGCGCCGAATAGGCATGATAAAACCCCCCAGTTACACTGGGGGTAAGTAAATTTTCTTATAGTAAAAAAAGAACCTCTCATGATAAAATGTAGATGGTCTGGCAACCACAACATTATCGAAAAGAGAGGTTCATGTCAGTGAATGACGTAA
>ENA-OQBJ01000887-OQBJ01000887.1-human-gut-metagenome-genome-assembly--contig:-NODE-887-length-13876-cov-10.305477_pt1 | contig 13876 bp, 16 predicted proteins | sample MGYA00242743_ERZ504545 | MGnify/ENA primary metagenome ERZ504545 (study PRJEB26092, sample SAMD00036252) | human gut metagenome | host: Homo sapiens | study: EMG produced TPA metagenomics assembly of...
CTTCCGATTCTTACTGGCGTGATAAAGCAGACGTAGAGTCGGCAATGTCATCAGCTTATTCCCAACTGTATTTTGCAGAATATTCCGGAGACCAATGGGATTTCTCTGAGGTGAAATGGCCTGTTGAGCTTATCGCCAGGATGACGTAGATTTGGGTAAGGATGTACAGAACTATCCAAACTGGGTGCAGCTACGTAACTTCAGCTACAACAACGGAAACTCTCAGTTCTCTATCTACTGGAAGAGTTACTATCGCGGAATCAGTTTCTGTAACCAGATTATTGATAAGGTGGCTACCATGAGTGAAGGGTCAGCTTGCTGCAGCAGACAGAAAGCAGCTCCTGGCTGAGGCTCATTTCCTTCGTGGCTTCTATCATATGCAACTCTTGCTCAACTGGGAGAAAATCATTATCCGTGATACATATATTACTTCTACCAGCCAGTTGGATAAGGCTCTTTCTGACCGTGCCGATACTTGGCAGTTTATTGTAGATGAATTGAAAGCCGGTACGGAGATGAGTAACTCTCGCAGCAATGAAGAAGTGGGACGTGTTACCTCAGGCACAGCTTATGCCTACTTAGGCTATGCTTATCTTACGATGGCTTCTGAGCAGGCTGATAAGAAAGCAGAATATCTGAATGCTGCTGTAGAGGCATTCAATAATGTAAAGGGATATAGTCTGGAAAGCAATTATGCCAGCATGTTTAATGGTACAAACAAGAACTGTAAGGAGAGTCTTTTCGAGGTGCAGTTCTCTCTGAGTAGTGCCAATGGTGCAACTATGCTACCCAGCTGCATCGCTGGATAGGTACAGAGGAGTTTGAAGGATGGGATGAGATTACCCCTTCAGAGACCTTGATGAACGAGTTTAAGAAGGAAGGTAAACTGAACAATGGCTTGTATGATGCCCGTCTTTATGCTTCAGTCTTCTTCCAGGATCCTTACTTTAACGATGGAACCGGAAAGGTATATGGTTACGACTGGGATGCTTGGGTCAAGAGGAATCCGGAGGTAGAAGAGGCTTACGACCGTCCTTCATTCCGCAAGTTCATGCCTGCTACCTATGAAGCCCTGGCACAGTCAACTACCGACGTGAACATTCCTCTGATGCGTTATGCCAACGTTCTTCTGATGAAGGCTGAGGCTCTCAATGATTTGGGACGTACAGGAGAGGCTATTCCGCTGATCAATGAGGTGAGAAGAGTTCACGGCAATATGCCAGCCATGACCGGTACAACACAGGCTGAGGTTCAGGCTCAGATTGAGCACGAGCGTATGATTGAGTTCCCATTGGAGAACTTGCGCTGGTATGACCTGCGCCGCTGGGGCAAAACTGCTGAGGCGCTGACTGCTGCCGGCCGTACAGGCTTCGACAAGAGCAAGCTGTTCTATCCAACTCCTCTGACAGAGTTGAACTCAAACAGTCTGGCTAAGTAATAGGGGCGAGTAACCATTGAAGATTACTTATAAATATCATCAGGATTCTCGGTCTATTAAGCAATAATACGATCGGGAATCCGTTTTTTATGGTAAGGTAATTCATAAAAACGAACAATAAAAAGAAGAAAAACAAGAAACAATGCTCAAGATAGTAATGATTATGCTATGCGGAATAGGTACCGGCTATCTGCTCCGCAACAAGAAAATGAGTTTTATCGGCCGTATCATCACGGCGCTGATATGGGTACTCCTGTTCCTGCTCGGTATCGAAGTAGGTTCTAACCCTCGTATCATCAGCGGTCTTCAGACCCTGGGACTTGAGGCGATAGCCCTGACCTTGGGAGGCTGTCTGGGTAGTGCGCTCTTTGCTTGGGCATTGTGGAAGTATGTTACAGCAAAGCAGGCTAAATCGTCGGCTCACGCTGAAACCGGGAAAGGAGGCAAGGCATGAAAGGCAGTTTGATTATCGTAAGCTTCTTTGTTCTGGGTATCATCGTAGGCTTGTGTGATGTGATTCCGGCAGGTCTTTTGGATAGCGACGTGAGCTATTATGCACTCTGCTGTCTGATGTTCTGTGTAGGTATCAGCATCGGTTGCGATACCTCTGTGCTGAAGAGTTTCAAGAAGGTGAATCCCCGTCTGATGATGCTCCCTGTGATGACCATTCTGGGTACGCTGGCAGGTTGTGCTGCCGTATCTCTCATCTTGAGCCACCGCCAGCTTACCGATTGTCTGGCTATCGGTTCAGGATTCGGATATTACTCTCTTTCTAGTATCTTCATCACCGAATACCGGGGCGCCGAACTGGGAACCATCGCCCTTCTTGCCAACATCTGCCGCGAGATTCTCACCCTGCTGTGTGCTCCGCTGCTGGCAAAATACTTCGGCAAGCTGGCACCTATCAGTGTAGGTGGAGCCACGACCATGGATACAACGTTGCCTATCATCACCCGCTATTCGGGCGAGAGTTTCATCATCGTTTCCATCTTCCATGGCTTCTGTGTCGACTTTTCTGTACCCTTCCTGGTTACCTTCTTCTGTTCTTTGTAGAAATAACTAAAAGCAGTTTTAAACCAAACCCGTATGAGACATATTTTCAGTTCATTCATGATATGTCTGAGCCTGTGCTGTGCCCATACCTCAGTAGCCCTTGCGGCTCAGAGCGGCTTTACGCTGTCTGCCTCTTCCAGCGTGCTTCGGTTGTTCCAGAGCCATACGAAGGTATCTTCCATGATTTCTTCGGCATTCCACTAAAATCCATCTAAATCATATTCTTCGCTGTCCAAATCCAGACTGTCGTCGTTGTCGTAAGCTGTCTTTGGCGCTTTTTCTTCCTTTATATCCGCATCGGTTCCCTGGGTTCCGGTTGTTCCGCTTTCGGCAGTTCCGGTTTCTTCTTCATTTTCTTCAGAATCATCAGTCTTTTCCTGCTGGATGATTTCCTCCGGTTCTTCAAGCAGTGGGTCCTTGCTGATTTTCAGCGGTGCCAGATGCTGGGTATAGAAGAGGGTATAGTCGTCGTAGCTCAGACTGGTGCCCAGCAGCAGGAGGTTTGGTTCGCTGATTACGATGCCTCGGGCTCCCTTTGAGAGAAGCTGGGTGATGGCCTGATGCTGGTAGATGTCGTTGGCATACTGGCGTGCTTCGTCGTAATTGCGGAAGCCCTTTACCTGCATGCGGTGCAGATCATTCTGCTCGTCAATGACGAGGTCGAAATTACGCACGAGATAGGAGGTGAAATTATATTTCGCCATCTCGAAGAGCAACTGGTTCTCGTTCACAGAATCAGGAACGTAGGCGAGCATGAAGACGAACGGCTCGTTGCGCTCAATGCTGAATACTTTTGCTTTGGATTTGACGTCATCATTGAGTACGGCGTTGCGGCGCGACCATACATTGCTCAGGTCGAATGTGCCGCCCTTGAGCTGTCTGCCGGCTTTCACTCCGTTGAGAATCATTCCCGCCATTTCGCTGAGTCGGCTGTTCGGATATTTCTCTACCACCTGCTGCATATCATCGAGACATGCCTGGATATTACCCTCGTGGAGCTGGGTGAGTCCGCCGATAAAGAGGAACTTGTCGCGGTTGGCTCCTTCAGGATAGCGCTTGTCAGAGATAGCCCTGTTGTGTACCACCTTATTATATAGGTTAGCCTTGAAGGCGTCGTAGGTGGCAGCATAGAGCGAATCTTCGAGATGAATGCCCATCTTCGCATCTTCCTCATAATAAGGAGAGGTGAGCAGGGCGGTCCATTGACTCTCCGGATAATTCGCTTTCAACAGGTCGAGATAGCGGCTGGCGATGGCTGGCTGCTTCCGGATGTTGTAGAGCAGGTAGAGGTGATAGTAGGCATCATCGAGATGTTCGTATGCAGCGTTCTTCTTCACCAGTCGCTGCAGCATGCGTTCGCTTTCGTCCAGATCATTGAGTTTGTCTTTCAGAATGATGCCGGCATGCAGCAGTCCGTCGTCCAGAATCTGATTGCTTTCTGCCATCTTCTCTTCGGTGAGCGGAATCTGAGCGAGATAGTAGGCACGCTGATGCGGATCTTCTTCTGCACTCAGGTTCTTCTCTTTCTCCTTCTCAAGGTCTTTCTTCTGTGCCTCGTTGAGGAGTGAATCGCGCTGCTCGTCGGTCATTTCTTCTACACCTTTGGCATCGGCCACTACGGTCTGGTTGCTCCGTCGCCAGTTGTCTATGTTCTTTCTCTTACCCCAGAGGCGTTCAAACTGCTGTTTGCCTTGGGCTACGGCAGATTGGGAGTAGAAATACCAGGTATTGGTGTTGCCGAAACCGCCGTTGCCCATGCTCCGTTTCCGAAGCCGGATGAGGCTTTGCTGTTTCCCTGATTCCTGTTATTTCTGCTGTTATAACCATTGCCGTTGTTTCTTCCGAAGTCAGAGTTGCCCTGCTGTTCTGCCAATTCCTGGTCGGCAAGTCTTCTCTTTTCTTCCTTTTCCTGTTTTTTCAGGGCATCTATCACCTTGTCAATGGCGACATTCCGTTCTGTTTCGCTCATGCGGGCAAGCGATTGCAGGGAGTCCTGCAGATGGATGGCGTCGGTATAAGGCACCAGTTCATCGAGAACCTTCGAACGGTCGGAGAGCTGTTTGTAGTCTTTGCGGTCCTGGTCTAGGAGTCCGATGGCAGCATCATAGCATCGCTTGGCATCGCCATAACGGTGGCATTGCAGTATACATTGCCCAGATGCAGCAGCAATACACCTTTCTCTATTCCGTTTCGGCTTGATTTCGCGGCACCCTTTTCGTATGCAGTAATAGCCTGAAGGGTATCGCCCTGGTTGAGATGTATGTTACCAATGGCATAATAAACCTGGTCGAGATATTCCTGGTTCTTGTCGCTCGCTGCCATTCGCTTCAATTTGGATACCATCTTCCGGGAGTTGTTGGTTGCCAGTACCTCGGTCATGGAGATGCGGGCATTGAACTCCAGTTCGTAAGGCGGATTGAGACGGATGACATGCTTGAAGGCACGGTAGGCATTCTGGGTATGTCCCTGTAGTGCTTCTACCTGTCCCATCAGATACCAGAGGCGGGCTTTCTGCTTGCGTCGCATCTCATAGCCGATGGCTTTGCGGAGATACGGAACGGCCTCCTGATAGCGTCCGGTCTTCAGATAGTAGAGGGCATAGGTCTTGTCCCATTCCTTCTGGGCACGCCAGTGGATGGAATCGCGCTCGATATTACGGATTACATCTTCGGCATCGTATATCCATCCCGATTCGAGATAACTCTTGGCGAGCCAGGCACGTGCCTTGCCGTAAATGCCGGGTTGGGTGGCGTAGAGACGGCTCATATAGCGAAAGTGGCTGCTGCCGACTGGAAATCGCCTTCAAAAAACTGGGAACGGCCCATCAGCATCCATGCCTTCCAGAGGAACGGATTATATTCACGGCGATGCAGCCATTCCAGGTCTTTGGCAGTCTTGCGGCGTTTCTTGTCCCATACCGGGCGGCGCTTGATGCTATGCTGGTGAATGGCTTTCTTGCATTTCTCGATGGCGCGGTCGTAGTTCGACTTGCCCAGTTCGCGGCTGTTCTTGTTGCCAACCGTATAATAAGGAATCATTTCAGAGTAATTGTCCTTATTTCCGTTTTCCTTTTCGAGCGAGCCTTCGATATAGGCTACGGTACCATTATAATAGGTGTTGTATCGGGCGTTGAAGGCATGCCACCATCTGCTCTTCGCCGTATTCTTCTGCGTAGAGCATCCTGCTATGGTCATTGCAAAGGCAAGGACAACCATAGCTGGCAAGAAGTTTCTGAATGGGAAATGCTTCAACATAAGTTTCTTCTTTATTTAAAATTTTTCTTTCAGAGCGTGTGAAAGCCTTAGTGCTTTCTGGCTGCCAGTATCCTTGCTGCTGCAAACAGGATGATGCTGACGAAGATGATGGTTGCACCTGATGGCACATTGAGCAGATAACTGGCATAGAGGCCTACGATGCAGTCGATGCAGCCTATCACGATGCTGGCTCCTATCATGCGTTTGTAGCTGTAGGTGAAGAGGTTGGCTGTCATCTGTGGTATGGTGAGCAGACTGATGGCAAGTACGATGCCCACCATCTTGATGGTTGCCACGATGGTCATGGCGATGAGCGTCATCATCATATATTCTATCGCTGTAACCGGCAGATGTTGCGATCTTGCAAAGGTGCTGTCGAATGCGATGGTCTGGATAGGACGCAACAGAAAGGTGAACAGCAATGCTACAAACAGGGTAAGACCAGCCAGAAGCCAGAGGTCTGTGCTGTTGATGGCAAGTATACTTCCAAAGAGGAAAGAGGGCAGGTCGGGCATGAATCCCGGAGTAAGGAAGCAGCAGATGATGCCCACGCTCATGCCAAGGGTCCAGAACATGGCGATGGCAGAGTCTTTGCGCACATCTTTCTTCCGTGATACCCATTGCACGCCGAAGGCACTCAAAATGGCGAATACCATGGCAGAGAGTATAGGGTTGATGCCTGCAAATACGCCGATACCGATGCCGCCAAAAGAGGCATGCGTAATGCCACCGCTGATGAAGACCAGCCGGCGGGTGACGATGTAGGTGCCTACAAAGCCGCACAGGATGCTTGCCAGTAGGGCGCCAATCAGCGCGTTCTGAAAAAATGTATATTGCAGTATATCCATGTCTTTACTTTGAACTTTAAACTTTGCGCATTGCATGTTACGCATTGCGCATTGCATGTTTAACTTAAAAAACTGATACTTCGTCCTTTATCTGGTTAGGCAGGTTGATGCCTCTCAGTATCAGACTTCGGTTCCATCCCGCCACCTCTTCCGGCTGCATCGTATAGAGCACTTCCGAGAATTCCTCTACCTCCTCATCGGTATAGTTGTCGGCAGCTCTTCCTGCAAACCGGTCGAGTTCCTCGTCATCGTAGTATTCTATTTCCTTGGTGGCGGCTTCCATCATGCATTCTTGTTCGCATTTGGAGTTCTCTCCGTTGCAGGTATTGCACGAAACTCCTTCCTGCAAAGGCTCTTCATCCTCTCCCTTGCGATGAGAGATGATGCCGAAGATTGCGGAAATCAATCCTAGTGCCACCAGGGCCAAAATCAGGTACAACATTTACTTTGAACTTTGAACTTTATGATTAGTAAAGCTGTTGAACAATTAATTATCAACAATTAACTATCAACAATTAACTATCAACAATTAACTGTTAACTATCTCAAACCCAACTTTCTCCAGGTCTTCCCAATAATGAGGATAGGATTTGCTCACCACTCAGGATTGTTGATTTCAATCTGAGGGAACTTGAAGGCAAGAGGGGCGAAGGCAAGTGCCATGCGATGATCCTCGTAGGTGTCGATAGGCTCGAAACTAGGCTCGCAGGTCTCGCCATCCCAAATCAGCGTGTTATCGTTCTCGTCATAAATCACGTAACCCACCTTCTTCAGCTCCTTCTTCAATGCCTCAATGCGGTCGGTCTCCTTGATCTTGAGACTGGCAAGACCGGTGAACTTAAACTTTACGCCCAGGGCACAGCAGGCTACAACGATGGTCTGTGCTAGGTCTGGAGAACCGCTGAAATCGTAGTCGAAACGAGGCAAGAGACTGCGCTGGACTTTCAGCTTGACAGGAGAAAGAACATCACGGTTCTCAAATTCTGATTTCACGCCCAGCAGACTGAAGATGTATTTCACGACAGAATCGCCCTGTTTGGAATTGTCGAACAAGCCTTCGAGTCTTACCTCAGAATCAGGGTTTCCGTTCAGCGCCATCATTTCATACCAGTAAGAAGAAGCGCTCCAGTCATTCTCGATGGTGTAGTCGGCTACGCAGCTGTAAGGTTGTGGCTTTACGGTGATGGTATCCACATCGGTCCATTCGGCACTGGCTCCGAAGTTCTGCATCGTCCACAGCGTGAGGTCGATGTAAGGACGTGATGCTATCTCGCCCGTCAGTTTCAGTTCCAGACCGTTTTTCAGGATAGGACCAATCATCAGCAGCGCCGAGATATACTGCGAACTGATGTTTCCCACCACTTCGAGATGTCCGCCTTCCAGTGGCTTACCTACGATGTGGAGTGGAGGATAGCCTTCTTTCTTTTCATACTGTATATCAGCTCCGAGGTAGCGCAGGGCATCTACCAGGATAGCAATAGGGCGGTTCTGCATGCGCTCGGTACCTGTAATGGTATGCTCGCCCGGTGTAGCAGAAAGATAAGCGGTCATAAAGCGCATGGCAGTACCGGCAGCCTTGATGTTGATGACATCAGGCATATCGCGCAGTGCCGCAATGAAGACTTCAGTATCATCGCAATCGCTCAGGTTGCGGGGCTGCAACTTGCATCCCGCCATGGCATTGATTACCAATGCACGGTTGCTGATACTCTTGGAAGCTGGCAAGTTGATACTTGCATTGAGTTGGCGTGGAGCCTTGATTGTATATTTCATTTTCTTCTTGTTTCTATTTCTTTTAATATTCTTCTAGTTTTTTCTATTTCTCAGCCTTCAGTATCCGGATGTCCTTGATGCTGACAGCCTTTTCCTTGGCATATCGGATAGGGAGGTCATCTTCTGTTTCCGGCATCTCATCCCATGCACGGGTTCTCGGACGAATCTTCTTCGGACCCGGTATCAGAGGCGAATAATACAGAACCTGGCGGATACGGTTTGCCTGTTCTGGGGTGAATCGCATGCTGTAACAGATGCTGTAGTCCATCAGATTGTCTGACTGCCATTCCCCATCTTTGCTGTTGGTGCGTTTGGCAAGCTCTCGCATGATGAAAACTGTATCTGGATTGATCGCTTTTGCATTACTGACATATTCTGTCAGCCATTTGCTGTATGCTATTCGGTTGTAGCTTGGTGTATCATCGCAATAGTCTGAGTCGTCATCATCATCGGCAGCCTCTGATTTGCCTTTCACGGTTTTCTCAGAGAAACAGTGGAAGAGCCCCAGATAATGTCCCAGTTCGTGCGCCAGCGTGGCATTCGGATCGGTTGTTTTGTATTCGATCTCTTCCTTGTGATTCTTGTGTATTGTATACCGAGTTCCTTCATTATCTCTTCCCACATAGATTGAATTGAGCGAAACGCAATACGGAAATTTGCCCGGTTTGCTCAGCGGATAGTTCTTGCCATTGCTTAAACCATCTATCTGTGGATAGCCGCCTACCTGGTAAGGCAGATGACTGATGCCCAGCGTTGTGCTGTTTTCATCGGTCTTTTTGAAGGCATATACCATCACATTGATGTAGTTGTTCTGGTCCCAGCAGTACTGTACATACTTCTTGTCCTTCATGAAACTCTCGCAGTCGAACTCCGATTCTGAAACCTTGATATATTCCACACCCGGTGTACTGAGTCTCTTGCCGCTCTCATTCTTCTCAGCAGTTCGAACAGGATATGCAGGTTCTCGCTCGGGATGGTATCCATCTGATAGTTGTAGACATCGCCCTGGTAAAGTTCGTTCACATTGGAGAGAATCTCCTTGAGGCGGGTATATTCGATGTATTGCGTGGTGTTACTGTAGAAGACATGGAAGATGACAGGCAGATGATAAACATAATCATCGCCTGTAATGATATCTGTGTCACGGTCTTGTCCGTGGGATATGATAGGGTCGCCGATAGAGCCTTCGGTATCCTTGCATGATGCAAAGCTGAGGACGGTGAGGGCGATCATGAAATAAAGAATTTTTCTCATGCGCGTACCTTATATTATATATTTTCGTGCAAAATACAAAAATAAAAGAAGATAGGCGAGAAATATCCTGAAAAAGTTTCTCAAAATGCCAAAAAACTTGTACTTTCATCTTCTTGATGTATGTCAATTCAGTTACATTTTGTAAACTTGACTCCATGAAAATAGCGTTTTGTAAGGTATGTCTTCGTGCAATATGCGAAATTTTAGGCTATGAAATTGCAAATTGTAAGCTTGTGTGCGTTCAAAATCAAAAAGTATTACTTGCTCAAAAAATAAGATAAAATAGCGTTAAGGAATTATGAATTTTTCGGAAATCGTTGTATCTTTGCACCAGAAAAAGAAACAAAGACAATTACAATAACATCCTAAAAATAAACGATATGAAACGAATGATATTATTCTCATTGATGGCTTTGATGACCATAGCAGCTTTCGGTCGTAAGCACGTAGAGAATGCAACAGTTGTAGCTGACACTATTTTCTATGCTGAAAATATGAGCAATGTAACCAGTGCAGATCAGGCTAGTTATTACAGACTGCTGATGACTACTGGTTCAGGCCTTAACAAGAAGGACGTTTTCCAGGACTTCTACATGAACGGTAATCTCCGTGCTGAAGGTGGTTATAGTTTTATCGACCTCGGTAACGATCGCAATACTATCTTTAATGGTGAGGTTACTACCTATTATAAGAATGGTAAGGAGAAGTGGCATGGCAAGTATGTTAATGGCAAGCGCGAAGGCTACTTCACACTCCAGCTCCGTGAAGGCGGTGTAGCTGTCGTTCAGTTCAAGAATGGCAAGTCTGTTCACGATTACTTCATGGTAACTTATAAGGACGGTTCTTCTGAGAAGAGAAATCTCTCTGAGTTGAAGCAGTTCATGTAATCAGAAATAAGCAACTATCTAGTTTTGTTACTTTATTGAATTAGAAGAAAATCTCTCTTATATAAATTAAAATTTTATGTTGATATGACCAATATGGGGATGGCTTCCGTGAGGAAGGTGCATCCCCTTTTTTTATGACCTATATTTACCAACGACAAGAAGAGGGTGAATCATAAACTTATGACACACCCTCTTCTGATTATTCTTATTGATGTTGGATGAAAGGTAGGATTAGAACGTTAAATCTACTTCTACCGGACAATGGTCGCTGCCCATGATTTCAGTATGAATTTTAGCTTCTGTAATCTGTTCCTTGATACGGTCGGATACTAGGAAGTAGTCGATACGCCAACCAGCATTCTTCTCGCGGGCCTTGAAACGGTATGACCACCACGAATAGGTAACCTCATCAGGGTGGAGATAACGGAAGCTGTCGGTGAAGCCATCATTCAGAAGAACGGTCATCTTTTCGCGCTCCTCATCGGTGAAACCGGCATTGCGGCGGTTGGTCTTCGGATTTTTGATATCTATCTCTTCGTGTGCTACATTCAGATCGCCGCAGATGACGACTGGTTTCTTGGCATCAAGAGATTTCAGAAACTTGCGGAAATCGTCTTCCCAAGTCATGCGATAATCCAGGCGCTTGAGTTCTGTCTGAGAATTTGGGGTGTAGCAGGTAACGAGATAGAACTGGTCATATTCCAGCGTGATGATTCTGCCTTCATGATCATGTTCCTCTATGCCCATGCCATAGCTTACGCTCAAAGGCTTGTGCTTGGTATAAATGGCTGTACCAGAGTATCCTTTTTTCTCAGCGTAGTTCCAATAACTCTCGTAGCCCTCAAACAGAAGGTCGAGCTGTCCCTCCTGCATCTTTGTTTCCTGCAGGCAGAAGAAGTCGGCATCGAGTTCCTTAAACTGGTTCTCGAAGTCCTTGCCTACGCAAGCGCGCAGGCCATTTACATTCCATGATATAAACCTTAACATTGTGTTTATTGATTATTTAGTAGTGATTATTGATTATTTAGTATTGATTATTTAGTAGTGATTACTTATGAACTCTAACGATTATCACTAATAACTAATCATTATATTTAAATTCTCTTCGTTTCTCCTCTCAGCAGACTCATAAACTCCTGGCGGGTGTTCAGTGAATTGAAAACTCCGCTGTAGTCGCTGGTGGTGGTAATAGAATTCTGTTTCTCTACACCTCGCATTTGCATGCACATGTGCTTGGCTTCTATCACAACCATCACACCCTGAGGATTCAATGTTTCCTGAATGCAGTCTTTAATCTGCTGGGTAAGACGCTCCTGTACCTGGAGACGGTGGCTATAGATATCAACCACACGGGCTATCTTGCTCAGACCGGTAATCTTTCCGTTTGGGATATAAGCTACATGCACCTTGCCATAGAAAGGAAGCATGTGGTGCTCGCACATCGAGAAGAAATCAATATCTTTCACGATGACCATCTGGTTGTATTTCTCTTCGAAGAGGGCATCGGTCAATACCTTGTGTGCATCCTGTGTATAGCCACGAGTCAGTATCTGCATAGCCTTGGCTACTCGCATCGGCGTTTTTACAAGTCCTTCACGTTCAGGGTCTTCTCCCAAGAGCTTTAATACTTCAGTATAGTGTTCTGCGAGTTCGTCCAATCCCTCGCGAAATTCTGTTTCTGTATTCATCTTATTTATTTTATAATTCTTAATAAATAGTCAATAATTTACAATTAATAGTTTATAGTTAGACCTACGGCATCAATGCTGTAAACTGTTAACTATAAACTATCAACTATCAACTATTAACTAGTACTGTACCGTAATCAGTCCCTTTACAAGGCATGCCTGTCTGTATCCCAGAGAGCGAACCTTGGCGAGTATCTTCTGGGCTTCAGCTAAGCTGCGGAAGTTGCCCATTCGGCAAATCCATCTTGGTGAGTAGAAATGAACATAAACCGGCTGTTCAGGGAAATGAACTTTTAGCTGGTTGCCTGTCCGTTCTGCTTTCAGACGGTCGTTACGTGAATTGCCGCCAGCAAAAGCCTGTACTCTATATCCTGTAACCTTATAGCTTTTGCGCATCACTTTCTTGCGCATATCCACTACAGGTGTCTCTTTTTCTTCGTTTTTGTTCTCTGCCTTTTGGGCATTGTTCACGTGGGCATTCTCTCGGGTTGCCTCACGATGCTGTGGCTCAGCCTTTTTCAGGGAATCAGGACCCTGCTTGTGCTGAGTTTCAGGCTCTTTTTCTTTTTCTGTGGGGTAGTCTTAGTCTTGTCGTCTTGTGGAATCACTTGTTTGCCGTTTACCAGTTCATCAATCGCCTTACTTTGGTTCACGGTTACAACACCCTTTCCCGGTTCCTTCTTTTTGAGATGGTCCAGGTAGTTCTGCGCATTAGCTGTGAATGTTGAGCAGAGGATCATAATCAATAATGTGACGAATTGTTTCATGACTATTCCTTTTATTTTTTTGTCATCTTGTTTTAAAACAGCACCTTATTTTTGGATCTCTATATATAATAAGGTGTAATGAAGAATGAAGGATGCGCTTCACGAGAAGGCATCCTTCGGGAAATGTAATATCCTTATGAGATTACTTCTTCCAAGCGTCGATGATACCCTTGAAGTCAGCAGCCTTCAAAGAAGCACCACCGATCAAACCACCGTCGATGTTTGGCTTAGCGAAGAGCTCAGGAGCGTTGCTAGCCTTGCAGCTACCACCGTAGAGGATTGAAGTCTCCTCAGCAGCCTCGTTGCCATACTTCTCTGCTACGATAGAGCGGATGTATGCCAACATCTCTTCAGCCTGGTCAGAAGTAGCAGTCTTACCTGTACCGATAGCCAGATTGGCTCGTAAGCAAGGATGATGTTCTTCCAAGCGTCAGCGCTCAAGTGGAATACTGAACCTTCCAACTCAGCCTTTACTACCTCGTTCTGCTTCTCAGCCTCACGCTCCTCGAGAGTCTCACCGCAGCAGAAGATAACCTTCAAACCGTTAGCCAAAGCCAACTCTACCTTCTCCTTCAAGATCTCTGCTGTCTCGCCATAGTACTGACGACGCTCTGAGTGGCCGAGGATAACATACTGAGCACCTGTGCTCTTTACCATCTCTGCTGAAACCTCACCAGTGAAAGCACCCTTAGCCTTGTCTGCGCAGTTCTCTGCACCAAGACCTACAATCTCTGAATCCAAAACCTGAGCTACTGAAGCCAAGTGGATGAATGGAGTACAGATTACTACGTCGCAGTTTGGTTTGTCTGCTACCAATGCCTCGTTGATCTCCTTGGCGAGAGCAACGCCGTCCTGCAGGTTCATGTTCATTTTCCAGTTACCTGCTACAATTTTTCTTTCTCATTTTTCTTTTC
>ENA-OQBJ01000888-OQBJ01000888.1-human-gut-metagenome-genome-assembly--contig:-NODE-888-length-13870-cov-7.184094_pt1 | contig 13870 bp, 11 predicted proteins | sample MGYA00242743_ERZ504545 | MGnify/ENA primary metagenome ERZ504545 (study PRJEB26092, sample SAMD00036252) | human gut metagenome | host: Homo sapiens | study: EMG produced TPA metagenomics assembly of...
GCCAAGCTCCTTCTGCACGGAGATGACGATGCCGCCCTTGGCGGAGCCGTCGAGCTTGGACAGGACCACGCCGGTGATGCCGATCGCTTCGGCGAACACCTTGGCCTGCGTCATGCCGTTCTGGCCGGTGGTGGCGTCGAGCACGAGCAGCACTTCGTCCACAGGCAGGTTCTTTTCGGTGACGCGGCGGATCTTGCCGAGCTCGTCCATGAGGTTGGACTTGTTCTGCAGGCGGCCCGCAGTGTCGATGATGAGCACGTCGGCGTTCTCTTCCTTGGCTTTGGCGCTGGCTTCGAACGCGACGGACGCCGGGTCGGCGCCGTCCTTGTCAGAACGCACGACCGGCACGCCCACCTTCGCGCCCCAAGTCTCCAGCTGGTCGGCCGCGGCCGCGCGGAACGTATCGGCGGCGCCCAGCATGACCTGCTTGCCTTCGGAGACGAGCAGTCGTGACAGCTTGCCCGCGGTGGTGGTCTTGCCGGTGCCGTTCACGCCGACCATGATGATGACGCTCGGCTTGTTCGCGCCCTCCTTGTCGGCGTTGAGACGGCGGTCGACGTCGGTGCGACGAGCTTCAGCAGCTTGTCCTTCAGCGCGGCACGCACTTCGGCCGGGTCGGACTGGCCTGCGATTCGGGCATCGTTACGCAGTTCTTCAACTAGCTGTTCGCTGGCTTCCGCGCCCACGTCGGCAAGCAGGAGGGTGTCTTCGACGTCTTCCCAGTCGGCTTCGGAAAGCTGATCCTTCGCAAGAATGTTGAACAGAGCCTTGCCGAACGGATTGCCCGACTTGGACAGGCGCGCCTTAAGACGCTGCATGCGAGAGCCGGCGGATTCGGGGGTTTCATGAACCGGTTCGGGCTTGGCTTCGGCGGCTGGTGCAGGAGCCGCCGTTTCGGAAGAGGAAGCTTGAGCTGAGGACTTCTGCTGACTTTCAGCCGGAGCTTTTTCAGCTGCATCAACATTGGAATCAACGGATGGCTTCACCGTGGAAGAATCAGCCGCAGCCGACTTTGCTTCCGCAGCAAGACGGGCATCAGCAGCCGCTTTCGCATCCTCAGTGGACTTGTTGACGGCGTTCTTGCGGGTCTTACCGAGCCACCAACCACCAATCACCAGAATTGCCGCAATAACGACAACAGCGACAATCGCAATAATCACATTCGTATCCATGACTCCAGCCTAAAAAGCGCAACGGACACGCCACTCATCTCTGCCAGGGCAGGCAATGGGGCTATCCACGGGACGTGAAAAACTGGGCAGTATGGCCAATACATCCAGAATGACGTCGTATCAGCGGCGCGAACAGCTTATCGAAATCGGTCGATCGCTGTTCGCGGCCAAGGGATTCGAAGCAGTGAGCGTGGAAGAGATCGCCTCGACCGCAAAAGTGTCGAAACCCATCGTCTACGAACATTTCGGAGGAAAGGAAGGCCTGTACGCGTGGTGGTGGACCGCGAAATGCGCGCGCTCACCGACGTTCTCATCAACGCGCTGTCCGACCCGCAGGCGCATCCGCGCCAAATCGTGGAACGCACCGCGCTTGCGCTGCTCACCTACGTGGAGGAAAACGCCGAAGCTTCCGCGTGCTCACGCGCGATTCGCCGAAAACCGACCCGTCCAACTCGTTCAATTCGCTGCTTGGAGACATCGCCGTACGCGTCGAGGACATTCTCACCGACGCGTTCAAACGCCAGCATCTGCCGGCCAAAAGCGTGCCGTATTACGCGCAGATGCTCATCGGCATGACCGTGTACACCTGCCAATACTGGGCCGACCAGCGCAAGCTCAGCAAGGAGCAGCTCGCCGCGCACATCGTGAACCTGGCATGGTATGGGCTGAGCCGCATGGAAGCCAAGCCGGAACTGCGCTACGAAAGCGAAAAGGCCGCCCGCGAGGCGGAAAAGCAGGCCGCGCGGGAAGCGAAGGCGATCGCCAAGCAGGAGAAGCAGGGCAAGAAGGCCGCGAAATCGCAGGAGAAGGCGGTTGCTGCGGGAGATGACGCGACGGACGGGACGACCGTGACGGACGGATCGCAAGCAGTAGGCAAATCGCAAGCGGCAGACGAATCAAACGAATCAGACGAGACGAACGAATCGCAAAAACCGCAAAGCCCGCACGAATCGCAAAAACAATCAACAATTGACGAAAACTGACATACCGTCACCCGAAATGACCCTAGGGGAAATTTCAGGTGCAGATTGCGTATTTCAGGGTGCCGTTTGTGCGCAAAACCGCGCCCCGGAACCGCACATGGTGCTACGTTAGTTTCGTTATGCTTTTGGCCGGAGCGGTCGGCCAGCCGCACGGCCCGACACGAGCCCGATCCGAGGAAGAATATGCAGGAGAAGAAGACGCTCACCTTCGTGGTGCCCGCGTACAACATGACGGAATACCTGGAACGGTGCGTCGAATCGTTGATCGCGTCGAAGCGCAACGACGACATCGAAGTGCTGATCGTGGATGACGGCTCGTCCGACGGCACGCTGGAGATGGCGAAGACGTTCGAGGCGCGCAATCCGGGAATCGTGCGCGCGATCCATCAGGAGAACAAGGGCCACGGCGGCGCGGTCAACACCGGCATCGCGGCGGCGAGCGGCATGTACGTGAAGGTCGTGGACGCGGACGATTGGGTCGGCCCGGAATCGCTCGAACAGGTCATGGCCGTGCTGCGCGGCGAGGTCGGCAAGGACGAGCCGCTCGACATGCTCGTCACCAACTATGTGTATGACAAGGTGGGCAAGCGCAACAAGCACGTCGTGAACTTCCGTCACGCCATGGAGCCCGGCAGGCGGCTCACTTGGACGATCTGGGACATTTCGGCCTGACCGAATACATTCTCATGCACGCGCTGATCTACCGTACCGCCGTGGTGCGCGAATCGAAGATGCAGCTGCCGGAACACACGTTCTACGTGGACTTCATCTACGCGTACCAGCCGTTCCCGTGGGTCAAGTCGCTGCAATACGTGGATACGCCGTTCTACCACTATTTCATCGGCCGCGACGGGCAGAGCGTGCAGACGGACGTGATGATCCGACGCGTGGACCAGCTGCGGCTCGTCAACCAGTGCATGGTGCGCGCCACCCCCGAACGAGGTACGGTGCCAGACGGCCTGTACCGCTATATGATTCATTTTCTGGCGATTCAGAGTTCCGTCGCGAGCGTTTTCATGATTTTGTCGCGCGATCCGGAGAATTACGAGAAGAAGAAGGCCATGTGGGCGGATATCGAGGCGTATTCGCCGACGATTTACAAGGACGTGCGTAAGAAGGCGATGTCGCGCGCGCTGAACCTACATGGTTCGCTCGGCCGGTTTGTGATTCGAAAGGGATATTTCGTGGCGGAACATGTGGTCGGGTTCAACTGATTTCGCGCGGGTTTCGCGGGTTTCGCAGGTTTCGCGCGATAGAGGGTTTACGCGATATTGCGTGAGTATTGCGATTATTGCGATCGGCTAGGCGCTCCTGTGTCCGTTTCTGGTGATTCGGACACAGGAGCGCTTCATTTTGATGCCTGTGTGTCCGATTCGGGAGAAACGGACACGGAAAGCACCAGCGGCTTAGTTCCAGCAATCCGACATGGCGAAACTGTTGTGCATGAGATTGCTGGACGTGTACAGCACGTCGCCGAGCAGCTTCGTATTGCGCGATCGCAGGTATTCCGCCATTTCGTCGTTAGCCGCCGCAAGACGGGCCGGAACAGATGTAGGACTAGCAAGCCCATCGGAACCGGAATCAACCGCAGCACCAGACATAGAACCAGAACCGCCAACCGCAGAACCGGCACCAGAACCAGCGCCACCAGCCCCAGTCGCCGACCCACCAATCGCAAGCGCATCATCCGTACGTTCCACCAGACGGTGGCCGAAGGAACGGACATCTTCCGAGAAGCCCTCGACCGCGTTGCTGGTCTCGTAGAAGTGCGCGTCGGCGAGCGTTGCAATCAGGCGGTTCGTCCAATACAGGCAGTCCGTGGAGACTTCCGGCGTGGTGTCGCGCAGGTAGGCGGGGGTGTCGTCGACGTTCGCATAGAACGGGGCGGACGTGGTGAACGCGCCGGAACCGTACGAAATCCACATGATCGAACGGCTTTCGACGGGCGCGTACGGGCGAATCTGCATGGCCACCATGTGTCCGGTGCGGTTGATGCCGATCGGACGGTAGCGATGGCGGCTTTCCTCAGTTCCCTGCGTGCCGTACGGGTCATACGGGGTGCCTTCGAAGTGCGAACCGAGCAGGAAGTCGACATCCTCGACGGTCACGGCATTCTCCGGTTCGAGACACCATGGAATATCGTCCGATTCAGGGGTAAGGTTTTCCGCGTCGGCCGGATCGAGATAGCGGTACATGTACCAGGCGCGTGGCGTGTTGTAGATGTGGTCCTTCGCGGTGGCGGTGCCGAATACGATACGCGGGTTGCAGTGGCCGCCGTTCATGCCGCCCTGCGTACCGCTGCGCGCCCAAGATGGTGCGTTTCGATGAATTCCTGCAGATCGGCGCTACACATGAATTCACGTGCGTCGCTGAAGGCGTCATCAAAATCGAAATAGTCGATGCCAAGCTGGTTGGGGATGATCGCGCATTTGTCGTCCGGCACGCGGCGGGCGATCCAGTGGTGGCCGCCGATGGTTTCGACATACCAGATTTCGTCCACGTCGGAAATGATGATGCCGTTCGATTCGTACGTTCCGTACGTTTCGAGCAGTTCGGCCAGACGTTTCACGCCTTCGCGCGCGGTGTTGACGTACGGCAGCACGAGGGTGATGATGTCTTCTTCGCCGATGCCGCCTGGGGTTTCCGGCTTACCATTGGCTTCGTCGGCCGGCTGCAGTGCGACCAGCGGGTCGGCGCCGAGCACGCGCTCGTTGACGGCGATGGTTTCGGTGGCGCTCATGGCCACGTTGCGTTCGTTGACGCCAGCTTCCGCAAGGATTCCACGATTTGGAAGCACGTTCGTACGATGCTGTACCGGCATGGATTGTCGGGAAGGTCGATTTCAACGTGGCTCAGCACACTGCGGTAGTGCCGCGGCTGCTCCTGCGGTGCGACGACTACGAATTTCTTGGGATCGTAACGTCCCGAACCAGAGTCGTCATCTCGGGCGATGATGGTCGAACCGTCGTAACTTGCTTTTTTGCCTACAAGAATTGTGGTACATGACATGGTTTCGATTGTAGGCACACCAACACTCCGAGGCCATTTCGACGCCCGTCCGACGCCCGTGGTGGCGATTGGTCCGAATATGCTGTATACTGTGTTGCTGTTGCCCCTCTAGCTCAACGGTTAGAGCAGCGTCCTTTTAAGTCGTGGGTTGTGGGTTCGAATCCCACGGGGGGCACAGGTTCGAAGTCCTGGAAGCCGATGGTTCTCAGGACTTTTTCATTTGTTTCGGGATGAGGTCTCAGCACTTCAATACGGAACGCACCATATCGCGCACCCTCTTTCGCTCACGAATCGCAATTTCGGTCGATTATTTCGCGACGTGCGCCGAAAAGTATGGAAAATAAGGCGATTTATACCCCCTACCGCACTATGCGGCACCACCTTTCGCTCACAATCGTAAGAAAACGAGCGAAATCGCAATATGTGTTCCGAAATGAATAGCGAACAGCCCGCGGGCGATTCGCGGACGGACCATACGCATGCAACCGGCGTGGCGCAATCGACGATAATGATAGACTCGAATATATCGAACATTTGTTCGCATAGATTCGGTATTACGGGAAATTCCCCACTATATACAGTGGGCGAACGCACGAAACGCCACTACGGGTAGTGTATACTGATGAACGGCCTGCTCAGCCGGGCAAAATCAAAAAACGTGGCCGACAAGATCTTCCGCACCAAAGGAAGCCGATTGCATAGGGAGGAAAAGTAATGACCGTGACCGTCTTCACCAATCCGAACAATCCTCAATGCGAGGCCACCGAACAAGAGCTTTCCAAACTGGGAGTGCGGTACGTGGCGGTCGATTTGACGCAGAATCCGTCCACATTCGAACAGATCAAGGACGCCGGCTTCAAGCAAATTCCGGTCGTCATCTCACCGAATTCCTCATGGAGCGGACATCGCCCCGACCTCATCCGCCAGCTGGCGCAAAGCATCGCGGCGTAGGCGCGGCAACAGCAGTCAAGCATCCAGACAGCCGGAAGGCACGAATCCCAAACGGCAATAATCCGGAAGAATCAAATCCCCCGCGGCAAAACCCGCAACAAAACCCCACTGCAATCGTCCGAAATCGTTCAAAATCAGCCACCCAAAGCAAAGCGGCCAGCCGGAACATCGCCCGACCAGCCGCTTAGCAAAACCCGCAAAACGCAAAAACCAGCCTACATACGACCGGCAGTGGACGGGTCGATCTTCATGGTCTGGAATCGGTGGGCCATGAAATCGTCATTGAAATACGTGGCGAAGAACTGCGAAACGGGCGAATTCTGCGCAACCCCAGCCATGCGGGAATACCAAGCATCAAGGGCCATCAGCGTCATCACACCGTCGACGAAAAGGAAAATGAAGCAGACCAGCGTCAGCGAATAGCGAATCTTCCACGGAATACGCTGGATCAATCGCAACAATCGCGGCAAAATCAACTTGATCCAAATCAAGCCGAGGATACCCCAGAAGAACATGTATTTGCCGGACGTACGCCCGTCAATCGAAAGCCATTGCCCCGTGTAATCCCATGCGCGAATACCGAACGCGGCCTGCATGAACCAGCTGGTGAAATATTCGAACGCGCCACCGATCACCGCGCTTGAGCAGAAAATCAGCAACCAATTCGACTGCCACAAATGGTTGAGCAACACGGTGACGATCACCACGCCGAAGCCGTAAATCGGCGAGAACGGCCCCCACAGGAAGCCTGCGCGATCCTGGTATTCGCCGAACAGCACGAAATGGTAGATGGTCTCGATCACCAAACCGAACACACAACCGATGGCGAACAACCAGAACAAATTGAAGAAATCCAGCGAAATATAGCCCTTGCCGGTCAAATCGCGGCCAGCCATACCTTGGGAAGCGGCGTCTTCGTATGCGCTACGGGCATCCATACGTCGCAACGCGAACTGGAGACGACGTTCCTCACGCAGCGACGGATCGGCAGTGACATGCAGGGCTATGAGCACGACAAGCTGGATAGCCGGGCCGATCAAATTCACACCAAGTCCCTGCAATGCCAGCGACAGCAAGCCTTCGGCAAGGGTGAGCGGAATCATCAGATACGTCCATTGCGCGATATGCCGACGCTTGTTCATAATGAGCATCACGCCGAACACCGCCAGACACGCGGTGGCGACCAGCAGCACGGCCGCGTGAACCACCGACAGAATCGCGGTGAGCTGAGCGCATCGAACGCCACTTTGCCGGAAAACACCGCGCGAATCGAGTACAGGCACGCCAACACAATGAACGGCAGCGTCACCACGCCTTCAATAAGCATGACGATGCCGTAAATGCGAACGATTAACGCAGACGACGGTCAGCGGGATTGCCGACTTCGCCAGTGCCTGCTTTCCGCCTTCTTCGATAGCCGCGATTTCGGTTTCGGCGGCAATCGCCTTGATTTCTCCATCCGTCTTGCCCGCGGCGGAATCCTCGGATCGTGATTCAGATTGTGCGGTTTCGCTCATATGCCGCTCCTTCCTTCAGCCCACGCTACCAAACGTAGGCAATATCCGCCGCAAGAAAAGCGGTTCAGGTGCGATTATTAGCGGACGCGAGCAAAAGAGGGGGACGTCAGCTGGCTGCAATCGCCATTCGCACACCACCTTTCGCTCACGTCCGCAAGAAATGGCGATGCATAGCGCATCGTGAGCGAATGGGGGTATAAATACGGACGGAAAATAGCGATTTATTACCACCTTTCGCTCACGGACATACAGAAATGGCGATTTGTCACGGACGTGAGCGGAAGGGGCTACGTCAGCCGGCGATGGTTTTGCCGAGGCTTTACCGCAGTACTCGACCCGATTTCCGTCATCCATGAAACGCGATGGCGATTGTCCAAGAGCACGGTATACGATACGAACCGCGTAGCGCTACGGAACACGTATCGCCATATAAGGGAATTGATTCGCCAAACCGGAGAGACAATGCACAACGTACTGCAGATCCTGCGCCGTGACTTCAAACGATTGGTCACCGTACCCGCCGCGTGGGTGATTATGATCGGCCTGATTCTCATTCCCCCGCTATACGCATGGTTCAACATCTACGGGTTCTGGAATCCCTATGGCAACACGGACAGCATCAAAGTGGCCGTGGCAACATGGACGAAGGCACAGACAACGCGCTGCTTGGCAAAGTCAATCTCGGCGATCAAATCGAAGGCACGCTGAAGAGCAACGACCAGCTCGGCTGGGAGTTCATGGGCAAAGCCAACGCGATGGAAGCGGTGGAGTCGGGCGACTGCTACGCCGCAATCGTCATCCCTTCCGACTTCAGCGAAGATCTGGCCAACGTCGTCACCAACAGCAAGCATCGCCCCACGCTCGAATATTACGTGAACGAGAAGGCGAGTCCGATTTCGCCGAAAATCACCGACCAAGGCGCGACCGTGGTCGACCGCACCGTCAACAACACCTTCGTCTCCACCGTCAGCGACGTGCTCGTCAAAGCCGTCAACTCAGCCAACGGCACCATCAGCGGCAACACCAACACCATCGCCAACGAAACCATCGGCGAACTCGACAACACCAAGCGGAACGTAGGCACGATCCGCTCCGCAATCGCGGATCTCGACACCCAGTTAGCCAATGTGCCACAGCAGACAAAAGCAGCACGCAATGCCCTGAACGACGTGCAGCTGGCCGCGGCGAGCGCAGGCAGAGGACTAGCAGGCGCATCCACCGCCATCGGCACAGCGCAAACCCAGCTCAACACGCTTTCGTCCAACGCCAACAGCGCGCTGGAAACCGGATCCGGACTTGTTTCCCAAGCGACGGCGCAATCCACAGCCAGCATCAACCAGATCTCGTCGGCGGTATCCGCGGCAAGTGGATCGGCGCAGCAGGCGGTGACCGGCATGCAAAACATCACCGACAGCAATGCGAAACTGCTCGAGAAGCTCAAATCCGCCAGCGACAACGCGCAATACCAGCAAATCATCAGCAAACTGGAGAATACTAACAACACGGCAGCCGGAACACTCGCCGACCTCAAAACCCTGAGCGAGAACACACAGGCCACAGCCGGCAGCGTATCCAAACTGTCCACCGATTTCAACATAGGCACGCAGAACTCGCTCAAAAGCGCAGGCACGGCGCGCAACGCCATCAATTCAGGCGCACTGCCGCGACTGAATTCCGCGCTGGGCTCGCTGGCTGGGACGGCCGGAACACTTGCCGGCACCGTGACCAGCCAGGACAGCGTGGTCAGGCAAACCAACATCGTGCTCGACCAACTCGACCAAGTGGCGTCAGACACCCGCATCGGCCTTGAGCAAACCGACCAGCAGCTGGCGAAGATGGAGACGAAGCTCACCACCGTCAGCACCGACCTGAAGGCGCTGGGCACTGCGGATCTGCTCGCATCGTTGACCGGCAGCGGTTGCTTGACGCGGATAAGATCGCCTCGTTCATGGAGTCCCCGACCGTAATCGACACGAAGAACGTGTATCCCGTCAACTCCTACGGCTCCGGCATGGCTCCGCTGATGACCAATCTGGCACTGTGGGTGGGCGCGTTCGCCTTTGTGGTGATCTACAAAGTGGAGGTGGACGACGAGGGGCTTGAGGGTCTCGATCCGACCGCAACCGAAAAGTATCTGGCCCGATACCTGTTGCTCGGCACGATGGGCGTCATTCAAGGCGCGATCTGCACCGTTGGCGATCTGATACTCGGCGTGCAGACGGCTTGCGCGCCACTGTTCATACTGACCGGCATGATCACATCGCTGGTATATCTGAGCATCACGTACGCGCTGTCTACCACGTTCATGCACATCGGCAAGGGCCTGTGCGTGGCGTTGGTGATCGTGCAGATTCCAGGCGCTTCCGGCCTGTATCCGATCGAGATGATGCCGAAGTTCTTCCGCATGGTCTATCCGTTCGTGCCATTCAGCTATTCGATAGACGCATTCCGCGAGACCATTGCCGGCTTCTACGACGGCCATTGGACCAAGGCGATCGGCACGCTGCTGCTGTTTGCCGCCATGGCGTTCGTCATCGGTCTGGCGGTCCGTCCTCTGTTGGTCAACCTCAACCGACTGTTCGCCCGCGAAATCAAGGAAAGCGACATGATTATCGGCGAGGAAGTGGAGCTTCCGGAACGCGGATACAACATGTCCCAAGCCATTCAGGTGCTGGCCGACAAAGGCGGTTACCGCGAGGTGATCGAGGAACGCGCAAGTCGGTTCGCGGAACTGTACCCGAAACTCAAGCGCGGAGCTCTGGTGATCGGATTCGTAGTTCCGGTAACTCTGGCGGCGGTGTTCTCGTTCACCAACGGAGAGAAAGTGGTAGTACTGGCCACGTGGGTCGTCTGGATTCTGCTCATCATGGGCTTCCTCATGGTCATCGAATACATGCGCGACAATCTGAACCGTCAAGTGGAGCTCGGCCATTTGAGCGATGAATCGATCCGATCCATGCTGGTGGAGCGCCAAGCGGCACGCATCCGTCGCAAAAAGCGGGCGCAACAGGAACGGCGGAACAGACTGCTGCGCAAAACGCGGAGACGCACCAGCGGCAAACGCACGACATCCGATAATCGCAATACCAGCGTCATCAAAGAAACGACGGAAAACGTGACGGGCGTCAACCACAATGAAGATGACGGAATCGCCATACTGGTGCAGAAAATGCAGAAAATGCAGACGACCGGTCCAAGCGCCGCCGCGAACGATGCCGCCACGGACACCACCGAGACTACCGAGACAACCGAGACAACCGAAAACACCGAGGAAAGGAGCAACGCATGAAAACCATCTGGAAACTGTTCGTCGGCGACATCCGGCGAATCACCAGCAACGTCGTCTCCATCATCATCGTCATCGGACTCGTTGTGATCCCCGGCATCTTCACATGGTTCAACGTGGCCGCCAGCTGGGACCCGTTCGCCAATACCGGCAATCTGAAATTCGCCGTAGCCAATGAGGACGACGGATACCGGTCCGACCTCATTCCAGTGAAGATCAACATCGGCGACCAAGTGGTTAACACGCTGCGTTCCAACGATCAGCTCGACTGGACCTTCACCACCAAAAAAGAAGCCATCAACGGCACCAAATCCGGCAAATATTACGCAGCTGTGGTGATTCCAAAGAACTTCAGCACCCGTATGATGACGTTCTTCGCATCCGATGGCGACCACGCCGAAATCGCCTACTACAACAATGAAAAGAAGAACGCCTTGGCTCCGAAGATCACAGGCCAAGGCGCCGATACGGTCAGCGCGCAGGTCAACGAGACGTTCTCCGAAACACTGACCAGCACCGCGCTGAGTGTGGCATCGCAGCTCGCCAACCAACTCGACAAGCCAGCCGCGCAGGAACAACTCACGCAGTTCAACGGCAATATCAGCGACTTCGCGGAAACGCTCACCGACGCTTCCGGAACGCTCCGCACGTTCAGCACGCTGACCCAAAGCGCACGGCATCTGCTTGAGTCCTCCGACGGTCTGATCGCCAATGTCAGCGGCAATGCGAAAAGCGTAGGAACAACACTCAAGCAAGCCGGCAGCGGCGTGGAGGATCTGACGGGCGCGTTGAAGACCGGCACCACCGCGCTGGGCACGGCTCTGACTGATTCCGCCAACAGCTTCACAGCCATGGAAGCAGATGTGGACAGCCTATTCGGCAATGCGGGCACGCAGGCCGGCAACACCGCCAACGCATTACGCAACCAGGCCACGAACATCAGCAAGCAGGCGCAAAGCTACCAGCAGATCTATGATTCGCTCGACGCGCTCAGCGCAAACGAAAAGCTGCCGGAAGCGGTGAGGAACGCCATCGACCATCTCAAAACCAACGTCGGCACCACCATCACACAGCTCAACGACCTAGCATCGGCGCTGAATGGCAGCGCCGACAACATCGACGCCAAAGTAAGCGATACCACGGCCGAACGTGCGGAGATCAAGAAACTGGCGCAGCAGGCGGCAACGTCCGTCAGTGGCATCAAAACCGACTATGAGAGCCAACTGAAACCGCAACTTGACGATATCGCCACGTCCATTACCAGCACCACCACCGCGCTCAATGCCACAGCGGCCGATCTGAAAGGCGCGCTGGGCAATCTGAACGGCACCACCAAGACCGCGGATAAGAATCTGACCGCCATCAGCAGCGTGTTGGATTCCACCGCCGATAGTCTGGCCGGCGCGGGCAAAAAACTGGGCGCATTCACAGGAACATTGACCGATGCGCTGAACAGCGGCGATATGAGCGCCGTCAAAGATGTGCTCAGCGATAATACCGACTCGTTGGCCGCCGCGCTTGCAGCCCCTGTAAAAGTGAAACGCAACGCGGTGTTCCCAGTCAAGAATTTCGGTTCGCAGATGGCACCGTTCTACACGATCCTGCACTGTGGGTCGGTTCGCTGCTCATGGCAGTGACGCTCAAGACCACCGTCTCGCGTAAGGTGCGCAAGGAACTCGGCGACCCGAAACCGCATCAGCTGTTTCTCGGACATTACGGTGTGTTCGGCGTGATCGGACTATTGCAGAGCACGTTCTCCTTGGGAGGCAGTCTGCTGTTCCTCCATGTCCAGGCGGTGCATCCGCTGCTGTTCATGCTGTCCGGCTGGGTGAGCAGCCTAGTGTTCTCGTTCTTCACCTACACGCTCGTGGCCAGCTTCGGCAACGTCGGCAAAGCCATCGGCGTGCTGTTTCTCGTCATGCAGATCTCCGGAGCGAACGGCGCATATCCGCTGGCCGTGCTGCCGAAAATCATCAGCGGCATCAGCCGTTCCTGCCTGCGACGCATTCAATCACAGCAATGCGCGCGGCGATCGGCGGAATCTACAGTAACGATTACTGGTTTGCGATTGGCGCGCTACTGCTGTTCATTCCGCCGCTGCTGCTGATAGGCCTGTTACTGCGCATTCCACTGGTCAAGTTCAACCATTGGTACGTAAGCAAGCTGGAAAGCACGAAAGTGATCGCGGCATGATGGGCGGAACCACGCAAGAGGGCACGCGAAAGACGGTGCAAAAAACCACGCAGGAAGACGTCGGCACAGTACGTGGCCGACGTGAGCGATTACGGGAGCAAACCGACCGCAAAATCATGAAAGCCACATTGGGATAGTGATTTCCGATGGTATCGGAGCGGTGACCATCGAAGAGGTCGCACGACGTTCAGGGGTAGCAAAGACCACAATCTACCGACGCTACCGAAACGCCGACGATTTATTGCAACGCATCCAACCGGAAGTTGCCGGACTACCGAATTTCAACGATTTGAAGCCGTCGCGGAGCGGACTGGCCACCATGCTGCGACGCATCCAGGACTGCTTCGACAGCGAACTCGGATTGAAAGCCGTGGGCGTGGTGCTGTCTTCCGACAACGCCACGCTGAAGGCGATCGCAGCACAAGTTCTAGCGCCGGCCGAAGAACGGTTCGTGGGGTTCATGGAACGTGGCATCGCCGACGGAGTGTTTCAAAACCGTTTGGACTACACGTTCCTGTTCAGCACGGTGCTGGGTTCCATGCTGGCTTGCAAAGCGTTGGCGGGACAGGAAGCCGGAGGGGAACGGCAATCCGGCAAGGAACGCAAGTCTGATTCCTGGGCCGAGAACATGGCCACGTTGCTCTGGCCGAACGTATGCGCCGAATCCGCACGGTAACCACAGGAAACCGTCCGACCACGACGCAAGCACGGGACGTCGACGGTGTCCGGTTTCACGTTAAGGAAAGGGGAATCGGCTTC
>ENA-OQBJ01000889-OQBJ01000889.1-human-gut-metagenome-genome-assembly--contig:-NODE-889-length-13863-cov-9.526063_pt1 | contig 13863 bp, 19 predicted proteins | sample MGYA00242743_ERZ504545 | MGnify/ENA primary metagenome ERZ504545 (study PRJEB26092, sample SAMD00036252) | human gut metagenome | host: Homo sapiens | study: EMG produced TPA metagenomics assembly of...
CCCTCGGCGGCAGCCTCGCTTGCGGCCTTCTCGGCGGCAGACGGCGCGGCGCTCGGCAAAGGTCTCCTTCTTTGCTGGCGCAGCGTCTCGGCGGCATCCTCGTCCGCATCGGAATCGTCGTCGGTCGCAGCGGCCTTCTTGGGCTTGACCGGCGCCGACGCGGCCTCGCTTACCGGATCGATGATCTCGGACTGAACAACGGCCGTCATCTTTTCCTGCGTCTCGCGGAACTGACGGATGGCGCGGCCGATCGTGCGGCCCATCTGCGGGAGCTTATCCGGGCCAAACAGCAAAAAGCCGAAGACCACGATGATTGCCAGCTCACCTTCTCCAATACCAAACACACATACCTCCAAGGCTCGATGTGAGTCGAGCCCGCACCGCGCCATTCGGCCGGAACTCGTCTATTCATTCGGTCAAGTATAGCGCCCGGACGCAAAACGTCCGAGCGCATCACAAACATATGCCAAACGGCACGCCCTTTTGGGGGCAAAGATTATGCAGCGGTGATCGAAATCTCCTGGTCGACGCCCAACAGCTGAACCACGCGCATCACCGGGGGCTGCACGTTGACGCAGCTAAAACGCTTACCATGATCAGCTGCGTGGTGTGCGGCGCCCACAAGCACGCCAATGCCCGTCGAATCGATGTAGCTCACCTGGCAAAATCGAGCTCAACGGCCTCAGTGGGCTGCTCGAGCGCCAGGTCGATGGCATTGCGCAGGCTATCGGCGTTAGAGATATCGATCTCACCGGTCACCTTAATGGTGTAGAGCTCTGGCGTGGGTTGGTGGAAATACCCAAATCCATGTATACGCTCCTTTACGTATCGAAAGTGCGGATAGTACTAGGCGCGGACTTGCGGGGCCCTACGCGTTAGGCGCGCTCGGTACGCGCAAGCTCGGCAGCGACGAGCTTGACAGCCAGCACCAGCACATCGAGCGCAGCCTCCAGGTCCTCGACCGTGGGATAGCTCGGCGCGATGCGGATGTTGGTGTCGCGCGGATCCTTGCCATAAGGCCAGGTGGCACCAGCCGGCGTGAGCTTGACGCCCAGGTCGGCACAAAGCGCGGCGACCTTTTGGGCCGAGCCCTCGGGACCATCAAAGCTCACAAAGTAGCCACCGCGGGGATGCGTCCAGGTGGCACAGCCCGTGTCGCCCAAGCCCTCGGTGAGCTTGCGCTCGACGGCCTCAAAGCGCGGACGCAGGAACTCGGCATGCTTTTTCATGTGCTCCTTGACCGCCTCGATGGTGGGAAGGAAGCGCACGTGACGCAGCTGGTTGAGCTTGTCGGCGCTGATGAGGCCGGCCTTCAGGCACTTGGAGAACTCGGCGATGACCGCGGGGCTCGCACCGATAAAGCCGATGCCGGCGCCCGGAAGGTGATCTTGGACGTTGAGGCAAAAGCCACCACGCGGTCCTCGGTGCCCGCTACGCGGGCGAGGTCGAAGATATTGGCGAGCTCGTCGGTCTCGTCGTACAGGTCGTGCACGCAGTAGGCGTTGTCCCAGAAGATGCGGAAATCGGGCGCGGCCGTGGGCATCTCGACCAGGCGGCGCACAATGTCCTCGCTAAAGGTGATGCCCGTGGGGTTGGAATACTTGGGCACGCACCAGATACCCTTGATGGAATCGTCGGCGGCAACCAGGCGCTCGATCTCGTCCATGTCGGGGCCGTTGTCGGTCATCGCGACGGGGACGTTCTCGATGCCCAGATCGGCGGTGATGCCAAAGTGGCGATCGTAGCCGGGAACGGGGCACAGGAACTTAACTTTCTTGCCGTCGTGCGCGGCTCGTAAGCATCCCAGGGCTCGCTGCCGCACGAGCCGCAGCGCCAGAACATGCCGGCGATATCGTGCTCGATCAGCAGACTCGATGAGCCAGTACGAGCGTCTGCTCGGCAGGACAACCCAGGAACTCCCCCGCCAGCTTGCGTGCCGAGGGAATGCCCTCGAAGCAACCGTAGTTGGAGCAGTCGACATTGCCGTCGTGCAGATCGGCATCGGCATTGAGGATATCGAGCATGGGGCGAGAAATGTTCACCTGGGAGGCGACGGCTTGCCGCGCGCATGTCGAGCGCCAGGCCCTTGGCCTTGACCTCGGCAACCTCGGCTTTAAGCGCCTCGATGGCGGCATCGAGTTCGGTGGTTTCCATCTTCTGGTAGATCGTCTGCATGGGTGCGACCTTTCGCGAAGCGGTACGTTGCAGTTCGTCTAAGTATAGACCGCCACCGCCGCAACGGTATGAAGCCGTGATAGATTAAGTCCATCGCAATAAATTACGAATCGCCGCGCATGCCGGCGTGAGGCGCCCAAGGAGGCACTATGGAGTACGGTTCGTTTAGGGCCGAGGAATTCGGCGACCTGCAGCGCCTGGTCGACGGGCTGTTTTACGACCGCCACGCCATCGACCGCCTGGATCTGATCGTACAGGCCGAGATCTTGGACCTGGCGCCCGATCTCATAGAAATTGTCAACCTGCTACCGCCCGGCTATTACGACCGCCAGTCACTTTGCGACCAACTCAACTCAGCCTTGGCCGCCCACGGCTGGGGCGCCGTCTACGGCACCGTGAATAAGCTCGAGGCCGGCGATTTGGCCCGCTTCCCGACCTTGGCGAGGCTTGTTTTAGGGCTTGTGGCCAAAAAAGGGCAAATATGAGTACTGTTACCTTTTTAGTAGCAGCGATTCTTGGTCGAAATCGGCAAAACTCGACTTGAAACTTCCTAATCACCGTCAGCTAGCGCCAAATTGGAAGTCGATGGTCACTCATTAACGTACAGTTTTTATAACTTTGTTCATTATTTTCCGCACCTAAAATGATACGCCGTTTGTGACAGTACTCACAAACGGCGTTTTTTGACCACTGGCGTGTCTGGCAGGCGGCAAGCACCGCCCGAATCCGCATTTTGAACGCGCCCGAATCGGTTCTGGAGCCGGTTTTCGCGCTCTTACTCGTCTTTGGGCGAGGGATGCTTGCAGACCACGCTCATGTAGATCATGCCAAGTACGGCCGCGGTGACAGAGCCGGCGAGAATAGCGGCCTTGGCAGCCAGAACCTCAAACTGGGCCGTCGGGAAGGCAAGGCCGCTGATGAGAATCGACATGGTAAAGCCGATACCGCCCAGAATGCCCACGCCGGCAATCATGTGCCAGTTAACGTTGCGCGGCAGCTCGGAGATCTTGAGCTTAACCAGGGCAAACGTCATGCCAAAGATGCCAATCGGCTTGCCCAGCAGCATGCCAAAATATACGCCGAGCGTCACCGGGTCGGTGAGTAGCGTGCTCATGTCCACGCCCACTAGGCGAACCTGTGCGTTCACGAACGCAAAGATCGGCAGAATCACAAAGTTGACCGGCGTGGAGATCAGACGCTCCATGCGGATAAGCGGCGGGGTCACGCGGTGCATGACGCGCTCGACCTTGGTGGTCGAGACGGTAAAGTCATGCTGGCCCAGGATGTGCGCCTCGTCGTCGTAGCGGTCATCGAGCAGCGGCAGGCACTCGCCCAACCAATCGGTGAGACTATCGAGCTTGACGCCGCACTTGGCCGGATGGTAAAGGCCAAGATGACGCCAGCAAGCGTGGCATGTACACCGCTCTTGAACATGCAGAACCACAACAGCAGACCCAGTACCGAATACGGGGCAAGACGGTAATGCTGCGTCTTGTTGAGCCACACGAGCGCGCAGGTCACAAGCGCGGCGGCGCCCAACCAAAACGGATTGGGGCTCTGACCGTAGAAGATGGCGATGGCGGCGATGGAGATGAGGTCGTCGGCGATGGCGAGCGTCGAGAAGAACACGCGCACGCCGTTGGGCACGCGGTTGCCCAAAAGCGACAGCACGCCCAGCGCAAAGGCAATATCGGTTGCCATGGGGATAGCCCAACCGTTGCGGGCGCCGGCATGGTTAAAGATCAGGTAGATGCACGCGGGAACGACGACGCCGCCCACGGCCGCCAGCATGGGAAGCATGGCCTGACGCGGATTCTTGAGCTCGCCGACCGTCATCTCGTACTTAAGCTCAATGCCCACGAGCAAAAAGAAGATCGCCATGAGGAAGTCGTTGACGAAAAGCTCAACGGTGAGACCGGCCGTAAGGCTGCCCAGGCCCACATACAGCGGGGTCTCCAAAAAGTGATGAATGGCCTCGTAGGCATCGGTGTTGGCACAGATGACGGCGGCGATGGCGGCGATCACCATGACGGCGGCGGAAATCGTGCCGTTCTCGGCAATGCGCTCCCAAATGTCGTGACGCTCAAAACGCTTGCGCTCACGGGTGTTGAACAGCTGCTCAGTTGCTGCCATGGGCGGCTCCTTTCACGGGATGGCTCCCGTCTTAAAAAAGCACGGCCCGCCCAAGTGGCGGCGCCGCGCTCTAACGTATTACGCTTGCATCTAGCCTACCCTGCACGACAAGCACGCAGGCGTGGCCGAAAAGCGGAACCACAGGTTGAACATTATTTGCTTAACGGCACGGGCACGCCTGCCCAAGAGACGACGCGGCGCCGTGCACAAAAAACGACCGGAGCGCGGGGCGTCCGCGATCCGGTCGTAGCGTTTGGTCAACTAAACCTAGCAGGCGGCCATGATGGGGGCAGCGACCTGCTTCTTACGGGAGAGGACGCCCGGCATCCAGACGCCGTCGTGCTCGTCGGCAATGCCCAGACCCTTCTGAGCAGCCTCGGTCTCGCCCTCGAGCAGGACCTGCGAGCCCTCCTCCATGATGTCGGTGATGCACAGGACAATGCCGTCAGCACCCTTCTCGGCGGCGTAGGCGCGCATTGCCTCACGGATCTCGTCAATCATGCCAAGCGCACGGCTTTTGTCGACAGTCTCGTACTGGCCGATGAGCAGCTTCTTGCCGGCAGGCTCGAACATCTTGATGTCGTTGCCGACCATCTCGCTGCAGTGAAGGAGCCGGACGGACGGGTGAGGAAGACCTCCATGCCAAACTTGACCGGGTCGACGCCCACCTGCTCGCCGAGCTTGGCGGCGACGGCGCGGTCGACATCGGTGGTGGTGGGGCTCTTGAGCATGAGCGTGTCGGTCATCATGGCCGAGAGCAGCAGCTTGGCCTGGACGTCGGAAAGCTCAACGCCGAGCACGCCGGCGAGCTTGGTGACGATGGTGCAGCTGGAGCCCAGGGCAGGCAGATGTAGTGCAGCGGACCGGCAGTCTCGAAGTCGCCGATGCGGTGATGGTCGACAACGCCAAAGACCGTGGCGTCCTTAAGGCCGGCGACGGACTGGGCGGACTCGTTGTGGTCGGTGAGGACGACGAGCTGACCGGCCTCGACGGACTCGATCACGCGGGGCTCGGCAATGCCGGCGTCGGCGAGCAGCTTGGCGGACTCGGCCGGAAGCTGGCCCAGCGCGCAGGCCTCGTAGGTGTTGCCGGCATACTCAACCTGGTTGAGCAGCTGGGACAGGACGACGGCGCTCATGATGGCGTCGTTATCGGGGTTCTGGTGACCAAAGACAAGAACGTTTGCCATGGATATCCTCCACTTGATATGTGTACTTGGACGTAGCTATGGTAGCACGCTGGCGGCGAACCCTTGGGCACGGAAGGGCCGCGGCACAATTTGGAGCAGGCGTTGGAGCAAAGTCTATCCCTTTCGCACCATGTTAGTGCAAAGTAACCTGGCCTCCTTGCACTAGCTATTTGCCGGCGGCGCGCAGGGCTACGTAGGCGGCACCGATGATGCCGGCGTCGTTGCCGAGCGAGGCGACCTTAATGGGCGTCTCGCGCGAGGCAGAAAGCGCGTACTGCTTAAAGTGCTCGCGGACCTTGTCGAGGTAGACATCGGCCGAGGCGGATGCGCCGCCGCCGATCAGGAACATCTCGGGGTCGACCACGTTGGCGATAAGCGCCAGGGCGCGGCGAGATAGTCGGCCATGGTATCGGCAGCTGCCAGCGCGAGCTTGTCACCCTCGCGGCAGGCCTGGAACACGTCCTTGGAATCAGAAGGCCCGGTGAGCTCGATGGGCTCGACGCCCGCCTTCTTGCACTCGGCAAGGTAGTTACTCACCACGCCGGTGGCGCTGGAATACTGCTCCAGATGGCCATGGCCGCCACAGCCGCAGGTGCGCTCCTCAGCCAGGTTCAGGCACATGTGGCCAATCTCGCCGCCGGCACCCACAACCCCCGACACCACGTCGCCGTTGACGATAACGCCGCCACCCACGCCGGTACCAATGGTGACCATCACCACGTTCTGTACGCCCTTGGCAGAGCCGAGCCAGGCCTCGCCCATGGCAGCGGCGTTGGCATCGTTCTCGTATTTACAACCGCGTCGGGGCAGTGCTCCTGAATGGCGACTCTCAGCTCGGGCAGGTTAATGGCAATGTTGGCCTTGACCTTGGCATCGCCCGATGCGGGATGGGGCACGGAACGGCCAGGCCAATACCCGCCACAAAGGCGCGCAGAATCTGGGCCTTGGCGACCACCTGGTCGATCGCTCGGTCACCGCGGCAAAGCCGCAGCGTCAACGATGGGAGGCGTAGGCACGCTGGCCTTGGCAAGCAGGTTACCGTCCTCGTCGAACAGGCCCTCCTTAACCGAAGTGCCGCCGACGTCAATGCCGATGTAGTACTGCTTAGGTTCCATGGGAGCCCACCTTTCTCGTTTAAACATTGCCAGTATGGTACCGCTCCCAAGGCAAAAACCTGCCAAAAAGGGACAGGTTTGTTTTAGCAGGTTTTATCTGGGGAAACGCAATTGGCCGCTCAACAGACCGCGCAAGACCATCCCCAAAAATAAAGGCACCGGGAGGCGGAGGCTCCCGGCGCCCCGTGAAAGGGACTGTATTGTCTGTTGGACTGCACGGTCCATCGCGGCGATAACGCCGACTAGGCTGAAGCGCCTGCAGCTGCTTGTGGATCTCGATGAGCTCCGTCGCCATGACGCGCATGGTCTCGGTGCCGGCCATCTGGTCCTCGGCATGCAGCAGAATCAACGGGGCCTCGCCGTTACGCTCGCCGTTGGCCTCCTTTTTAAGGAGCCCCATATGGACATCGTGGCCACCGTTATAGGCCTCGTCGCCCTGCTTGATAAGCTCCTCGGCGGCGTCAAAATCGCCCTCCTTGGCCTTTTGCACGGCATTGATATACATGCTCTTGGCGGTACCGACGTAGCTGATGATCTCGAAGCAGGTCATCTGCAGCTCGTTCATATCCTCCATATGCTGCACCTAGCCCATCACGCTGACGCAGTGTCGATGATGCCGGCAGCGTTCATGCGGCCGTAGTCGACCATGTTGATGACCTCGACTGGGAAGCGGCCAGCGGCCTCCTTCTCAAAATCGCCCTTGGTGTAGCCGATCTGCGGGCCAAGCAGCAACATGTCGCACTCGTCCAGGTGATCGTGGGCCTCGTTCATGGGGCGAGCCTCGATCTCAATTTCCAGGCCACGGTTCGCGACCTCGGCCTGCATCTTCTGGACCAGCAGGCTCGTGGACATACCGGCATTGCAGCAGAGCATGATCTTCTTCATGGTTTCCTCCTTATAACTGCGCGGCGCGCAGACGACGACTGGTTTCATTCTTTGCGGCTATTGTTCCCACCCCCCCCTGCATCTTTACGCAAGGGAGAGAGCTGCGGGCACCGGCACCGCGTACCGGCGCCCGCAAAGGTGAAAGGGGCGAACGTTAGGCGTTCTGCTCGGCGAGAGCCTCCTGCTTGGCGATTGCCTTCTCGGAAATCTTCATAAAGGGCAGGTAGACGGCCATCCAATGACAATCTCGAGAGCCTGCCACACGCCGGCGCGCCAGTCAAAGCCCGTAGCGAGCAGGGCATTGATGACGGGAGGCATAGTCCAGGGCACCTGGCGATGCAGGGCTGATGATGCCCGCGCAGGTAAGGCCATAGGTGATGCCGATGAACAAATCGGGAAGAAGGACAAACGGAATCATGAGCGGCAGGTTGTACACGATGGGGTAACCGTAGATAACCGGCTCGTTGATGTTGAACAAACCAGGCAGGATAGCCATCTTGGAAACGGTCTCGGAAGCCTTGTTCTTGGAGAACAGGAGCGTGTCGAGCAGAAGCATGAGGGTGCAGCCCGAGCCGCCGATGAGGGCGAAGCTGTTAACGATCTGCATGTTCATGTAGTGATCGGGCTGGATGGTGCCACCGGCGGCAAAGGTAGCCATGTTGTCGACGATGAGCATGGTCAGGATCGGCTCGACGGTAGCGCCAGAGATGGTGGACTGGTGAATACCGACGCAGAACAGCAGGTTGGCAAGGGTGTAGATAAGGATAACAGCCCACGGACCGGCGTTCATGATGTTCTTGAGCGGGTTGGAGATGCACGTGGAGATGATGGTGCACAGATCGGTGCCGGCACACACGGCGAGCAGGGCTGCGGCAAGAGCGAAGATCGCGAGGTTGAGCAGCATCGGGATCATGACGTTGAAGGAGTTGGAGACCGCGGGAGGCACACCCTCGCCCAGCTTAACCTTGAGCTTCTCGACGCCAGAAATCTTGATGAAGAGCGAGACGGAAAGCAGGGCGATGATAATAGCCGAGAACAGACCGTTGGTGCCGGTGTTGGCAGTCGAAAGGGCGCCCGTGACCTCGGCGGAGGTGATCTTGTCGGTGAGCAGCGGGCTCGTGGCGGCAAGCGTGGCGGTGATCTGCTGCGGCATCATGATGACGAAAGCAGAGATGGCGACGACCACGCAAGCGAGCGGGTTATCGAAACGCTTGTTCTTAGCGAGGCTGTAGCCAATCAATCCGGCCAAGATAATGGCAGAGACGTTGAGGGTGCCCAGCGTAATTGCCGAACCCCACGTCTGAAGATTGGCAAGGCCCGCCGCATCGAGCGGGAACAGAGGGAACACGACGTTGTTGATAAGAACCGCGATACCCGCAAGGATATAGAGCGGCGTGATGGTCGCGAAGGCGTCACGCAGGGAACGCAGGTGAACCTGGTTTCCCACCTTCGCAGAGACCTCGGCAAACTTGTCGAGGAAGCTCTTTCCGTTGTCACTGGCCATGATTGCTCCTAACTTTCAAATCCGGCCTTTTCCTATACGCACGGTGGCCTGTCGCCTCTGCCACCAGATGTGCCATGTGTTGCGCGCGGCGGCGCGCGGTCTGGGCGTTCGCCCGGTCGCTAGTCAACCACGTGGGTCGTGGCGACCTGCTTGAGCCAGGCCGCCGACTTCTTAAGGCGGCGCTTGTAGCCGTCCATAAGGTCGACCTCGACAAAGCCGTAACGATTCTTAAAGGCATTGGCCCAAGACCAGTTATCGATAACGGCCCAATAATGGTATCCGCGGCACTTGGCGCCCTCGGCAATTGCCTTGGCAACCCACTCCAGGTGCTGGCGTACAAAGTCGACGCGGTAGTCATCCTGAATGGTTCCTTCGGCGTCACGGTTCTTATATTCGTCCATGATGCCGATGCCGTTCTCGGAAACGAACCACTCAAGATCGGGGTAGTTCTTGGCGCAGTCCATGCCAAAGTCGTAGAGGCCCTGCGGGTAGATCTCCCAGCCGCGGCTCTCGTTCATAACGGCGTCGGGCCATACGTACTCGTCGGCAAAGTGCGGCAGGCCGTACTGGTCGACCTTGCTCGCCGGCGCTTGAACGCGCGTGGGGTGGTAGTAGTTGCAGCCGAGCCAGTCAACAACACCCTGCTTGAGAATCTCTTGGTCGCCGGCACGGAACGGGAGCTTAACGCCGCCCTTGGCCAGGCTGTCGAGCACGTCGGCAGGAAGCTCGCCCTTGGTAATAAGGTCGAGCCACCAGCGATTGTTGATGCCGCTGGTCATACGCACGGCCTCGAGGTCTGCCTCGTTGGGGTTCTCCTTGGTATAGACCGGGGTAAAGCAGTTGATCATGCCGATTTTGGCATCGGCGCGAATAGCGCCCTCGTCATAGGCCTTGCGATAGTTGGCCACGGCCAGCGCATGCGCCAGCGAAATGTGATACTGCACGGTGCGGGCGCGGCTAAAGTCGTGGAGCTGCGGGAACCACACGCCCTCCTGATAGCGCTGCTCGGGCTCGACGATGGGCTCGTTAAAGGTGAACCAGTACTTAATCTCCTGGCCAAACTCGTGGAAGGCGGCGTCGGCGTAATGCGCGTAAGCCTCGACGACCTCACGGCTCTCCCAGCCGCCGCGGTTAAAGAGGTAGGTGGGCATGTCAAAGTGGTACAAGTTGACAAACGGCTCCAGGCCGGCCTCGCGAGAGGCGCGGAACAACTCGTGATACCACGCGGCGCCTTCCTCGTTGAGGTTGCCGTCGGCATCGAGCAGACGGCTCCACTGGATGGAAGTGCGATAGGTATCCAGGCCCAAGTCCTTCAGAATGCGAAGGTCTTCCTGGTACTTGGCCATAAAGTCATTACCGGCATAAGAGCCAACGCAGTTATAGAACGAGCCCAGATCCTGGATGGACCAGGTGTCCCACAGGTTCTCGAGCTTGCCTCCCTGGTTCCACTGACCCTCAGTCTGCGGGCCGGACATAGCGGCGCCAAAGAAGAAGTCGCTGGGCAGCTGATACTGTGCCATCAAAGTCCTCGCTTTCGTGTCTTAGAGCTTCCGGTTGGAGACGGGTTTGCTTTGGCAGGTTATCCGGCGCGGGCGCGCACCGGTCATACCGATATCCAACCCGCCAAAACAAAACCGTCCCCAAACAGTACAAGGAAACGCCAATGCATCTCGCTTGTTGTCTGTAACTATAGCGCTCTGATTTTCTATGTAAAGCGTCTTTTTTATTTTTCTTTATCGAACTTCTTTCATGAAAGCCATATGGATGCTTTTTAAGTAGGTATACTTTCTAAATATCGACGCAAATATGAAGGGAGGATTGCATGATTCCCAAATACGAGGCGATAGCTGCAGATATCCGTCGAAGCATCGAGGACGGCGCTCTAAAGCCGGGCGACAAGCTGCCCACCGTCGTTGAGTTCTGCGAGCTCTATAGCGTTTCTAAAATCACCGTCAAACGAGCGATTGAGCAGATCACCGAGGAAGGCCTTATTACCAGCGGCGCGGATCGGGCACCTACGTCAAGGACACGGCGGGGCTTCCCGGCCAGGTGTTTTTTCAAGGCAAGAACGACCGTGCCCAGGGCTTTTCGTATGAGCACCGCGGGGAAAAGGTGACCTCGGTGGTCTACGATTTCTCGATCGTCAATCCGCCGGCAGAGGTTGCGACCCAGCTGGGAATGGCCGAGGATGACTTCGCCTATCACATCGTGCGCGTGCGCCAGGTCGACGAGAAGCCCATCGTCATCGAGTACACCTATATGCCGCTCGAACTGATCCCGGGCCTTAAAAAGAAGGACCTGTACGGATCGGTCTACGGCTTTATCCGCGAGCAATGCGGGCTGAAGATTTCGAGCTTCCATCGCACCATTCGCGCTGTCGCGGCAACTGAGGAAGAGGCTGAGCGCCTGGATACCAAACCCGGCTCTCCCCTGCTCGAACTCAACCAGATTGGCTTCTTGGATAGCGGCACCGCGTTTGAATATTCTATCTCGCACAACGTAGGCGACCGCTTTGAGCTGCACAACGTAACGCTGGCCTAGTTTTGTAATCTGGTGGGTGCCCGTTTTGAGCTGTCTTACGCGGCACCCGCACAACCTTATGGGAGTATGCACATGTCCGATTTGATTAAACTGACGCCGATCTTCCACGAGAAGATCTGGGGCGGCCGCCAGCTGGAGACCGTGTTTGGTTACGACATTCCCGAGGCCCCATCGGTGAGTGCTGGGCCATCTCGCCCACCCCAACGGCGACTGCCAGATTGCGGAGGGCCCGTATGCCGGCCACACGCTGTCGTGGCTGTGGACCGAGCACCGTGAGCTCTTTGGCGACTGCGAGGGCAAGGAGTTCCCGCTGCTCATTAAGATTCTGGACGCCAAGGACGACCTTTCGATCCAGATTCATCCTAACGACGAGTACGCCGCCGAGCACGAGAACGGCAGCCTGGGCAAGACCGAGTGTTGGTATGTCCTGGACTGCGAGCCCGGCGCCACGATTATCGTCGGGCAGCGCGCCAAGGATCGCGCTGAAGCCGCACAGATGATCAAGGACGGCCGCTGGGACGACATGCTCAACGTGCTGCCGATCCACAAGGGCGACTTTTTCCAGATTGATTCCGGTACCGTGCACGCCATCAAGACCGGCACGCTCATTTTGGAGACGCAGCAGTCGAGCGACGTGACCTATCGCCTGTATGACTACGACCGCCCCGGCACCGATGGCAAGCTGCGTCCGCTGCACATTGAGCAGAGCCTCGACTGCATCGATTTTGATGTTCAGGCTCCGACCGACGGCACCGTAACCGCGCCCGAGGTCGACGGCGTGACCGAACTCGAGTCCAACCCCTGCTACACCGTCGATCGCGTGCGCGTCGACGGCAGCAAGACCCTCGACCAGCACTGGCCCTTCATGTGCCTGTCAGTCATCGACGGCGAAGGCACCATCTGCGGCGAGGCAGTCCATAAGGGAAGCCATCTGCTGGCCCCCAGCACCGTCACCTCCATCGACCTCGAAGGCAAGATGGAACTGATCATCAGCCACCTCTAGGTCACAACAACAACCCAAACGCAACAAGGGGCCCTCCCGTCCATGTACGGGAGAGCCCCTACTCATATCCATCTATCAGCCACCCGGCTCTCCAGACCAAAAAGTGAACAAGCAAAGCGACGTTCGTCCAGCAACGTTACCCAAGGACCTGGGCGGGCGTATGGGACAACATCGATCGCGAGTTCCGCACGAGCCGGAGAGCACTTAATGTGCTCTCCGTGCGAGCAGGACTGTCCGAGCAGGCGATGTTGTCCCATACGCCCGCCCAGGTCCGCCGGGATTACGACAGCTTGACGATCGGTGCAAAGCCCTTCATTAGCTTTTTGGTCTGGCCGGTCTTTTCGAATTGAACCTCGATCATGTCTCCCGCGACCGAGATCACGGTACCCGTGCCAAAGGTCTTGTGGCTCACGGTATCGCCCGCGGCAAAATCCTGCGATGCGCTCGCACGATCGACCTTGCGCTCCACCGTCGGCGACACCTTGGACGACGGCTTTTTGGCTCGCGGTGCGCCCGAGCCAAAGGTCGAGGCAACACGACCGGCGTCGGGCGAGACCCCGCGATGGCGCTCGGTCCCGTAGCTGCTGCCGCCAAAGAAGTCGTCAAAGCTCGATCCGCCGCGCGAGGCGGAACCGCCGGTCGAGCGCGTATGCGAGCCAAACACCTTGCCGCCGTACATATCCGAGCCCATGCCCGAGCCAAAGGTGCCGCGGCGGTCGCCGCGCTTTTCCCAGCCCGTGCCCTCAAAACCGGCAGAACCGATACCGCTAAACTCAATATCCTCAAACGGAATCTCGTTGAGGAAGCGCGAGCGCGGGTTAGCAGAAGTTGAGCCGTATGTGCGGCGCGTGGCCGCATAGGTCAAGAACAGACGCTTACGGGCGCGCGTGATGGCAACGTAGGCCAGGCGACGCTCCTCCTCGAGCTTACCCGGGTCATCGCTGCCGCCAAAGTCGTGCACGTGCGGGAAGATGCCCTCCTCCATGCCGGCCACGAACACCGCCGGGAACTCCAGGCCCTTGGCGGAGTGGATGGTCATCATGGTGATGGCATGCGTCTCGCCGGCCAGAGAATCCAAGTCGGAACGTAGGGCCAGCCACTCCATGAGCGCCGGCAGCGCCTTGCAGGTGAGCGGGCCGTAGGTGCGCTCAATCTCGTCGGCATGCACGCGCCCGCCGGCAGCTCAGTCGGCACGGCATACGTGTTGCCCGCGATGGCGGCAGCAGGGCATCCTGCGGCGAGAGCGCCGGGGCCGCCAGGCTGTCGAGCGGGTTGGAACCAGCGGCGTCGCGAGCGCCGACCAGCGCCTCAAACGAAG
>ENA-OQBJ01000894-OQBJ01000894.1-human-gut-metagenome-genome-assembly--contig:-NODE-894-length-13796-cov-1.573707_pt1 | contig 13796 bp, 18 predicted proteins | sample MGYA00242743_ERZ504545 | MGnify/ENA primary metagenome ERZ504545 (study PRJEB26092, sample SAMD00036252) | human gut metagenome | host: Homo sapiens | study: EMG produced TPA metagenomics assembly of...
TATCAAAGAGGACTAGGCAATTGATTTGTTTGGAGGAGTATTGCATAACGAAAGAAAGTGAGTACCAGATGCCTCAACCTGAGTTTAAATAACTTAACTTCTTATTACCTTTTCCATAGGTCTCCCCTTAGCCAACTCATCTACTAGCTTATCCAGATAGCGAATATCTTGCATAAGAGGTTCTTTAATTTCGGTCAACTTAACCCCACAGATGGATCCCGTAATCAGATGACGCTTAGGATTGAGGGCAGGAGCTTGACGAAAGAAATCTCCATAACTAACTTCAGATGATAGAGCCTCCTCAATAGCCGTTGACGAATAGCCGGTCAACCACGTAGTTACCTGATCCACCTCTGCTCGACTCCTGTCTTTCCGCTCTGACTTGGCCACTAGCATAGGATAGACCTTTGAAAAGCTCATGTCGTAAATTTTGTGGCTCATATCTTCTCCTACAATTTCCCAGCAGCAGCCTCATCTAAGATAAGAGTCACATCTGGATGATTTTGCAAGACACTAGCTGGGACTTCCTCTGTCACTGGCCCCTTGACCATCTTGAAAATAGCATCTGCCTTCTTGTCACCATAAGCAAACAAAATAATCTTCTTGGCAGCCATAATGGAAGCAATCCCCATTGAAATAGCCTTTGTAGGAACTTGGTCTCGACTGGCAAAGAAACGGCTATTGGCTTCAATGGTGCTGTCCGTCAAGTCGACCACATGAGTTTGACTATCAAAAGGTGTACCTGGCTCATTAAAGCCAATATGCCCATTACTTCCGATTCCTAGGATTTGCAAATCAATGGCATGTTGTGCCAAGACGTCATCATAATCCTTAGCCGCCTGCTCCAAGTCCTCAGCCATACCGTCAGGCAAGAAGCTCTCCTTAAATGGCTTGGCATCAAAGAGTTGAGCCTTCATAAAGGCATGATAGCTCTGCTCATGGTCTGGTGCTAGTCCGACGTACTCATCCAAATTGACACTATAAAGCTCCGAAAAATCCACGTCGCTTTCAACCATCTCTTGGTAAAGAGCGATAGGTGAACTACCTGTCGCCAAGCCCAAGGTTTGAGCACCTGCTGCAAGGCTCTCTTTAAGAAGATCAAAGGCAACTTGTCCTCCCTCAACTTGATTCTTAACTAAAATCTTTTTCATTCTATTCACCTCGATATTGGTATATACCATTTTTCTTTATTATCTCTTTTTTTAACCTTTTTGTCAAGCGCTTTCACTCGATAAGTTTAATGACGGTCGCCCTATATCGTGCTATAATAAAAAGGCTGAACATTTTTAAACGAGGAAAGAAATGAATACAAACGATTTTGATTTTGAACTACCAGAGGAACTGATTGCCCAAACCCCATTGGAACAACGTGATGCCTCTAAACTCTTGGTCATTGATCCTGTAACCAAGGAAATGACTGATACCCACTTCGACCACATCATTGACCAGCTTAACCCTGGCGATGCCTTGGTCATGAACAATACGCGCGTGCTTCCTGCCCGCCTCTATGGTGAAAAGCCTGATACCCACGGCCATGTGGAATTTCTCCTTTTGAAAAATACCCAAGGGGATCAATGGGAAGTTTTAGCCAAACCAGCCAAACGCCTTAAAGTAGGTGCTAAAGTCAGTTTTGGTGATGGCCGTTTGACTGCCACTGTTACTGAGGAACTAGATCACGGTGGACGAATCGTAGAATTTAACTACGACGGTATCTTCCTTGAGGTTTTGGAAAGCTTGGGTGAGATGCCATTGCCACCTTATATCCATGAAAAATTGGAAGACCGCGACCGTTACCAAACAGTCTATGCTAAGGAAAATGGCTCTGCGCTGCTCCAACTGCTGGCCTCCATTTCACTCCTGAATTACTTCAAAGATTGAGCTAAAGGCGTAAAATTGGTCTACCTCACCCTCCACGTTGGACTGGGAACCTTCCGACCTGTTTCTGTCGATAATGTCGACGAACATGAGATGCATTCAGAATTTTACACCCTCAGCCAAGACGCTGCCGATACACTCAATAGTGTCAAAGCCGCTGGAGGGCGCATCATTGCAGTTGGAACAACCTCTATCCGAACACTGGAAACAATCGGCAATAAATACGATGGTCAACTCCAAGCCGACTCAGGTTGGACCAATATCTTTATCAAACCAGGCTACCAATTTACAGTCGTAGACGCCTTTTCAACCAACTTCCACCTTCCAAAATCAACCTTGGTAATGTTGGTTTCAGCCTTTGCTGGTCGTGAATTCGTCCTTGATGCCTATAAACACGCCGTCCAAGAACGCTACCGCTTCTTCAGTTTCGGAGATGCCATGTTCGTCACACGACCTGCTGAGAAATAAATATCAATTTTGAGACTTCTCTCACTGGGGAGGTCTCTTTTATTGCTCGTCAAATTCAGAAAAAATCCACCAGTTATGAACTGATTGGATTATTTTGTTTATTTCTCTGCAAACTGGCTATTATACAAATCGTAATAGAAGCCTTTATCTGCAAGAAGGGATTCATGGTTCCCTTGTTCGATGATTTGACCATCTTTAAGGACCAAAATCTTGTCTGCTTCTTGGATAGTTGATAAACGGTGAGCGATGACAAAGCTTGTTCGACCCTGCATAAGGGTCTTCATGGCCTTTTGAATCAAGAGTTCCAAACGGGTATCAACTGATGAAGTTGCCTCGTCCAAAATCAAAATTTTCGGATCAGCCAAAAGCGCACGCGCAATGGTCAAAAGTTGCTTTTGTCCCAGTGAAATGTTACTTGATTCCTGGTTCATTTCCATGTTGTAACCGCCAGGTAGCGTACGGATAAAGTGGTCCACATTGGCAGCCTTAGCAGCTTCAACAATTTCTTCATCAGTTGCCTCAAGATTACCAAAGCGAAGATTTTCCTTGATAGTTCCTTCAAAGAGCCAAGCATCCTGAAGCACCATACCAAACTGTTTACGATAATCCTGACGAGACAGGTTACGGATATCATGATCATCAACCGAAATAGAACCAGCAGTCACATCATAGAAACGCATGAGAAGGTTGATAATCGTTGATTTTCCGGCACCGGTAGGACCGACAATGGCCACCATTTCACCAGGATTAACCTCAAGATTAAAGTCACGAATCAAAGGTTTATCAGCCACATACTGGAAGTCCACATGCTTAAAGCTAACTTGACCAGTCAAGTCTCCCTCTAGCACTTCAGTAGCATCATTAGCCTCGTCTGGTTCATCCATCAGTTGGAAAATACGGTCCAAAGAGGATTTAGCACTCTGCAATTGTCCAGCCAACTGAGTCAAGTTCTGAATAGGTTGATTAATCTGCCAAACGTACTGAACAAAGGCCTGCATATTACCAATCGTCAAGCGACCAGCCAAAACTTGCAAACCACCTAGAACAGCGACAATGAGATAGGTCAAGTCAGATAAACCATTAAGTACAGGCATCATGAGGCCTGAAATGAAATTGGCCTTAAAACCTACCTTCTGAAGTCTTCCGTAATCTCTTTAAAGTCGTCTAAAGATCTATCCTCACGGCCAAAAAGTTTAAGCACATTGAAACCAGTCAGATTTTCCTGAACAAAACCATTAAGAGTACCTAGAGCATCAGCCTGCTGCTTAAAGTAAGGTTGAGACTTACTCATGATAAAACGGGCACCAAAGAAAGTAATGGGAATAGTGACGACAACTATAGCTCCCAATTGAAGATTAAGGTAAAGCACTGTTCCAATTACCAAGGCTAGAGTAAAGACGGCATTAACAACCTGCAAGAATGACTGCTGCAAGGCATTAGATACTGTCTCGACGTCACTGGTAAAGCGTCCCAAGAGGTCACCAAACTGGTGCTTATCAAAGTATGACACTGAGGTACGATTGATTTTCTCAGTCATCTCATTTCGCATATCTTGAACCGTTGCTTGCACAGCATTGGTCATGAAATAGTTGGAATAGTAGGCGGCCAACTCATAAATAAGACCACGCAAGAGATAAACAACCAGAACCAAACCAACATAGGATACATTGATATGGGCGCCTTCTACCCCCTTAATGATATCCAGCGTATTTTTGGTCAGCTCTGTAATAGCTAAACCAATGACTACGGGTTCAATGACACTCATGATGACACTAACAATTTTCAAGAAAATGGCTAGATAAAGCGGGAAACGATAAGCCTGTAAGTATGACCAAAGACGGCCAAAACTTGAGGAATGATTTGTTTTCTTTTTATTATTCTTCATTTTGACCCCCTTCTAGTCTTCCGTAAGACTCTTTTGATTCAATTGTGAATTAGCAATTTCACGGTAAATGTCATTGCTTTCCATAAGCTCTTCATGGCGGCCACGACCAACGATTTCACCTTCATCCAAAACAATGATTTGATCAGCATCCATGATAGTTCCCACACGTTGGGCTACAATCAGGACTGTTGCATCTTGAGTCACTTCTTTTAGACGACGGCGCAAGGTCGCATCAGTCTTGTAGTCCAAGGCAGAGAAGGAATCATCAAAGATATAAAGATCAGGACGTTTAACCACCGCACGTGCAATTGACAAACGCTGCTTCTGTCCCCCAGAAAGGTTGCTGCCACCCTCAGCCAAGTGAGAATCATAGCGTTCTTCCTTACTTTCGATAAATTCCTTGGCTTGAGCCACATCAGTAGCTTGATTCAATTCTTCATGACTCGCATTTTCCTTACCATAACGGATATTTTCACCGATAGTTCCAGTAAAGAGTAGAGCTTTTTGTGGAATAAAGCCAATCTTACGACGAAGAGCCTTAAGATTGTAATCACGGACATCTACACCATCAACAAGAATGCGTCCAAGTGTTACATCATAAAAGCGTGGAATCAACTGTACAAGTGATGATTTTCCTGAACCCGTTGATCCGATAAAGGCAATGGTTTCACCAGGTTTTGCCTTGAAAGAAATGTTGTGTAGGACAGGACTTTCAGTTTCACCAGGATAGGCAAAGGTCACATTGTCAAATTCCAAATATCCCTTAGTCTCGGTTTCTGTCACGCCATCTTCATTTGGATTGATAGAAATCGGCATGTCCATAATTTCCTGCAGACGTTCACTAGATACCGCTGTACGAGGATACATGGTAAAGAGATTGGCTAGGAAAAGGAAGGACAATAGTGCATGGAAGCTGTACTCAATAAAAGCAACCAAGTCACCGATTGCTAAAGTCCCAGAACCTAATGGCTCAAGAGCAAACCAAACAATTGCCACAATCATGGCTATGATGATTTGCACAAAAAAGTGGCTCGGTCAAACCAGTCAATTTAAAAAGTTTGTTTGAATTATCCGCATAGACAGCATTTTCAGAAGCGAACTTCTTCTCTTGAAAATCTTCTCTAGCGAAAGCACGGATGACACGAAGTCCAGTCAGATTTTCACGAGCATACTGGTTAATCTTGTCGAGAGTTGCCTGTTGCTTTTCAGAAAGCGGACGCGTTTTTACCGCCACATACCAGACTACTACGGCTAGGAAAGGCAAGGAGATTGCCACAATCCAAGCCAAAGATGGACTTGTCGTCAAAATCAAAAAGACACTGGAAACCATCATCAAAGGAGTGATAACCCCTAGCTTAAGAACCTGATCCGCAAACTGCATAAGCACAAAAGCATCTGATGTAATACGAGTCACCAAAGAGGATACCCCAATCTGCTCATACTCGTGGTGGGAATACTCCTGAAGCTTAGCATAAATGTCATTACGCATGACTTGCACCATAGTAGTGGTCAACTTACCAACTGCATAGGACAGAAGTATACGACCAACAATCCCAGTCAAAACTACACCAAACATGATCCAAGCATAAGCGTAAAGCTTATCAACATCACCACGGTTTATTCCCTCATCAATCATTCTGGCAAGAACCGTCGGCAGACCCAGGTTAGCAATAACAAATAGAATGGCCGCCGTAAAATTCATTGCTAGCCACTTAGGATAACGCCTGAGATAAGACCAAATATAAGCCATAAATTTCTCCTTTTCTTTTTAACATTTACCATCCTTTAGGATTTTTATAGTTATTTACAACCACTAAAGCCGAAAAAGGCACAGAAAAAGGGCGTGACAAGCACGCACATTACCTACATTCTAACAAATGAAAATATTAAAAGCAATAGAAAAAACCAGAGCTTATGCCCTGGTTTTCTTTATTAAGCGACTTGATATGTTCACGGATAAAAAGAGGTTCACCAAGTTCCTGCTCCAAATCTTTTAACTGACGACTGAGTGTCGGCTGAGTAATCATCAGCTTCTCAGCTGCCTTGGAGATACTCCCCTCCTCAGCAATAGTAATAAAATAACGAAGCACTCTTAACTCCATGCCATCCTCCTAATTTTCCTCATAAGATTTAAACGGTTGATTCTTCTCAGGATATCGGTCTGGTGTAATGGCGAGTCCCATTTGCTCTTTTTCGTGATATAACTCTTTCATAAGCGACCACATCATCAACACTAGTACTATAGAAAATGGAAAAGCGACAATAATGAGCGTATTTTGTAAAGCTGTCAATCCACCAGAAAACATGAGTGCAATAGCAATCAAGGCCAGCATGACACCCCAAATCACCTTTTTACGATTACTTGGATTTAGATTGCCATCTTCAGACAACATGGCCAAAACATAGGTGGCAGAATCCGCCGAGGTCACAAAGAAGGTTAAAACTAAAATAATTGCCAGGAGTGAAAGGACACTTCCCAGAGGATATTCATTAAAAGAGGCAAAAAGAATTTCTTCTGTGGCAAAACGTATCAAATTAACCCCCGAATCTTGTAGTGAAGTAGATAAGGTACCAAAAGCAGAAAACCAGATAAAACTAAGGACTGTTGGTGCCAAAAGCACTACTGTCAAAAATTCGCGAATAGTCCGACCTTTTGAGATACGGGCAATAAAGACGCCCACAAAAGGTGACCAGGAAATCCACCATGCCCAGTAAAAAATGGTCCATTGGTTAATCCAAGCCCGCTTGGTCTCATCAAAAGCCGCCGCCCGAAAACTCATACGGAAGAAGTTTTGAAAATAAAGGCCGATAGAGTCTGTCATGGTGTCAAATATCTTAACCGTTGGCCCCAAAACTATGACTCCAGCAAGCAAGACAATAGCTAAAATCAAGTTTGTATTAGATAGGATTTTAACACCCTTTCCTAAACCTGATAAGGCAGAAATAAGAAAAAGAATTGTCGCAATGATGATAATGATGACTTGCACAAGACTATTATTAGGAATACCAAAGACATAGGAGAGACCACCATTGATTTGTGAGGCACCAAAGCCGAGCGTTGTCGCTACCCCAATCACTGTCGCAATAATGGTGATGGTATCGATAATGGTTGCTATTGGTCCGTCCGCATATTTTCCAAAAAGAGGCTTAAAGACGACTGAGAGCTGATATTTCTCCCGTTTACGAAAGCCAAAATAAGCCAAAGACAATCCCACCAGGGCATAGACCGCCCAAGCATGAAATCCCCAGTGAAAAAAAGTAAAACGAAAAGCATCTGCGAGAGCATCCGCACTGCCTATTTCTGCATTGGGCGTCGAGATAGCAAAGTGACTCAAAGGCTCTGCTGCCCCATAAAAGACCAGCCAATCCCCATTCCAGCAGAAAACATCATGCAATCCATGACGTCGTCGAATGCTCTGGCCGACTCGTGGGATTACCCAAGCGAATCTGCCCTATCGGACTTACAATTAAAAAGACACAAAAAATTAAAATCCCCGTAACCAATAACAAGTAAAACCAGCCAACACTAGTTGTTAAGAGATTTTTTAAGTAAAAACTAATATTTTGAAACTGCTGGGGAACAAAGAGCCCTAACAAGACTAAAATAAATATGATGACGAGCGAAAGCTGAAAAACTTTTGTTATTTTAGAATGCTTCACCATTTTACCTCCTTATGTGTTCTTAGTTATAAAAAGTTTTTGAGAAAACTTAAAATTCTATATGGTTTCATTGTAACACAATTGTTTAATTTATACATATAGCAACCGAATTCATCAAATCAGATTAAACCTGTTTGTTCCATTTCATTTACCAGTTGAGTTGCTTTTAGATTATCAACTCCCATGATGGTCATGATATGGCTCTTCACGATTTGACGTGATGACTGTTCTTCCTTTTGCATAATTACCTCCGAAACGCAAAAAAAAGGGTAGACAATCTAGTGTCTACCCCGAAGTTTATTAAAACAAAAAACTGCCAAAGAATTTTTGGCAGGATTTTTGGCAGGAAACCAAATCAATTTATCAGTTTCTATCAATCGCTTATCGTAATAAAAAACCAGAGCTTATGCCCTGGTTTTCTTTATTAAGCGACTTGAGTCGTTACCTTATTATTTAAGAGTAACTGAAGCTCCAGCTTCTTCAAGTTTAGCTTTGATTTCTTCAGCTTCAGCTGCAGCAACACCTTCTTTAATAACTGATGGTGCACCGTCAACGATAGCTTTAGCTTCTTTAAGACCTTCGCCTGTGATTTCACGTACAACTTTGATAACGCCAACTTTTTTTGTCGCCTGCAGATGTCAATTCAACGTCGAATGAATCTTTAGCAGCACCAGCGTCAGCAGCACCAGCTGCAGCAGCAGCTACAGGAGCAGCAGCAGTTACGCCAAACTCTTCTTCGATAGCTTTTACAAGGTCGTTCAATTCAAGGATTGAAGCTTCTTTAATTTCAGCAATAATGTTTTCAATGTTCAATGCCATTGTGATTTCCTCCAAATGTGTTTTTTAATATAGTGTTTTAAACGTAGCTTAGGCTACGAGTTGTGAAGATGGGCTTATGCAGCACCGTCTTCTTTGCTTTCTGCAACCGCTTTGACAGCGTATGCAACGTTGCGCACTGGCGCTTGAAGTACAGAAAGGAGCATAGAAAGCATACCTTCTTTGTTTGGAAGTGATGCAAGAGCGTTGATTTCTTCGACTGAAGTGAACGCACCGTCAACAACACCACCTTTGATTTCAAGAGCTTCAGCGCCTTTAGCAAATTCGCTAATAACTTTTGCTGGTGCGATAACATCTTCGTTTGAGAATGCTACTGCAGATGGACCAACGAAAAGTTCTTTAAGGTCTTCAAGACCTGCTTCTTCAGCTGCACGGCTCAAGATAGAGTTTTTGATAACTTTAAATTCAACGCCTGATTCACGAAGATTACGACGAAGAACTGTATCTTGGTCAACTGTAAGTCCACGAGAGTCAACAACAACGATAGATGCTGCTGCTTTCATTTTCTCAGCGACGATAGCAACCTGTTCAGCTTTCTTAGCAATAATAGCTTCACTCATTAGTAGTTTTACCTCCGTTTTTATTTTTGGGCTAGGCACAAAAAAATCGTACCTAACCTAGACACGAAAGTACAATACGTTACAAAAAAATAGTTACGTTTTGTGCCTCGGTTGGATGTTTACGAGTCTTGCTCCCCAACTGTCTTAGGTCAGTTTTTTCAAACCTTATTTATAATATCATGACCTAAATCAGACGTCAAGAAAAAATGCAATTTTTTATTTTTTCTCTATCTTTTTTCGAAGACCATAAAACCTCTCAAAATCTAAAGATTTCAAGAGTTATTTCTAATCATACCTAAGAGCTTCGATAGGATCGAGTTTCGAAGCTTTATTAGCCGGTAGGAGACCAAAGATAATCCCTACAGCTGCTGAGAAGGCTATGCTTCCCATGGCTACACCAAGAGAAACCGTCGCTTTAAGGTCCATGGCATTCCCAATTGGTCCAACGACTAGGGCCGCAAAGCCTAGCCCAATCAAACCTCCCAGAATGGTCAGAACCATCGACTCAATCAAAAACTGGGTCAAGATTTTACGACGTGTAGCACCTAAAGCCTTACGAAGACCAATCTCTCGTGTCCGCTCAGTTACCGAAACCAACATGATGTTCATAACACCGATTCCACCAACTAAGAGTGAAATCCCAGCAATAGCTCCGACAACGGTGGTAATGGTTCCAAAGATTGTGTTCACCTGATCTAAGGCCGAGCTCATATCTGCTGCCTTATATTCTCCATTGTCATCTTGGGCCAACTGGGTCAAGCGTTTAGCAGCATCCTTAGCAACGCTACTACTATTTTTTACATCGGCCACATGGAAAAAAATCTGGCCAATAGCATCAGTGTTATTTTCAGCTGCTAACTGGGTATTGGCCACAAGAGCTGTTCCAATTTCACCATAGGCACCGATTGCTGTGTCTTTATTCTTATAAACACCAATCACACGATAATCATTGTTCCCAATAGTAACCACTTGGTTAAGGGCATCCCCATTCGTCTCAAAGAGTTTTTTTAGCCACCATCTGATCAATGACAATAACTCGTGAAAAGTTTTTATAATCATTGTCTTGCAAGGAACGTCCTGTTAACATCTCTAACTTTTTAGCTTTAAAGTAGCCCTGACTGGCACCTGTGATATTAACATTCTTCACGGTCTTTTTTTGGAGGGAGATAGAGGAAGTTAGGCTGTTAGTCACAAAATAGCTATCAATACCAGGCGTCTGCTAGCCACTTGCTCCAACCAAACTTCTTTAACCGGTTTGGTTGGTTGTGACAAGTCCGCATAGGCAGGATCTAGCTCCTCACCCTTGGCTTCATAGTAGACTTGAACAGTATCCTTATCACCTGTCACACTATCGGTAACACTCTGACGCATCCCATTTCCTAGACCCATGATAAGTACTACCGCAGCAACACCAATGATAATCCCCAACATGGTCAGGAAGGACCGCATCTTGTGTGAACGGATAGAACTAAGAGCAAATTTCCAATTTTCCATTCTTACCTCCTAGTCAATCCGAACGCTATCAGTCGTGTCCTGAGTGATTTCACCATCACGAATGACAATCTTACGTCGGGCATAGTCCGCAATCTCTGACTCATGAGTAACCATGATGATAGTCTTTCCTTCACGGTTCAGCTGGGTTAAGAGCTCCATAATCTGCATCCCTGTCTTGGTATCAAGAGCACCCGTAGGCTCATCCGCCAAAATGATTGCCGGATCGTTAGACAGTGCACGCGCAATGGCAACCCTCTGCTTCTGTCCACCAGACAGCTCCGATGGTAGGTGATGGCTACGGTCTGACAAGCCAACTTTTTCCAAGAATTGTTGTGCCCTTTGCTTACGTTCACGTGGAGATTTCCCTGCATAAATCAAGGGAAGCTCTACGTTCTTTTGGGCACTTAACTTTGGCAAGAGAAAAAACTGTTGAAAGATAAAGCCAATCTGGTCATTTCTTACCTTGGCTAGACGATTTTCAGAGAGTTCAGCCACATACTCGCCCTCGAGTTGATAGGAACCTGTAGTCGGTTGATCAAGAAGACCAATAATATTCATAAGGGTTGACTTCCCTGAACCAGATGGGCCATGATTGCCACAAAGTCCCCTTCTTCTACCGATAAGTCAATCCCCTTAAGGACCTGCAAGGACTCTTGACCATTTTTGAAAGACTTGGTGATCCCCTTTAAAACCATAAGAGCTGGCTTAGTCACTAGACTTCACCTCTCCTCCACTAGTGTCTTTTGATTGTTTGCTATCAGCATCCGTCACATCTTTTAGAGTTTCGCCATCCTTAAAGGATTTATCTGCCTTGGTGATAACTTTTTGACCTTCTTTAAGTCCTGAAGCAATTTCCTGTTGCTTGGCATCCGCATTGCCAAGTTTGACCTTGACTTGCTTGATTTTCTGAGTTTCATCATCGTAAACCCAGACATAGTTGTCAGAGCCTTTCTTGGTCACAGCAGTTACAGGAACCAACAAGGCATCATCATCTTTGGTCACTTCAAGAGATACATTGAAACCTTGCTTGAGCTTACCGATTGGACTAGTCAGTTGAACCTTATATTCATACTGGGAGCCTGTCTGTCCTGAATTGCTAGATGTCCCCGCTGACTGACTGGCATTTTGCTTAGGATAATTGGAAACGTAGCTGACTTTCCCTGTCCAAGTTTGATCAGGGTATACCTTGGAAGTAATCTTGACCTTTTGACCAACTGAAATATTTGGAATGTCATATTCCGTTAAGGTTCCTTGAATCTCAAATTGGCCTTCACTGGTCACATGTACTAGGGTCTGGCTCTCTTTTGAAGCAGGGTCCACAGAGTCCGCAACCTCTACGACTGTTCCATTAGCATCTGAAACAATGACTGTTTGGTTTAGGACGTCTTGTGCCTTTTCTAGCTCTGATGCTGCGTTAGCAACAGCATCATTATATCTTGCAAGGTTTGGTAATTACTTGCCTCGGTTTGCTGACGCTGTTGAGGGCTAACGGTAGTCGTTGAATCATCCTCCTCCGAATCACTACTTGTTTGTGCCGAAGCCGCAGGAGCTGTCCCATACTGTTGGAAATAATTACGGTCACGAACTGCCTTATTATAGGCACGACTAGCCGTATCATAGGCTGCTTGGCAGAGGTACTGTCGTATTGGACCAGTTGCTGACCAACGCTAACTTCCTCACCAACAGAGACTGTCACAGTGGCATTGCGTCCAATGGTATTGTCAAAATAAACGTACTGTTCCGATTCAGCCTTCACCATGCCAGTCAGAAGGGTGGACGAGGCCAACTGCCCCTTGGTTACCTTACTTGCTGTAGGGGACTCGGAAGCCTTATCATCTTTGCCACCACCTGCAAAAAGGTTAAAGCCTAGGACCAAAAGGACAAGGAAGCCAATTCCTCCAATGATCCAAACTCTTTTTTTATTTTTAAATAACTTTGGACTGATTTTCTTTCGCATAAGTCTCTCTTTTCTTTTGTATCGTATAAATAAAACAATTGTAATACTTTTAACTTTCTGTGTCAATGGCCTTCGCTTAAATCCATGACACCATAGTGCAGCTTTTGATTGGGACGAATCTGACGTTCAAATCCTAGTTCCTCAAAAACAGTATCTCGGAAATGTGCCTTGATAATAATTTTTTCCCATGCAACACGTTTAGCCTCATTTAGCCATTCTTCTGTCAGACGACTACCATTAGCTAGAGGTTTGATAGCTTGTAGATTTTCCGATTCCTTGATAGTCTCTGAAAACATAGGATCGGCATAGATGATATCAAAAGAGTGATCAGCCTGGTATTTCAAAAAGGATAAGCTATCGCTCTTAATAGCCTTAATAGAACGCATCGCTTTTCAAGCTGCTTGTCATCTGTCTGATATGTGGCCAGACCACGAGAAACCACCTGAAAAATCACTTCTTGACTCTCAAGGGCTGTCACCTTATTTCCCGCTGCCGCCATAACTAGACTATCGGAAGCCAGACCCATGGTAGTGTCTAGAATAGACTTGGTAGACGAACCTAAAAGATTGACTAGAGCATCGTGTGGCGCCTTAATCCGAAGAACTGCCGTATCTGGATGAAAGGACAGCTCACTGACATCCGCATTGACAAAAGACAATCTGTCTTTATATAGAAGATAAAAAGCTCCAAATCGCTCTAAACATTTTGCCAAGGATAACTTGCGACGAGGTTGATAGTCAGCCCCGAGTTCGCTAGCTAATTCTTGGGCATGCGCAATCAAGGCCTCATTTTCACGTAAAGATGTGGTAATAATCATGTTACTAGTATAGCAGAATCATAGGAAACAAAACTATAGACTTAGCTTTCATTTTTATTTGTTAGCTTACATTTGTGTAAGAAAAAAGCCCCAGCAAGGCTGAGACTCAGAACATAATTAAACTATTTTTAAATATGAAATAGATTTTGCGAACCTAGTAAGCTTATACCGAGATTTTTCGCAGTGATAAAAACGTCTGAAACGATTAGTTTCAGACGTTCGGAAGTTTTTGAGACTTTCGGC
>ENA-OQBJ01000895-OQBJ01000895.1-human-gut-metagenome-genome-assembly--contig:-NODE-895-length-13747-cov-11.042584_pt1 | contig 13747 bp, 17 predicted proteins | sample MGYA00242743_ERZ504545 | MGnify/ENA primary metagenome ERZ504545 (study PRJEB26092, sample SAMD00036252) | human gut metagenome | host: Homo sapiens | study: EMG produced TPA metagenomics assembly of...
CGTCGCCACGGCGCGCGAGCTCGCCTGCTGGTGTGGGCGGTCGGCTCATGGCGAGGGCGTAGGGGGGCGGTCCCCCGCACATAAGCCAGTCACCCCGGAAGCGGTTCGATCCGAAGCCGTTGAGGCGAACCTCAGGTCCCTTTTCTGCGAGCGCCCAGGGCGCCACACGCGTGCACAGACTGTCGGTTCGACGTAGAAGCCTCAGCCGTAGCAACGGATTGCCCAGCGAGAGATCGCCACGGGCGGATATTAAACTGCAAAGACGAGCGTCGGTAAGACACGCCGAGGTCGCCGCGGACGGGTTGATATAGGGAGAGGGCCTGACCCCATATCGTTGGGGCCAGGCCCGATTTTGCCTCTTGACAATGTCCTGCTCATATTAAAAGGAACGTCCCTATCTGCCGCCCAGCAGTTTGGCCATCCAGGCATGAGGCTGGCCTTCATCCTCATAGTCCACCGGGGCAATCTGCGTGTAGCCCGCCTTGGCATAGAGCGGCAGCACGTATTCCTGCGCATGCAGCTTAATGAGCTTGGCGCCGGCATCACGCGCGCGCGTATCACTGGCCTCGACAATCTTGCTCGCCAGACCGCGACGGCGCATGCTCGGCAGCACAGCCACGCGCCCCATAATGTAGGTCTCCCCCGCCGCGACGCCTTCGTCCAAGTCGCACGCCGGCGACACCGGAGCCTCCGCGTCAGCCGCACGCTCAAGCTCTTCGGGAAACACGCGCGAGCAACCGGCAAGCTCGCCGTCTACATAGAGCGTCACATGAATGCAGTTCGGATCCTCGTCGATAGCGTCAAACTCGTTCTCGTAGCCCTGCTCGTCCATAAAAACGACGCGGCGCACCAACGCCGCGTCATCAAAGCATCCCGTCTTAAGTTGGATATCCATGGCTGCCCTTTCATTCAATGCGAACGTTAGGGACAGATTTTAGCGAAAATGAGCTCCGCGCACGCTAAACTTCGCGCGAGCCTTCGCCAGGCAGTCGTAATGACCCACGTTATGGGCATCGCTCGCGATGAAGCTGTACAGGTTCTGATCGAACAGGCGCTGTGCCGGCTTTTTCTCGCGACCAAAGCGACCGCCGGCAATAAAGTCCGCCGAAGCCTGCAGCTTGCAGCCCATATCGACCAGGCGCTCCGCCACGCTTACATCCTTTTGAACCGCACGATAGCGCTCAGGATGAGCGATGATCACCTGGTAGCCACGGCACTGCAAATCGTAAATCGTGTTCTCGTACTCTCTAAACGCATACGCATCGGCATGCGTCGAAAGCTCGAGCAGAAACTCGTTGGTCCCATCGAAATGCAAGTGATCCGCGGCATCGATACCAAGCTCAACGAGCTTTCGATGGTTGACCTCGAAGCCCATCTGGAGCGGAAAACCGTCAGCGTTATCGCGCAGCAGCTCAAAGGCATCCCACATCTTGTCGTAATCAAAATAGGGATCACGGCAGTGAGGAGTGCAAACGATTCTGGTTACACCGGCCCGCTTGGCAGCCTCGAGCATCGCCAAGCTCTCTTCGAGATCGGCGGCGCCGTCGTCTACACCCGGCAAGATATGGCAATGAATGTCACGCATAGGTCAGCCTTAATCAACTAAACGTTTGCTCGGTTGGTGAAGATGCCCTTTTTGGAAGTGCCTGATCGTCGGAGCCCTTCTTAACCTTCTTACCGCCCTTGGTGTAGTAAGAATAGTAGTACTCGCTGGTCTCGGTCTCACAGTAATTCATGACGGTACCGATGAGCTTGACCTTCTCGGACTTCTTAAGCTGGGCGATAGCGTTGAGCGCCTCTTCGCGCTTGGTAAAGTCCTCGCGCACCACGAACAGCGCGCCGTCGGTCAGGCTGGCAATCTCGGCAGCATCGATGAAGGTGCCGACCGGAGGAGCATCGAAGATGACGTACTGGAACTTAGCAGACAGTGCCTTGACCAGCTTGGCAAAGCGATGGGAGACGATGATGTCGGCAGGATTGGGAATATGCGGCTCGGCATCGAGGAAGTAGAAATTCTTCTGACCTGTCTCGACAATCGCCTGGTCGATAGAAACCTGCTCGGACAGGACTGCATAGAGTCCGCCGCGGGAGCGGACGCCGAGCATATCGGCAAGGGACCTGCGACGCATATCAGCCTCGACCAGCAGGACACTCTTGCCGCTCGTGGCGATTGCCTGAGCAAGATTAATGGAAACCGTAGACTTGCCCTCGTTGGGAATCGAGGAGGTAACGGTGATGGTGCGAATGGGGTCGTCCACGCTCGCAAAGCGGATGTTGGCCAGAAGGGTCTTGGCGGCATTCTGCACAACGAGCTTATCGGTGTTCTTTGCCTTAGCCATGCCTATTTACCACCTTTCATAGCCGGAATTCGGCCAACAACGGGAATACCCAGGAGCTCTTCTGCCTCTTCGGCACCGCGGATGCGGGTATTGAGCATGTCTGCCAAAACGACATAGGCAACTGCGATAAAGATACCGGCGAGGAACGCGACGGCAATATACAGCGTGCGCTTGGGGCCGCTGGGGGCTTCGGGGGTCTTAGCCTCGTCGATAACGTTGATGCTCTGGGCAGCGCCGACGTTCTGAGCGACCGTACTCACCGAGCTGGCAATGGCCTTTGCGACCTCAGCCGTCTCCTTGGCATCGGTGCCGGTAACCGAAAGCGTAATGACACGCGTGGTGGTCTCGGAGGAAACAGACACCTTGTAGTCATCCAAATCGGTGAGGCCCAGTTCTTTGGCGGCGCCGCTCTTAACGCTATCGCTATCCAGCAGCGTGGCGATATCGTTGGAAAGCATCTGGCTCGCCGAGAGATCGTTGTAGCTCATCTGACCGCTATCGTCGGTCTTGGCGAGAATGTACATGCTCGTCGTCGCGGTATAGGTGTTGTCCATCGCAACGAAGGACACGATGCCCATGGCGATCGCGCAGACCACCGGAAGGGTGATGACCAGCTTGAGGTGCTTCTTCAGCAGCTGGAACAGTTCGAGAAGGGTCATGCAGCTTGCCTTTCATTTCCCCAGTTCGGATTGACAAAACTGTCCGTATGTTATCGCATCTTTTTACCGAGACCAAACTCTATACATAAGAAACAGGCTCTCCTGTAAAAATGTCGGAAGCAATCGTAAAATTGCACAACAACGCCGCACCCGAAAGTCAAATGCGGCGTCTACATCATTATCTATGTTGTATCGCTATGCGAATGGCTCGTCCTGCTGTATGGGAAACGCCACCGTAATGGTGGTTCCCACGCCCAACTCGCTCGATAGATCGAGCGTGGCGTGATGATACAGGGCCGCATGCTTGACAATGGCAAGCCCCAGGCCGGTTCCGCCGCGTGCCTTGGACCTACTCTTGTCCACGCGATAGAACCGCTCAAATACCTTGCCCTGTTCTTCAGGCGCGATACCGATTCCCGTGTCGGCGACAGCGAGGAACGGATGGCCTTTGTCGTTGGTGCCGCACTGCAGCGTAACCGTACCGCCGGGCCGATTGTAGCGGATGGCGTTGCTTGCCAGATTATAGATGAGCTCGTCGACCAAGCGCGACACGCCTTCGATGACCACAGGCTTGGTCTCATGACTTATCGTCACATTCACCTGACGGGCGACCTGTTCAAGACGCTGCTCAACCGCGTAGATCGCACGCGAGAGCTCAATAGGCTCCGTGGACCCAATGGGCACTGCCTCGCCTTCAGTTGCACGTTCGGCCTCGTCCAAGTTAGACAGCGTAAGGATGTCGTTGACAAGCGCTGCCAAGCGGCCCGCCTCACGATAGATGCGACCGCCAAAGTTGCGCAGGTCGTCCTCGCCCTCGACCATGCCATTTGCGATGAGCTCGGCATAGCCCGAAATCGCCGTAAGCGGCGTCTTGAGCTCATGGGTGATATTCGCCGTGAACTCGCGGCGCATACGGTCGTTGTCCGCTAGCACCGCCATTTGGCGCTTGAGTTCCTGGCGCTGCGACTCGATGCGCTCAAGCATGGGGACCATCTCGCATAGGCGTGCTCATAGCTACGGCGTGGGTGATCCAAATCCACCTCTTGCAACGGCGCGATGATGGCACGGGACTCACGCGCGCCATAAAAAACGAGAGTACTGCACCCGCTGCTGCGATAAGCAGCATCGGCGCCAGCATCGACAGCAAAATCGCCGCAACGCCAGCTGGGCCTGCGCCAAGCGAACGACCTGGCCGTTATCAAGGGTGACGGCGCGATACAGCATAATCTCGTCGAGTGTAGAGCTTGCGCGCTCCGCGGAACCCGAACCACTCTCAAAGGCTCGATGACCTCGGGGCGATCGCCATGGTTGGGCAGTGTGGAAGGCGACGCCTCGTTGTCGTAGGCAACAGATCCGTCCTTATTGATCAGCGTGATACGAAGATCCTCGCGATCGAGGCTTCGCAAGAACGGAATGGGCTCCTGCTGCTCGTCGAGGGCGGCAGCAATGAGCTCGGTTTCCTGCGCCAGATTGGCACTCGTGCATCCGCCAAAGTGTTTTGCACAAAGAACGCACCCAGCACCGTAAACGCCACGATAACCGCCATGGCGCAGACAAAGATCGTCACAAAAACGCGGTGCGACAGCGTATGTTTTCCCTGGGGGGCGAAGACCACGGGTTACTCCTCCGATGCGGTGGCCGCGGTGTCGTCGCCTTCGGCACCATCACCGGCAGAAGGCTCGGCCAGGCGATAACCCACGCCGCGCACGGTCTCGATGGCGCTGGCATGCTCGCCCAGTTTTTGGCGAAGCGTCTGCACGTGCACGTCAACGGTGCGCGAACCGCCGTCGAAGTCCCAGCCCCACACGCTCTGCAGCAACGACTCGCGGGTAAAGACCACGCCGGGCTTGCGCATGAGGTACTCGAGCAGGTCGAACTCGCGCAGGGTGAGCTTAAGCGGCTCGCCGGCAACGGTCACCTCGCGATGGCTAGGCGAAAGCACGATGTCGCCCACGCTGAGCACATCGCTCGCCTGCTTGACCATGCCGCCGCGACGCAGCAGTGCGCGGCAGCGGCTCGCAAGCTCCATGAGCGAAAACGGCTTAGTCAGGTAATCGTCGGCACCGCCATCGAGCGCCATCACCTTGTCGAGTTCGGTGTCTTTGGCGGTAAGCATCATGATGGGCACCGTCGCCGTCAGGCGATCGGCACGCAGGCGACGCATAATCGCCAAGCCATCGGTGTCGGGCAGCATGATATCGAGCAGCACAGCATCGGGCACCCGTCGCGCCACGCAGCTTTAAACTCGCCATCACACGAAAAGCCCTCGGCCTCGATTCCCTGCTTGCGCAGCGCGTAGACTGTCAAATCCCTGATGTTGTCATCGTCCTCGACGTAATAGATCATGTTGAACCCCTTTGCGGCCGATATGACCGCATCTTAACCCTAAAGGCACCTGTAAAAGACAGCGTCAGCCAAAACGCCCCGTCAAATAATCCGCGGTGCGCGGATCGGACGGATTCTTAAAGAGTTGCGCGGTGGGCGCGTGCTCCACCAGCTCACCCAGCAAAAAGAACGCAACCGAATCGGAAATACGCGCGGCCTGCTGCATGTTGTGCGTCACGACCACCAGCGTGCAGGTCTCCTTGAGCTCGCAGGCCAGCTGCTCCACCACCAACGTCGACACAGGGTCGAGTGCCGAAGTCGGCTCGTCCATCAGCAGAATGTCGGGCTGCACGGCAAGTGCGCGGGCGATGCACAGGCGCTGCTGCTGTCCACCCGAAAGACCCAGGCCCGACTCTTTGAGCTTGTCCTTGACCTCGTCCCACAGGGCAGCGCGACGCAGGGAGTCCTCGACCAGCTCATCGAGCACGGCGCGGTCGCGCACACCCATACCGCGAGGACCGTAGGCGACGTTGTCGTAGATGCTCATGGGAAATGGGCTGGGGCGTTGGAACACCATGCCCACGCGCTGGCGCAAACGGCAGATGTCGCAATCGCCCAGGATATCTTGACCATCGAGCGCAATCTTGCCCTCGATGCGGCAATCCTTGATGCCGTCGTTCATGCGGTTAAAGCAGCGCAGCAACGTGGACTTTCCGCAGCCCGAAGGCCCGATGAACGAGGTGATCTGCTTGTCGCGGATCTTGATATTCACGTCCTTGAGCGCATGGTGGTCGCCATAGAACAGGTCGAGGCCCTCGACGTCGATGCGCGTCGGCGAGGCGGCAAGATCCTCTGCCGTGGGGCGAGTCGCATCCCCAACCTCGCGCTCATGCGCGGCCTCGGCCTGCGCTTCCATGAGTTCTTCAAGCTCCGTGGGCTCCACAGCCGCAGCAGCCGTCATACCGCACACCTCCATATCGATATCAATTCAGCAGTATCGATAGTAGGAATCGCGGCTCATACGCACGTGAGCACATTGTCAAGTGTTTGTAAGGGCACGCTAGCTATGCGGCGGGCAGCTCGATGGTGAATATCGTGTGTTCGGGCGTCGATTCACATGCAACGGTACCGCCGTGTGCCGCGATGATCTCCTTGGCAATAGCAAGGCCCAAACCGGCACCACCGCGATTGGTCGCACGCGCCGCATCCAGGCGATAGAACTTCTCAAAGATCACCTTGAGCTTAGCCGCAGGGATAGGATCGCCCTGATTGATAAAGCGCACGCGCACGCCGCCATCGTCTTGGCGCCTGGCCTCAATCGTGATAGTCGAGCCCTCATAGCTATAGGCGACGGCGTTTTTCATGATGTTGTTAAACACGCGGGCCATCTTATCGCCATCCACGAGCACCGTCAGGTCCTCGCGAATATCAACCTGGGCTTCCTTATGTTGCTCGTTGAGGATGGGATAGAACTCGTCAGCCACCTGAGCCAGCAGCAACCCCAGATCAACATAGCCGCGCGTGAGCACAATATCGTGGAAGTCAAAGCGCGTGATATCGAAGAACTCTTCGATGAGTGCATCGAGCCGGTGCGCCTTGTCGAGCGCCACGCCCGTAAAGTGCGCACGTTGCTCAACCGGCAGCTCAGGAGCCTCTTGCAGCAGCGAAAGATAGCCCACCACACTGGCAAGCGGGGTGCGTAGGTCATGTGCCAAGTACGTGACCAGATCGTCCTTGCGATGAGACTCGTCACGCAAGGCCTGTTGCACCTTGCGCTCGCGATCGCGCACACGGTTGAGTGCGCCCTCGACCTCCAGGAAGTCGCCGTCGATGTTGTCCCAGGTGTCGGGGTGATCGATCAGGCGATCTTGAATACGAGCGGCCAGCACACAATCGGCATGCTGCTCGCCCTGCTCATAGCCCTGGTAGTACAGGGCGCGGCCGCAAAAGAACAGCACGCACACGGCAAGCGCCAGCACAAAGCCAAGCATGTTGAATACAAAGCCGGCGTCAAAGAATACGGCTCGCCAATACCGCCAAGCGCCATGGACCCGATCGCCAACGTAATTGTCCACGCGGCGCCGCCGATCACCACACAGCGGCGAACGATTTCGAATCGATCAATCAGCAAAAAGCCAATGAGTAGAACTGCCAGGATGCTAACGATATTGTCAATGCCGATGAGCAGCAGACTCAGCAAAAAGAGCAGCACCGTCGCTAACGCACGGTTGTCAACGACCGCCCTTACGTATTCAAAGAGTCGATCGGGTACCTCGAATGCCCGCCTATCGTCTTTTGTCATATCTACTCCCCCACCATCAAAGGCGTTATTCGATTATGTAGCCGACGCCCCAGACGTTTTTGATAAAGCGCGGCTTTTGAGCGTCGTCACCGATCTTTTCGCGCAGGTGGCGAATGTGCACCATCACCGTATTGTTGGAGCCGGGCATAAAATCCTCGTTCCATACCGCGCGGAACAGATCCTCCACGGCCACCACACTGCCGCGATGCTCGGCCAGATACAGCAAGATGGAATACTCGATGGGCGTGAGGCGCACCGGCGCACCGTCCACCATTACGGAACGAGCATCGCGGTTGATCTCCAGGCCGTCGAGCTGGATGGTCGGCGACTCGGCCACCTGCGCGCGGCTACCGTAGCTGGTGTAGCGGCGAAGCTGAGCATGCACGCGCGCGATGAGCTCAAGCGGACGGAACGGCTTAACCACGTAATCGTCCGCGCCAAGCGAAAGGCCCTCGATCTTATCTTGCTGGGCATCGCGCGCCGTCAGCATGATCACGGGATAGGTATGGCTGGAACGGATCGTACGCAGCAACTCAAGCCCATCGATATCGGGCAGCATGACATCCAGCAGCGCCAGATCGAACTCCTGCTCCAAGATTGCCTTGGCAGCGTCGGCCCCGCTATAGGCGACCTGTACATCAAAGCCTTCTTTTGTAAGGTAGATACCAACCAAGTCGGCGATGGCCTTTTCGTCATCAACTACCAAAATGCGCTCGTTCATGCGTGCTCCTCTCGCGCTCCATTATGCCCGAGGGGGGCGCATGCCACACACAACAAGCGTGGGTAATTAAGTCGGCCTTAAGCACCCTTGTGCCCGTTCGGGCGCGGATGTGGGCCACGCACGCACGCGATGATCGCCGACACCGGCAAACGATATACTCTAGTTCCAGAAGAGACCATCCCGTCGAAAGCGAAATCTGTGAAGTCCCTCACCTCTTTTGCAAAGCGCTCAGCCCAGCTTGCCGCCGGCTTTGTCTGCGCTATCGCCCTTGCCGCTGGCGTGCCCACCGTCGCCGGCGCCCAAGTGCTCACGACCGACAATGTCTGCGGCAAAACCGCCGATGCGCGCGGCATCACGGCCGATAATCTGCCCGATATCGATGCGACCAATGCGCTCGTCATGGGCAAAGACGGCACCGTCTACTATGGGCGCGGCGCCGATGAGCAGGTCAAAATCGCCTCGATCACCAAGGTCATGACCGCAATCCTAACCGTCGAGAATTGCAAGATAGACGAGAAGGTCACGGTAAGCAACACCGCGGCCACCGTGGGTAATTCGACCGCCGCTTGCTCGAAGGCGACGAGCTTACCGTGGAGCAGGCGCTGCGCGGCCTGATGATTCCCTCGGGCAACGACGCCGCCATCGTGCTCGCCGAATATGTGGGCAAGAAGATCGACCCTAAGACCAAAGACGCCGAGGCCACATTTGTGAAGGCCATGAACGAGCGCGCTAAGAAGCTCGGCTGCACCGGTACGCTTTTTGAAAACCCGCATGGCCTGGACTTTGATGAGTGGGCTGGCGATATGTACTCAACCGCACACGACGTAGCGCTGATGATGCAGGAGGCCATGAAAAACGACACGATCCGCAAGGTCGTAGCGAGCGAGGATTCCTGGATCGAGGTCACGGGCGCCGACGGCACCGACCATTCGCATTCCATGGACACGCATAACTATTTGCTGGGCCAAGATGCAACATCGGTGGCAAGACCGGCACTACCGACGATGCAGCTATTGCTTCACGAGCGCCTACAACCGCGATGGCGACGAGATCTACACCGTCGTTTTGAACTCCACCACCACCGACCAGCGCTTTACCGATACCGCAACCCTTGCCAATTGGTACTACGGTCACAAGGTGACGGTCGCGATCGCCAACACGCAGGAAAAGACCGCCAACGGCAACCCGCTTATGGCGCGCATCGGTCAAACCGACTGGACGGATAAGACGATCGACGCCACGCTCGCCGACCCCACGGCGCAAGCGACCGTGTTTTCCCTTGCCGGCGAGGTGACCGAAAAGGTTAGCTACGACGATCTTTCGGGCACGGTGCATGTGGGCGACAAGGTGGGCAGCGTCACGCTCAAGCAGGACGGCACCAAGATCGCCGTCATGGACCTAGTTGCCGACGAGGAAGGCGCAGGGCCGAATCCCATTGAATGGCTCCTTGTGAAGCTTGATCGCTTGGGCCGTCGCATCGACAACCGCCCGCTCACAGCAGAAAGCGAGACCGTCGCCAAGGCGCCCGAGGTGTAGTGCGCAAGAATAATAAGTCCGCTGAAAGGAGGCGTCCGAAATGATGCCTCCTTTTTTGAGGGTTCGAATCCCCAGCCGCCATTCTTGATAATAAAAAGGGCCCCAAATGGGACCCTTCTTCAAATTCGTACTGGCGGAGAGCTGGGGATGTCCGGGCATGCTGCGCATGCCTCCGGCTTCAAAGCCTGGCGGCTTTTCGCCCACGGGCTACAAACGCTTTCGCGTTTGCTTACGCCCGTGCCCTCTCGGGTTCGAATCCCCAGCCTCCTTTCTCCGCACAAAAAAGGGCCCCAAATGGGACCCTTCTTTCAAGTCATACTGGCGGAGAGCTGGATTAACCAGATGCCCTTTTGGGGCATACTCGCTTAGCAGGCGAGCACCTTCGGCCTCTCGGTCAGCTCTCCGTAACAGCCGTTCTATAGTAACCAAACAGCCAAGGATGAGCAAGAGGAAATTTTCTAATTGCCTAGCAGCCTTTCCTTCTTGAAAGCTTCGCCTACCCCAGCGAGCGGTTGAGGGAGCCGAGCTCATCGTTGCCCATGGTGCGCCACATTTGGAAGATGCAGCCGCGCGCCAGGAAAAAGAAGCCGTTATCGACCAGTTGCACGGCGGCATCCGCAAGCTGGTTGGCCACCGCGGACACTGGCGGCAGCTCTAGTCCAGCCTTGTGGATGGTCTCGACCGCTTCCTCGAACGTCGGAGGCTCGCTGACGCCCATCTCGTTCATAAGGCCCTGCATTTCTTCCAGCGCGCTGCTGCCCGACTCCTCGCCGCGCGGCACCAGACGGTAACAAGCCAGCGCCAGGTCGAGCTGATCGCAATTCCAATAGGCAAACGCCAAGCGATAGAACAGGTAGCCGATTGCAGAACGATCGCTGGCAATACGTAGGCCGTGGCGCGCCACCTCGATAATCTCGTCAAAGCGCTCCAGACGCGCAAGCACGTTGATGAGCGCAAAGTGCGACTGCATGGACGAGCGCGCCAGATCGTAAAGATGGCGCACCTCGGGCAGTGCTCGTTCAAAGTCCTCTTGCTCGGCGTAAAAGCTGCAGATCTCGTGCTGGGCAAAGTACAGCGCATCGGGCGCACGAAGGATTCGCACAGAGCGGTCTTCTTCCAACACCGGTAGCACCATGCGCACCAGCTGGTTATCGCAAAACTGCGTTTGAACCGGACCTGTCGCCAAAAGCTCGGCGACGGCGCACTTGGCCTCCAACTCCTCGACAAGACGGGAAAAGCCTTCAAAAGCACCTGTACGGTCGACTTTTGCCTGCTCGCGCAATTCAACAACACGGGCCACGTATGGGTCGTCGTCCTCTTCCATGACCTCCAGCTCGTCAGCCGTATCGGCAAGCAGCAGATCGCGCAGCGCCGGCGGCAGCATGCGATGGTCATCACGCGGACGAGCATGAACCTCCGCCGGCTCAATCGTCTCCGGAGCGGTTGACTCATACGCCTCAAGCACACGCTTGCACGGCATATCGTCCATGTCCATGCTCTCAAGATCCTTGGCGACAGGCACGCAATCGGCCAGATAGGCCGCACGCCCAAAGAAATACGTTGCGACAACGCACTCGCCCTGCTCACTGTCGGGAGCAGCAATCTGCACATAGCAGCGCGTGATGCAGGTGCCCGCGGCAAAACACGCTGCCGCAAGCGTGAGCGCCACGCGCGCATCGTGCTCCGCGGCCCAGATCGTGCGCGTGTCCTCGTCCAGCTCGTGCCAGGCGTCATCTTGAGCGTCGTATTCACGTTGCGGCATGGCATCAACGACAGACTGCCCAAACCGAACGAGCATAATCCCCTCGCAACGTTTGCCCGATAGGTATAGTCGAGCCGCGTGACCACGTTAAGCGCCTCGACAATACGCGCGAAGCGGGTACGCACATCCCACTCACCGCCCGGCTGGCAAGCCACCGTACCCGGTTCGCCCCACGGGTTATCGCTCGAGGCCGTATCGAGCAGTCGAGGAACATCGTTGGTCGTCTTAGCGATATGCCACGCATCAAAGAGCGCGCAGCCCTCAAGGCTCGGCGACGAGGCCGCGGGGACCAATCCAGCCCCGATGCGCTCAAGGATGCCGGAGAGGCGGTTGAGACGGCACTCGATGGCAAGCAGCATGTCAATCTCGTCCTGGTCCAGCAGGCTACGATCAAAATTGAGATAGAAAAGCTTTGAACGATCAATGCGAGCCAGGCTCATCTCGGACTTGGCAGCGATGGTGCGCAGGCGGGGCAAGTCAATTTCACTCATAAGGGCAGCGGCATAGCGCTCGATACCGCTCGGATTCTCGGCATGGTCAACGCGGTAAAGCAGCGTCTCGATAGCATCAGGGAGCGGTGCCGTGTTAAAGCCCAAAAACACCTCGACCGGCTCGGGCAACTTTACGAGCTTGATCTTGTCGATAACATTTTGCATACCCTCGTCGAGTCCGCCGGCGTCCGCCGTGCTCGCAATGGCATTTTCGGAGTCAGCGAATATCACGTAGCGCAGGAACATCGATGCCATGAACTCGCCGTAAGGAAGGGAGCGGGTCGAATTCCATGTCTCGTGGTCGGACTGCTCGCGCATGGGGCCTTCGGGAGAGCCGACGGTTCGCGCGCACGCGCGCATCGTGCCGTTGGCTCCCCGAACCACAATCTCACCAATACCGGAGTCCGACTCGTCAAGGACCAGTTCCATGTCGGGATCGTTGGGCAGCGGAGCCTCGCTGACGGGGCGGTCCACCTTGTACACCTCACCCGAAACGCTTACGTAGCCCAAAAGCGACACATGGCTTTTGCCAACGAATTCGACGACATAACAAGATTCATGCTGATCCTCGCCAAAGAGTTTCCAGACCACGCCATACGAGCGTCCCGCTGGCTGCTCGGGCATCGCCGGAAAGCGCTTCTTGGGATCGAGAAACCTGAGCTTGTATGTCGGACGCTCTGCCACGAAATATCACCCTGATCGGTCGCTTGAGAAGGAGTGGTCGCGAATAAGTCGCGACATCTACTCGGAATCTTACACGAGTCGACAGGAAATCGTCCCTTTGGACGAAAGCACTCAAGCTGGCGTAAAAGAAAAGCCCCCGTTGCCGGGAGCTTTAATCTCAAATGGTGCGGCGTATAGGATTCCGCGCATCCGCTGCGCGGATCCGCACCGGCTTCGCCCGCCTGCCGGCGTGCTCGCCCGCGGGCTAAAAACGCTCCGCGTTTTCTTTACGCCCGCGCCTCGACCGAGGTTCGAATCCATGCGGTGTTTACGTAAAAGAAAAGCCCCCGTTGCCGGGAGCTTTAATCTCAAATGGTGCGGCGTATAGGATTCGAACCTATGACGTTCTGATTCGTAGTCAGACCCTCTATCCAGCTGAGGTAACGCCGCGACTTGTTGATTATTATGCACAGAGACTGAATAATGGTCAAGCATTTTTTCAAAAAAAAGTTATCGAATTTGATTTTTAATCATTTGGAGGGCTTGGCGCGATCTTCGACGCATCGCGATATAAGAAAAGCCCCCGTCGCCGGGAGCTTTAAAGTTCAGTTGGTGCGGCGTATAGGATTCGAACCTATGACGTTCTGATTCGTAGTCAGACCCTCTATCCAGCTGAGGTAACGCCGCAACGCACGGATTATTATGCACGTGACCCCTCGATGGGTCAAGCGACAATTTGGAAAAATTTTACGAAGTGATGATTAAGACGCTCGCGCCTCGACCGAGGTTCGAATCCATGCGGTGTTGCCATAAAAGAAAAGCCCCCGTTGCCGGAGGCTTTGAATTTCAATTGGTGCGGCGTATAGGATTCCGCGCATCCGTTCCGCGGATCCGCGCCGGCTTCGCCCGCCTGCCGGCGTGCTCGCCCGCTCGCTACGGACGCTCCGCG
>ENA-OQBJ01000896-OQBJ01000896.1-human-gut-metagenome-genome-assembly--contig:-NODE-896-length-13730-cov-2.159818_pt1 | contig 13730 bp, 17 predicted proteins | sample MGYA00242743_ERZ504545 | MGnify/ENA primary metagenome ERZ504545 (study PRJEB26092, sample SAMD00036252) | human gut metagenome | host: Homo sapiens | study: EMG produced TPA metagenomics assembly of...
ATCCATTTTTAAGTGGAATTATCCGCGGTTGTGTGATAAGATGGCTGTATGCGAAGAGGCAGGTAGAAGATACAGGGACACCTGCCTCTTACTCTGTGAAAAAGGAGAGAAGAGAGAACATATGAAAAAGTTTTATGCATGGTATCAGAAGCATATTACAGGTGCGATCTTTACCGGACTGATTCTCGGTATCTTAACCGGACTTCTTCTGGCGGACCGCTTTACGCCGATTCTGACCGTAACCGGCGTCATCGGCGGCATCTACATGAACGCCTTGAATATGATGATTTTCCCGATGGTATTCTGTTCAATTGTCATGGGTATCTGCAGCATCGGAAATGCAAAAACGACAGGTAAGATCACCGGCTACTCGATGATTTTCTTCCTGTGCACCACCGCGATTGCAAGTGCAGTCGGCATTATCATTCCAAGACTGATCCGCCTCGGAAAGGGAGTCCATTTTGAGATGGCAACTTCCGATATCCAGGCGACCGAGATGACCAGCATCCTCGACACGATCAAAAACCTGATCCCGTCCAACCCGGTGAAGGCGTTTGCGGAGGGCAACATGCTCCAGGTACTCGTGTTCGCTGTCGTTGTCGGCTTTACGCTGATTGCGGTCGGAGAGAAGGGACAGCCGCTCTTAAACGTGATCGACTCCCTGAATGAGGTCTGTTTAAAAGTCATCAGCACCGTTATGTACTTCACCCCGATCGGTGTCTTCTGTACGATCGTGCCGGTTGTCGAGGCAAACGGAACCAAAACCATCGTTTCCTTGGCAACCCAGCTCATCATTCTGTATGTGGCATTCTATGGATTTGCGATCGTCGTCTACGGCGGCGCTGTAAAACTCATCGGAAAGACGAGTCCGGTCAAGTTCTTTAAGGCGATCATGCCGGCAGCCCTGAATGCATTCGGAACATGTTCCAGTTCCGCGACGATCCCAATCAGCAAGCGCTGTGTCGAGAAAGAACTCGGCGTTTCGAACCAGATCAGCAGTATCGCAATCCCGCTCGGTGCCACCGTCAATATGGATGCGGTATCGATCCTGATGTCGTTTATGATCATGTTCTTCGCAAATGCCTGCGGCATCAACGTCAGCATTTCGATGATGGTGATCATTCTGCTTGCCAACGTCCTGCTTTCTGTCGGAACACCGGGTATCCCGGGCGGCGCGATCGCATCATTCGCAGCACTCGCCACGATGGCAGGTCTTCCGGCCGGCGTCATGGGCGTTTACATCAGCATCAACACACTGTGTGACATGGGTGCCACATGCGTCAACGTCATCGGCGATATGGCAGGCTGCGTTGTGCTGCAGGAGAAAATCAAACTGGAAGAAAACTAAAAAATGTTACATAGAAAAAGAGGGATTCCTTTCACGGGAGTCCCTCTTTTGCAATGCGTAAAATAAATTAAATATAGTCCGAAACATATGGAATATGGTGGAAGAGCAGGTCATCCAGGCATTCCACAGTCTGCGGCGTCGTTTCGATGCGCGCCATCTCATACAGCTTGGAAGCCGTCTTGTAGCCGAGCAGCAGTGTCGTGAGCGATGCGATCGTCATTTTCATCACATGGTCCGGCTCGCGGTCGGTCGGCACACAGTGTCCTTTTTCAAAGAAGAATGTGAAGCTGTCATTGTTCCACGGAAGCAGCTCATCCTCGATCTCAAAACGGATACACACATCCGGCTCGTCCGGGTCGCAGGCGTAATGTTCCATAAACTGCACGACATCGATGATACGCCCCATCGAGTACGGGCGAATCGTTTCTTTGATATCGCTGTCCTCAAGCTCGAACGCGATGGGTTCACTGTAGTAGTTATTTCCTTTGACCTCATCGATCATGGAATCGTGCGCATGAATATACTCCCAGAGTCCCCAGCTGCGCTTCGCGGTTCAGATAGATCATCTCTTTGATATGCATGATATCGGAGCTGATCAGATAGACCATGTAGCCGTACGGCACATCATCAGCGGAATAGTAGATCGCAACGACGGTATCATCCTCATCCCAGCGGAAATATTCTTCCCACGCCAGATTGTTGCGGTAGAGGCAGCCGTGCGTCTTCGAAGCAAATTTGGTATGTAGTTCCTTGAAATCCTTGTCATCCCATGCCACGCGGCGCACATAGCCAGGGGCTTTGAGTTTCCGCGGCACCTGCGTGTCCTTGATGGTGTACGTCATCTTATTGGAAATGATTTCCCATCCGAGATTCCGGTAGAGCGGAATAGAGTAGGGATAGAGAAGCGCAAAGGAACGGTGGTTTTCCCGCATGCGCGTGAGACTCCGGATCATCAGCTTTTTCATGATGCCCTGGCCGGTGTATTCCGGGTAGGTGCAGACGCTGGTGACAAAACCGACGGGATAGCGGACACCGTAGATATTCATGTCCAGCGGATAAACCGCGAACTGTGATACCAGATCCTCCTCGCAGAAACAGCCGAGCACATCGGCACGGACGAGAACCGGGAATTTGGACTGCTTGATTTCATCGTCTTTCCATCCGCTTTCGGAAAGCTCCTGCTCTGTAACCTGAAAGGCGTAGCGCAGAAGTGCATTGTACTGCTCTGCGTCGTCGATGGTCAGCGGGCGGAAGGTTAAGTTCGAATCTTTTCGTTTGAATCATGGATTACTCCCTCATTTTATTGTGAATCAAAGTATAGTGAATCAGATACTTTATTTTTCGTAAATATTCTATCATAAGAAATGGAATTTGTGCAGTTAAAAATAAAGCCCATTCCGCAAATTTGGTAAAAAGATCAAAATAGTGTTAGAAATCGGATAAAAACTTCAAGAAACAGACAAAAAAATCTAATAAAATGAAAAACATACAGGGATAGTCTGCGCGAAAAAGTAGACATACGATTTCCAGGGTGACTGCGTTGAGATCGACGTGTTCAATCCGGAGACAAGAAAATATGTCTGGGACGTATGCAAGAAGAACTACTACGATTACGGCATCAATGCTTTCTGGCTGGATAACTCCGAGCCGGATTACGGTGTTTACGATTTCGATCATTACCGCTATATTGAAGGACCGGCGCTCTCCTGCAGCAACATCTATCCGCAGTTATACAGCCGTGTCTTCTATGATAAGAAGAAAAAACCGACCGCGTAAAACCGGTCGGTTTTTTTGAATAAATTTCCATTACAGGACGGTTTTTGTCACTTTTTTCTTGACGAAACGGGAAACAATCGTTACACTATTATGTATAACTGTAATTAAAATGGGAAAATGTAGCAAAACGCGGAAGCACACAAAGGGGTAATGAAGTTTTGTGTGTACCGGGGAGAAGAGAGGGAAACAGATGAATCAGACCGAATTGCCGGAATGTGAAAAAATAAATAAGAAAGAGCCTTCTAAGGATGCTCAGATGACACAGAAACAGGCAGAACGTCTGGTGGAACATCTGAAGAATATTTTCATGTATGTGCGGGTTCTCCGTCCGGATGAGATCGGAGATTTTATTATCGATGAAGAGAATGGCAAGCTGTGTGAATGCTACGCAGTATGGAACAAAGCGATGCGTGCCTTAACTGTATTTCCGAAAAAGCCCTGCGGGAGAAATCGCAGAAATCAAAACTGGAATGCATTGCGTCGAATGTGTATCAGGTCATTGCAAGATACGTGGAGATCGAAGGAGAACCATGCGTGATCGAGATGATCAACCGTCTCGACGATGAAACACTGATGGACTCCGAAGGACGCCAGAATCTGGTAAGCAAGCTGAACAGCTACAGCGAAGAGCTGTATCGTGACGCGCTGACCGGAGTATTCAACCGCCGCTACTTCGAAGACCAGATCCGGGACGCCAGCTTTTGCTGCGGCGTAGCATGATCGATCTCGATGATTTCAAATTATACAACGATACATACGGCCACAATGCCGGAGATATGGCGCTTGACACCATTGTAAAGACCGTCAACCGCTGCACCCGACGTACCGACCGTCTGATCCGCTTAGGAGGAGACGAATTTCTGCTGGTTCTGCCGGAGATGGATGAGGAAAACTTTGTACAGAAATTAAAACAGATTCAGTCACAGATCCATGAGGCACAGGTGCCGGGCTACTCGAAGATGCGTCTTTCCGTCAGCGTAGGAGGTGTTCTGACAAGAGATGAGACGATCGGCGAAGCTGCGATGCGTGCCGACCAGCTGATGTATCTTGCGAAACAACGGAAAAACATGGTTGTCACCGAGAAAGACCAGATCCTGGGTTGTCAGGACGATGTTGTCCGTCAGGAAAACCGCAGAGAAAAACAGCGCATCCTGATTGTGGATGATTCCGAGATGAACCGTATCATCCTCTCGGAGATTCTGCAGGATGAATACGATATCATCGAGCTTCCACCGGCGAAGAGTGCCTGCGTCTGCTGGAAGAATACGGAACAGGCCTTGCGCTGATCCTTCTGGATATCGTCATGCCGGGCATGGACGGTTTCGGAGTGCTTGACTACATGAACCGCAACCACTGGATCGAAGAGGTTCCGGTCATCATGATATCGAGCGAGGATTCCACGCATTGTGCGCCGTGCGTATGAGCAGGGCGTATCCGATTATATCAGTCGTCCGTTTGATGCAAAAGTTGTTTACCAGCGTGTCTTCAATACGATCAAATTATATGCAAAACAGCGCCGTCTCGTGACGCTCGTCACCGAGCAGATTTACGAAAAAGAGAAAAACAATCAGATGATGATCAGTATCCTGAGCCATATCATGGAATTCCGGAATGGCGAGAGCGGACTTCATGTCCACCACATCAACGTTCTGACCAGTATGCTCCTCGAGCGTCTGGTACAGAAGACAGACCGCTACCACTTAAGCTGGTCCGATCAGCTGATGATCACAACGGCATCCGCGCTGCACGATATCGGAAAGATGGGCATTGACGAGAACATTTTAAATAAGCCGGGAAGGCTGACGAAAGAAGAGTTCGAGGAGATGAAGAAACATACCCTGATCGGAGCGTCCATGCTGAAGAGCCTGGAACTGTATCAGGACGAGAAGCTGGTACAGATTGCGTACCAGATCTGTCGCTGGCATCATGAGCGGTACGACGGAAAGGGTTACCCGGACGGCTTAAAAGGTGAGGAGATCCCGATTGCAGCCCAGGTTGTATCGATTGCCGATGTTTACGATGCGCTGACAAGCGAGCGTGTCTACAAACCGGCATACACGCACGAGAAAGCCATCGAGATGATCCTGAACGGCGAGTGCGGTACCTTCAGCCCGCTGATGCTCGAGTGTCTGCTCGATATCAAAGATGCCATCTGCGAGGAGCTGAACACCATATCCGAAGAAAAACAGACTTCGATTCAGATTGAAAAGCTGAAAAAGAATCTGAAATCGGGGGGGGGCAGAGCTGAGTTTTCTGAACTCTGATGAAAAGTTATCCACAGAAGATGCCCGGGAGAACAGGTATCATGCGGATTCGAAAGACGATCTTAAATAAAAATATACCAAAACCCATGGATTTCTGAAAAGATTCCATGGGCTTTTCGCACTTTTGTGCAAATTTTTGTTGTGATTCTGGAGGACAACTGCTATAATAACAGAAAATGTCAAAAAATACGACAAAAATACCGGAAGAGGGCTGTGCTAACAAGTACACACAAGTCTGGAAAGGATAAATATCATGAATCAGTTGGAAGTATTACGAGAGAGCCTTGGACAGTGCGATGAGATTATTCTGGATGCACTGCTGATGAGAAACCGTATTGTCGAGGACATTATGGTATATAAAGAAGCAAATAACGTGCCGATTCTCCAGCCGGAGCAGGAAGCAAAACAGAAGGAATGGCTGGAACGCCGGATGCAGGAAAAACGCCATAAAAACGAAGTGGCGGATGTTTTCGAGAGCATCACAAGAAACAGTAAAAAGATTCAGGCAAGAAAGCTGTTCAATTATAATATTGTACTGATTGGCTTCATGGGAGCCGGAAAGAGTACCATTTCCGATTATCTCAAAACCGTGTTTGCCATGGATATCATCGAGATGGATCAGATCATCGCAGAGCGTGCCGGTATGAGCATCTCCGATATTTTCGAGACTTACGGCGAACAGTATTTCCGTGACTGCGAGACGAATCTTCTGATCGAAATGCAGTCGAGAACAAACGTTGTCATTTCGTGCGGCGGCGGAACTCCGATGCGTGAGTGCAACGTTGTAGAGATGAAAAAAGAACGGCCGCGTTGTTCTTCTGACTGCAAAGCCGGAGACGATTTTAGACCGTGTCAAAGACAGCCACGACAGACCGCTGATTGAGAACAACAAAACCGTTCCGTTTATCGCAGATCTGATGAGCAAGCGCCGTGAGAAATATGAGGCCGCAGCCGACATTATCATCGAGACGGACGGAAAGAGCGAGCTGGAGATCTGTGAGGAGCTGATCCACAGCCTGCGGCAAATGGATGCAAAAGCGGAATAAAAGAGAAAAGCAAGGGAAAAAGGAAAAGAGACTGCTGTGTGTAACGGAGGTCTCTTTCTTTTTTGCGTAACCGTGACACAAAAAACAGAAAACGCAAAATTTACGGGAAAAGAATTGACAAAACAGATATTTCCCGATATTCTGATAAAAGTTGGGCTAAAATCGCATGAAAAAAGTGAAAAAACAAGGTATTATTTTGTGTTATTGTCCGAACAAGAGAAAAAATTCAGGATAATTATATGAAATACAATGGCCCGTGTGCAGACACAGCCGGATCTGCCGGGGAAGGTCTGCGGAAAAAAGGAGGAACATCAATGAGAAAAAGAAACAAAGTCGTTTCTCTGCTTCTGGCAGGATGCATGGCAGCCGGTCTTCTGGCCGGATGCGGAAGCAGCGGAGAGACACAGGTAGCAACTGCTGACAATGCCACGGCGGCATCAACCAGTACTGGAGCAGCAGATTCAGCAGCAACGGATTCAGCAGCACCGGAGACTGCAGGCGAAGTGGACGGACAGATCAATCTTCGTGCAGTAGCCTTTGGAAACAATTTCGATGTGCAGGATATGGGATGGCGCTGGATGATGGGAGAGTGCTACGAAGGACTGATGCGTGACGTAGCAGATGAAAACGGAGACCGTTTCGAGTATGCCGGTGCAGAATCCATGGACGTATCCGATGACGGACTGGTTTACACTTTCCATCTGAGAAAGGATGCCAAATGGTCCGACGGACAGCCGGTTAACGCAGCAGATTATGAGTACGGCTGGAAACGTCTGTTAAATCCGGAATACGGCTATTCCTATTCTTTCTACCTGTTCAACGTAGTAGGAGCAGAGGAGTATTATAACGGACAGAGCTCTGCCGATGAGATCGGAATCAAGGCAGTGGACGATTACACCTTCGAGGTTACCTTAAAGGTAGCGGATCCGACCTTCCAGTCCAAGCTGGTAGCAACTCCGCTTTACCCGACCCGTCAGGATGTCGCAGAGGCAGCCGGAGACCAGTGGGGAAAAGACTGGACAAAATGTGTCTACAACGGACCGTTTGCCATGACCAACCTGGTAGAAGATAACTCCATGACATGGGTGAAAAATGACCAGTACTGGGACAAGGACAACGTAAAACTGAATCAGGTAAACTGGTACTGTGTAGCAGAGAACGCAACAGCAGCAACCATGTTCGATAACGGACAGCTGGACGTTTTCGATGCAGCAGGCGATTACATTGCAAAATATGACAAAGAAGTAGAAGCAGGCAATATGCAGACCATGACCACCGAGTACCCGGGAACTATGGTTCTGTGCTACGAGCAGTCTGAGGGCGGAAAATCCGGTCTGATGAAAAACGTAAACATCCGCAAGGCAATTTCCTACTCCATCAACCGTGAGGAGATGGTATCAGCTGTTTACGGAAGATACACCGCAGCTTACGGCTTCGTTTCCCCGGCGATCACGCTCGACGGAACTTCCTACCGCAAGCAGCGTCGGAGACCATGAAAGAGGAATATGAGCAGTATGCAGGAGATGCAGACAAGTTAAAAGCACTGTTCCAGAAAGGCCTTGATGAGCTTGGTATCACCGACAAACCGGAAGACATCACCATTACACTGCTGTCCCAGGGTTCTGCTACCGAGAATCAGCTCGAGAGAGAGTACCTGCAGCAGTCCATTTCCCAGAATCTGGGCGTAAAGGTAGAGCTGAACACCGTTGGCGATTACCAGATGTTTGCAAACGAGCGCGATAACAAGAACTACGATATCTTTGTAGGCGGATGGTTCAGCGATTACAACGATCCGCTGGATTTCCTGAACGTCATGAAGACAGGCGTTTATGATTCCTACGGCCTCTATAGCAACAGCGAGTACGACAGCCTGATCGATTCTCTGACCGGAGAGAACGACAACGCAAAACGCCTTGAGATTTACCAGAAGCTGGAAGATCTGCTGGTTGCACAGGATTGTGGTGTTGCACCGCTGTACTACTCTGATAAACATTACTATTATCAGAACTGGGTAAAAGATTTCTACACATCCTCCTTCGGTGCAAGCCAGGAGCTTTACAGAGCATCTGTACAGAAATAAAAAAGCAGCAAAACAGAAGAAATGAGGGAAGAAGGGCTTATGAAACAATAGGCTCTTCTTTCGCTATCATAATAAGATTCCGGTCGGAAAAGACCGGACAGGGAGAGGATTTTTATGCCAAAATATTTACTGCGCCGTTTTGCAGAAATGCTGATCACACTGTTTCTGATTGCAACGGCCACGTTTTCCTTCTGGAAGCGGTTCCGGGAGATCCGCTGACGGAGCGTGCGAGCAAGCTCTCGCCGACCGTAAAGGAAAACCTCTATAAGCGCTACGGCCTCGACAAGCCGATGATGGAGCGCTATGTGATCACAATGAAGGGAATCTGCAAGGGAGAGTTCGGAGAATCTGTTGTCTATGCGGGACAGACGGTACAGAAGCTGATTCATGACCGTCTTCCGGTATCCGCCCGCCTTGGTATCCAGCAGGTACTGGTCGGTATCACGATCGGTCTGCTGCTTGGAATTCTTGCGGCAATGAGGAGGGGAAGCTTCTGGGACTATATGGTGATCGCCCTGTCGGTCCTCTTGATTTCCATTCCGAACCTGATCTTTGGTCTGATGCTTCAGAAAATTTTCGCAGGCAACCTGAAGGTTCTGCCGACGATCGGCTGGCCTGCGGGAAAGGATCTGTGGTTCGGAGGATGGGAATACACGATTCTTCCGACCCTGACAGGATGCTTTTCTTATATCGCAACGTATGCGCGTCTGCTGAAAACCTCGATGCTCGATGTGATCAATCAGGATTACGTGCTGACTGCTGAATCGAAGGCTTAAGCCGCGGACAGATTATCCGCCGCCATATCCTTCGGAACTCGTTTATCCCGGTTATCACACAGCTTCCAATGTCGGTTGCCATGTGTATCACAGGCTCCTTCTTCATCGAGAGCATCTTTTCCATCCCGGGAATCGGACAGTATTATGTGACGGCGGTCAATAACCAGGATCTTTCCATTATCATGGGAGAGACGGTTATTATCGCAGCACTTTACATCGGTGTTCTCTTTATCACGGACCTGCTGTACGTGGTCGTTGACCCGAGAATCAGTCTGACAGGAAAGAGCAGATAAGGAGGATATTATGGCAGCATTAACACCGGAAAAATTTAAAGTAATAGGATACACCGAGGAAGATGCGAACCGGATTGACCGCCCGACCATTTCCTACTGGCAGGACGCCTGGAGACGGCTCCGCAAAAACCCGATCGCAATGGGATCTCTTGTTGTGCTCGGCATTCTGCTTGTCATGGTCATCATCGGACCGCATATCAAAGGATATGATTATGTATCCATGAATATCGCCGAGAAAAACCAGGGCGTATCGTCAAAATACTGGTTTGGAACCGACAACCTGGGACGTGACCTCTTCTCAAGAGTCTGGGTCGGCGCGCGGGCATCACTGATCATCGCGATCGTTGCAACGGCAATCAAACTCATCATCGGAACGGTATATGGCGCGCTGATGGCACATTTCGGCGCTGGTCGATGAGGTTCTGATGCGGATCATCGAGGTTATCAACTCGATTCCGTCTCTGCTTCTTACGATTCTGATCATGATGATTCTTGGAAATAACCTGTTTGCACTTCTGGTCGCGCTTAGTGTCACCGCATGGTGTAACACGGCACGTCAGGTGCGCGGTATGATCAAACAGCTCCGTGAGACGGAATACGTTTACGCGGCGGAGGTGCTCGGTGCAAAACCGCTCCGCATCATCTTAAAACACTATGTACCGAATATGCTGGGTATCCTGATTCTGGATACGGCGACGGCAATCCCGATGTTTATTTTTACGGAGCAGGTCTTAGCTTCCTCGGCATCGGCCTCAAGGCACCATCGATCAGCCTTGGTGTCCTGATTTCGATGGGACAGCAGAACATGGATTTCTATCCGTCACAGCTTCTGTTCCCATGTCTCGTGCTCTGTATCATCGTTATGGCATTCAACCTTCTGGGAGACGGCCTTCGCGATGCCTTGATCCGAGACTTCGCCAGTAATAAGTGGAGATAACGATATGAACGAACAAAACAATCCGATTCTGGAAGTAAAAAACTTAAGAGTCTCTTATCACACCTATGCCGGTGAAGTAAAGGCAGTCCGCGGTGTACAGTTTTCTCTCGAGAAAGGTCAGGCGCTCGCAATTGTGGGCGAATCCGGCTGCGGAAAATCTGTAACGGCGAAATCCATCATGGCCTCATCAAGGCCCCGCAGGGTGAGATTAAAGAGAACAGTGAAATTCTCTATCATGGAGAGAATATTCTGAAATACAACAAAAAACAGTGGCAGCATTACAAAGGCGGCGAGTGTGCAATCATTTTCCAGGATGCGCTGGCTTCCTTAAATCCGACGATGCGTGTCGGAAAACAGATTATGGAAAATCTGATGGGCCACAAAAACATGACAAAACAGGAAGCGGCAAAGGAGGCTGTCGAGATGCTGCGCATGGTCGGCATCCCGGAGCCGGAAAAACGTGTCAGACAGTATCCGCACGAATTTTCCGGCGGTATGCGTCAGCGTGTTATGATCGCGATTGCATTTGCCTGTGATCCGAAAATTCTGATCTGTGACGAGCCGACGACCGCGCTCGATGTGACAATTCAGGGACAGATTCTCGATATTATCAAGAATCTGCAGAAGAAAAATCAGACATCCGTCATCATGATCACACATGATCTCGGTGTTGTGGCAAATATCGCACAGAAGATTGCTGTCATGTATTCCGGCATCATCGTGGAGAGCGGAACGTGTGAGGACATTTTCTATCGTCCGCGTCACCCGTATACCTGGGCGCTGATCCGTTCCGTACCGCGTCTGGATCTGAAAAACAAGCAGGAACTCGCGACAATTCCGGGAACTCCGCCGGATCTTTTAAACCCGCCGGTCGGATGTCCGTTCTGCACGCGGTGCAGCTACTGTATGCCGATCTGTAAGGAAGAGATGCCGGAGGTAACGGAATTCGGCGGCGAGCATAAGGCTGCCTGCTGGCTCCATCACCCGATGGCACCAAAAGTAGAAATGCCAAATCTGGAAGGAGGAGAACTGTAATGGAAAATAACGAAAAAGAAGTGCTTTTTTCCGTTTCCCATCTGAAAAAATATTTTCAGGTCGGAAACCATGCGACCTTAAAGGCCGTGGATGATGTCTCCTTCGAAATTTACAAGGGTGAGACACTTGGAATGGTTGGCGAGTCCGGATGTGGAAAGACGACGTGCGGCCGTACCTGCATCGGCCTGTATGACAAGACCGACGGACAGGTGCTCTACAAGGGAACCGATGTCCATGCATTAAACGGAAAAGAGCGGTTTGCCTTCAAAAAACAGGTGCAGATGGTCTTCCAGGATCCGTATGGATCGCTCGACCCACGTATGACCGTTGCCGACATCATCGGCGAGGGCATCGACATTCACCATCTGGCAAAGAATAAGAAAGAGCGCCAGGAGATGATCTACAAATATCTGGAGCTGGTCGGACTGAACCGCGAGCATGCGAACCGTTTCGTGCACGAGTTTTCCGGCGGACAGCGCCAGCGAATCGGTATCGCGCGTGCGCTTGCCGTGCAGCCGGAGTTCATCGTTCTCGATGAGCCGATCTCCGCACTCGACGTTTCGATTCAGGCGCAGATCGTCAACCTGCTTGTGGACTTACAGAAGAAGATGGGTCTGACCTATCTTTTCGTTGCCCATGATCTGTCGATGGTCAAACATATTTCCGACCGTGTGGCGGTTCTGTATCTGGGAACGCTCGTCGAGCTGACGACATCCGAGGAGCTGTACGCCAACCCGCGCCACCCGTACACACAGGCACTGCTCTCCGCGATTCCGATTCCGGACCCGAAAGTAGAGGCAGAGCGCGACCGCAAAAAAATCCGCCTCGAAGGCGAGGTGCCGAGCCCGATCAACACGAAGCCGGGCTGCAAATTCCAGGGAAGATGCAAGTACGCAAAAGACATCTGCCGACAGCAGATGCCGGAATTAAAAGACGTGGGCAACAATCACTTTGTGGCATGTCATTTCTGTGATGCGTTAGAAGAAAATAAGGAATTGTAAAACATGGAAAAGATAAAGAACATCTGCTGTGATCTCGGCAGAGCATTTACAATCGGCCTGCTCTCCGGCGGCGCTGCGGCAGCTGTGCTGCTGCTGGGAGGATTCCTCTTTGGGGGATTCACGTTCCGCGCGTGCCCTTGAGGCGGCGAAAGACGGCTTGCTGCTGATCGCGGCCCTCGGCATGTTCGTGATCGCCGGAATGCTGATGGTAAAAGGCAAAAACCCGGAGAAATTCACGCAGAAGGAAAAATGGCGCGTCCACTTTGCCGTACTCGGATATAAGAGTGTGTTCGCAGTTCTCTGCGTTTCCTGGGTGCTGTGGGCGGCAGCGGCGGATTATCTTTTGTATCGGATGTGAAAATAGTTTCTATAAATAAAAAGAGAATTTTGCAGACTGTAAAATGAGGTCCGGCAAAATTCTCTTTTTTCGTTTAGTCGTTATTCGCTTCGAGACGGGAGATAACCATCTCCATGGATTTCTGATATTCTTCATCCGAAGAATTGTAGAACAGCATCAGATCGAGGCAGCTGCTCATTTTCTTCAGTGCTTCCGGGATGGAGTAGTCGATCGTTTTCACATATTCATCAGTGCTCCAGCTTCCACGTATCGCGCACGGAGTTGCGGTCGATCATGCGCTGGTGGCAGATCTCCGGTTTTGTGACAACCCAGATCACAACAAGCTTTGCCCCATGGTCAGCGAGCTTTTTGGAGAAGTCTTTCAGGAACTTCTCATCATGCACTTCGCGTGTGAATGGTGCGTTGATCAGCACAATATTGTCATACTCGAGTGCTTCCAGTCCGAAATTGACCGTTACTTCATATTCATAATCGCGGATATTCTCCTCGAAGAAATCAGAACTGCGGTTGATTTCCTGTCCGCCCGCTTTGAAAACGCGGTTCGACAGCGGAATGACCGTATCCTTGTCGAGATAAACAACGTGTTTCAGCTCCTTGGCGAGCTGTTTTGAAATGTATGTCTTTCCGCACGCCGGCGGCGAGGTTACGAGGATCATCTTTTTCATCGTTTGTATGTCTTCCTTTCCAGTTGAATAAAAAAAATCACTCCTAGCATTATAGAAAATTTGGGAAAAAATTGACAAGAGAAAAGATGGTTGTGCCGGAGAAAAAATTGTCTTATAATAAAATAAGATTTTTTATGCCATCACGGAGAAA
>ENA-OQBJ01000897-OQBJ01000897.1-human-gut-metagenome-genome-assembly--contig:-NODE-897-length-13701-cov-2.708929_pt1 | contig 13701 bp, 15 predicted proteins | sample MGYA00242743_ERZ504545 | MGnify/ENA primary metagenome ERZ504545 (study PRJEB26092, sample SAMD00036252) | human gut metagenome | host: Homo sapiens | study: EMG produced TPA metagenomics assembly of...
AAAACTGAATAACAACATTTCTGGTAGTGATGCGCTTAGGGGACACACCCGTTCCCATCCCGAACACGACGGTTAAGACCTAAGCGGCCGATGGTACTGCACTGGAGACGGTGTGGGAGAGCAGGTGCTGCCAGATCAAATGGGGATGTAGCTCAGTTGGGAGAGCACCTGCCTTGCAAGCAGGGGTCGAGAGTTCGAATCTCTTCATCTCCACTGAAATCGAAAGATTCAAGATGGCTTATAGCTCAGCTGGTTAGAGCGCACGCTGATAAGCGTGAGGTCGGTGGTTCGAGTCCACTAGGCCCACCACACAGACCATCGTTTGGAATTATTCCGGAACGATGGTTTTGAATCATGGGAAGGAGGGACTTAATGACTGAATGTGAACGGCAGCTCCAGGAAATGGCCTTGTCCATTCAGGAGGCAAGGCGGGAAGCCGGCTGCGATATAAAGAAAGCCGTGCCGGAACCGTCTCTCGATGCCATCCCCAACCTTGGCGGCGAAGCCCGGTCCGGTGACTGCCTGGTCAGTATGCTGGCCAGCGGCAGTAAAGGCAATTCGGCTTATATTCGCTGTGGTAAGACAAATATCCTCATCGATGCCGGTATCAGCTGCCGCCGTATTGAGCAGGGCCTCAAGCGTTACGGATGCAGCCTCGGCGACCTCGATGCCGTATTTATTACTCACGAACACTCGGACCACGTCGGCGGCATTACGACCCTTTTAAAGCGGACCGACATGCCGGTCTATACGACGGCTGAAACGTGGCAGGCCATGGGTCGCAAGACCGAGGGCTTTGATCATCGCTTCGTCCGCTTGACGCGGCGCGTGGCCTTGAAAGATATCGAAGTGACGCCTTTTGCCATCTCTCACGATGCAGCTCGGCCCGTCGGCTACAGCCTGCGTCACGGCGATGCTAAAATCACTTTGGCGACGGATTTGGGCTTTATTAGTCCAGATGTAGCGGCGGCGGCAGCCTATGCCGATATCCTCGTGTTAGAAGCCAATCACGATGAAGAAATGGTCCGAAACGGCCCGTACCCCTATGCGCTCCAGCAGCGAATCTTAGGGCGTTGGGGACATTTATCCAACAAGACGGCGGCGTCCTTCTTGGCGTCGCTTCCGACCAAGGGCCTCATGCGGGTCCTCTTGGCTCATCGCAGTGAGAAGAACAATACACCATCACTCGCGCTTCATACGATGCGCACGGTCCTCTCTCAGTACGGCCGTGTCGTCGGTCAAGATATTTTATTGCGGCTGGCCTGCCAGGACGGCAGCGTCCGCTTTCAGGAAAGGAGTAGTGACTAACTATGCAGCACAAACGAATCCTTACGGCCGTCGTTGCCGTAATCCTCATCGCCGGCGGTGTCTTTGGCGGCTTTAAGCTCCGCGATACCTTTTTTTCACCGACCGGGACCTACCAGGGGACGACGAACCAGCTTGAAGAACCTAAAAAGTCTGAATCCATTTCGAGTGCCCGCAATACGGCTGTCGTTCAGGCGGCTAAGAAAGTAAGCCCGGCTGTCGTCGGTATCACGACCAAGGTCTATAACCGCGACATGTTCAACCGTAAAGTCTTGGTTGGCGAAGGCGTCGGCTCCGGCGTCATCTTTGACAAGGCCGGTTACATCGTTACCAACAACCACGTCGTCGGCACGGCCAAGACGGTCATCGTTTCCTTAGCGGACGGTCAGAGTACGGAAGGTACCGTCGTCGGCCGCGATGCTAAGACGGACTTAGCCGTCGTAAAAATCAATATGGACAACCTGCCCGTTGCTGAATTTGGCGACAGCGACTCCCTGCAGGTCGGCGAACCGGCTATTGCTATCGGCAACCCCTTGGGCCTTGAATTCCAGGGAACGGTTACGGTCGGCGTCATCAGCTCCCTCAATCGTACTATCGGTGCTGAAGGCCAGAGCATGAAGCTCATTCAGACCGATGCGGCGATCAACCCCGGCAACTCCGGCGGTGCCCTGGTCGATGCGGATGGTAAGGTCATCGGCATCAACAGTGCCAAAATTTCTCAGGAAGGCGTCGAAGGCTTAGGCTTTGCCATCCCAATCAATGCGGCTCGTCCGATTTTACAGGACCTCATCACCAACGGCAAAGTCGTCCGCCCGTACCTCGGTCTCTACGGCCTTGACCAGCAGATGGCAGCTCGCTTCGGCATGCAGCTCAATGCCCAGGGTATCTACGTCTACCGCGTCGTTCCTGGTGGTCCTCTCGATCAGCCGGACTCCAGCACGGTGACGTCATCGTTAAGTTAGACGGCACGGATGTCAAAGACTTTGCAAGCCTCCAGAGCGTCATGGATAAACTCAAAGTCGGTGACTCGGTCAGCATCGATTACACCCGTAACGGCATGAACCGCGAAGCGACGGTCGTCCTCCAGGAAAGCCCGCAGACCGATTCGTCTGACGACGACCAGAGTAACTGATGAAGTACCATCTTATCACTATCGGTAAAATTAAGGAGAAATACCTGACGGCCGGCATCGATGAGTTTTTGAAGCGCCTTCGGCCTTACGGTGAGGTCACGGTAACCGTCCTGCCCGAAGAAAAGATGCCCGACAACCCATCGCCGGCCCAAAAGGCCCAGGTCCTCGACAAAGAAGGGGAAAAGATGCTGCGCCACGTCCATGAAGGATCGCACCTCATGGCTCTCGACGTAGGCGGAAAACTCGTCTCGTCGGAAGAACTGGCGGCGTCCTTTTCGGACCTTGCCTCTACGGCTGCAGTGAAATCTCCTTCATCATTGGCGGACCCTTCGGCCTCAGCGACATCGTTCGCAGAAAAGCCGATAAATGCATCTCCTTTGGCCGCATTACCCTGACCCATCAGATGATACGCCTGATCCTGATCGAGCAGATCTACCGGGCTATTAAAATCTCCCGGCACGAACCGTATCACCTGTAAAAGCTTCTGAAAGTCAAACATCCCTCACTACCGTAATGGACAGTGAGGGATGTTTTTTATGTAAAACCCTTGCAGATAATATCTGATAAATGCAAACAAAAACATGATGAAAAGCGTCTTCCATGAAGACAGACAATGGTCGTTAAATCTCCATAGGATGCGGAAAGTGGATTGTACGAGAATGGATACGCCGAGTATCTGCGAAAGATACGTAAATTGATATTTTGACGGGATGATCCTGTTTCAAACACATTACCGGACAACTCATACGACTCCTCAAACTGTATATAATCTTCGGGATTCATCGCTTTTTCCCCAGCTCTGATGTCGCATCATTTCGACAGTCTCCGGGGCGTGGTTGTATGGTGACTTATAAAAATGAGCGCCCGTAGGAATACAAAGCTACCTATGAGCGCTCACCGATTATCAATGATTATTTTGCCAGTTCAATTCGTACCTCGTAACTGCCGCTCAAATTTTTAAGAACGGACAGTTCGCTATCTACTTTTCCGAGATTGACTTGATAACCGTAACTGTCGGAATTTTCCTCATTATCAAAGAGGATGGTGAACCAGTTGCCGTCCGTGGCAAAATCAATGTCACCGTTCAACCAACCGTTATGTTCGTCCTTCGGATCGTAAGGAAGCGCGTTACCCATAACGCCGCATACGTCAAATGAGTAACGGTTTACTCGTACTTTATAAGGCAGCATTTTAATCAAGGCTTTTGCTGCTTTGCTGTCATTCAACGTGGCGGGGACAAGGATGTCTCCAAAATAGATGTTTACCTTTGTGCCGTTTTCCAGCACCCTTGTTGCGATTTGTGGATTCTCTGTTTGAGATACCGCATTGTCTCTTGCATACTGCATTGTGTTTTTCCTTTCTCCATAAAATCCTTTAGTATTCCTTCCTTTTGCAACATGTTGTACCAGGGCGATTTGTTGACCTATTTCAGTAGTCTGTCAGGCCAAGGCACAGTACAAAAGAGAACCTATAATTTTTATTTCCTTCGCCTTTAGCGGCTTCTTCTAGGACGCGCTGAAGTCAGCATATGGGCTGCCTCCACATTATTTCAATGCGTCCTCAAAGAATTTCCGCAGCTTGTTAAAGGGAATTTTATCCATTCTATCATACAAGTCTACATGATCTGCTCCCGGTACAATTACCAGTTCCTTCGGCTCATTTGCCGCAGCATACACATCTTCAGAATAATAGCGGGAATGTGCGTTTTCGCCGGCAATCAACATGATTGGGCGGGGCGAAATTTCTTTGATATTCTCCATCAGTGAGAAATTAAAGAAGGAAAACGGGGTGGTCTGCGTCCAAGCCGCCGCCGAATTTATTGCGTTCTTATGGTAGCCGCGCTCTGTGCAGTAATAGTCGAAAAATGCCTTGGAAACGGGATCAATATCTTCCGGAAGAGTATCTGGAAATAACTTGCTGACTTTAACTACATTGCCGTTTTCATCAAATCCAAGCTCATGTGCGCCCACATCGAAAGAACCGTTCTCAGCATCAATCCAACGCTGTCTGCTTAAAAATTCTTTGATTTTTTGCCTGTCTTCTGCGGTGTAACTATCCTTGTAGCCTTTAGAAATGCTTCGGCACATATCATACATGGATGCCGTTGCTACCGCTTTAATTCTGGTGTCGGACGTAGCTGCCGTAATCGCCATGCCGGATAAGCCGCAGATTGCCATTGCGCCAATTCGCTCACGATTCACATAGGGAAGCAGCCCTACAAAATCTACAGCCGCACTGAAATCTTCCGTAAAGATCAGGGGAAGCCACATTTCGGACTTCTCCGCCACTCTCGCCGGTAAAGGACGGGTCAAAGGCAATCGACACAAAACCCATATTGGCAAACTCCTGTGCATATAGGCCGGAGGATTGTTCCTTGACGGCTCCGAACGGTCCGGATACGATAATTGCCGCGTTCTGTTTATCTTCATAGCCTTCCGGCAGATAAAGGTCACCACAAAGCTCAATACCGAATCGGTTCTTAAAATGAACCTTCTCGCATTTGATTTTTGGGTAGATTTCAAAAACTTTTCCATTTATATTAGCCATAATGTTACCCTCCAATCAATACAGACCATTCTTTTTCAACCATGCTTCGATTTTTGCCTTTGCATCTGCACCGCCATCCTCGTAGAGATTCAGGCTGTCAAGCATTTCTGTCCCTTTGACAAGTTTTTGAATGTTGGAGACGGTATGGCCCAGACCGCCTCCTCCGTTGGTGCAGAACAATGCGATCTTTTTACCAGAGAAATCATTCTCCGAAAGGAATGTAGCGACCGATGGGGCAATCGTATTGAACCAGTTGGGAGTTCCCAACAAGATGGTGTCATAGGAAGCAAAATCGGAAACCTGCTCCGCCAATGCCGGGCGGTAATCTTCACGGGTTTCTTTGCGGGCCTGGCGTTCGGTAGTATCATAGTCGCTGGAATAGGCATCTAGAGGCCGGATTTCAAAGAGTGTTCCTCCGGTCAGATCCTGGATTTGCTGGGCAATGCCTTGGTGTGTCCTGTGTAGGAAAAATATGCAATCAAAGTGTTCATAAATAGTCCTCCTGTTATTTTGAATTTAATTTATTTGTTATCGCTTAAAAGCGTTGATTTGATTGAATACCGAAGACGCTGCGCCTGATGCCGTGAGCTGTTTGCTCATGTGATCATAGGGACGGTTTATTCTCATGGATTTTCCCTTGAAAATGTTCATCTCGGTATTTCTGTTTCTCAAGCTTGCTGAGCTTGACACTACCAAAAATTAGATTGGCAGGATTGTCGAACATTGACATTCATGTTCATGGCGAATGTTTTTTGAAATAGTTATATCTGTTATTTTTTCATTGTGTAGACCAGATAATCAAGCAGTCAATCATGTGTTGGTTAGTATGAACCTGATCCAAGAGTACCGCTCTGTGCAATGCAAGTAGTCGGTATTGCTCCTGCCGCCGGCCTGCCTTTTGCAATTCCATATATTTTTGGATTGTAGCCTCATCGAAGCCTGCGTCTTTCAGATTACGAAGAAGCCTTGTTCTCTCTGGTATTTCGTTCACTTCAGCACCTCCTTCATGCTTTAATTGTAGTTGCAAAACCTAGAAATAGCAAATAGTTAAATTAAAAACCGTGATTTGCTTTACGGGCATATCATGAACGAGTATAATATGAATGTAAGGAGGGGTATTATGGAAATTAGAGTGCTTCGCTATTTTCTGGCAATTGCAGGGAGGGCAGTATCACAAATGCTGCTAATTTTCTTCATGTAACACAACCCACGCTTTCCCGGCAAATACGCGATTTGGAAGAAGAATTAGGGCAAAAATTTTTTACGCGCGGCAGCCACAACATGACTTTGACGGCTGAGGGAATGATATTGAGGAAACGGGCCGAAGAAATCATTTCAATGGTTGATAAAACGGAGGCGGAATTTTCCTCTATGGAAAACCTGGTTGGCGGTGATATTTATATCGGTGGCGGCGAAACAGACGCGATTAAATTGATAGCGAAAATAGCAAAAGAGCTTCGGGCTAGCTATCCAGACATTCATTACCATCTATATAGTGGAAATTCAGAAGATGTAACCGATCGTCTTGATAAGGGCCTGTTGGATTTTGGAATCTTAATCCAACCTGCGGATATTTCAAAGTATGACTACATTAATATTCCGGCAAAAGATACATGGGGTGTTGTCATGAGGAAGGACAGTCCTCTTGCCAGCAAAGAAGCAATCCGAAAAGAAGATTTACTGAATGTCCCGCTGATCTGTTCCAGGCAGGTAATTTCCGGGGAACGACGCGGAAATGAATTTGCGGAATGGTTTGGTAAAGAGTTTGACCAGTTGGATATAGTGACTACCTTTAATCTGGTTTATAATGCTGCTATTATGGTTGAAGCCGGAATCGGTTATGCCGTGACCATTGATAAAATAGCGAATACCGCTGAAAGCAGCAACCTTTGTTTCAGGCCATTAGAACCGAGATTAGATTCCGGATTAAATATTATCTGGAAGAAATATCAGGTATTCTCATCAGCGGCAAGGTTATTTTTAGAGCAGCTAAGGGAGACGTTTGCAGAGGCTTAGTCACGACTGTCAATATCGTGTCTTTGGGCTATTAAAATCTCCCGGTACGAACCGTATCACCTGTAAAAGCTTCTGAAAGTCAAACATCCCTCACGACCGTAATGGGCAGTGAGGGATGTTTTTGCGTTAAAAATCGTTTCCTGTTTCTCAACTATGTGCATACGAATGGGACTCACATAGAGCCTATTGAAAAAAATTCTTCGCGACAACAAAAGTATAGAGTGACTAAACCATAGCTCCATGCTGAGTGGTTGTTGCAATTTTTGCAACAACCACTTTTTTTCTTTGAATATGGAAAAAGATAAAAATAAGGGACATGTCGTAACATGTCCCATCCAAAACCAATATATAATATGATTTTCAAGTTAGTTATAGTATAAGATAGGACGAGTTAGTTGTCAATAGGTGGGAAAAATAATTGAACAAGTTTTAGCGTAAAGATGTAAGCGTGCTTGATATAATCATTTTTTGAAAAGTATTCGGGATGCTCTGTCATTCTCCGGCAAAATAAATCGTATAATTCTCTACGTCGCTTCTTTTGCAACCCTTCGCTTTTCACAAAGTTATGATACCAATACAATAAAACTGCAAAGTCATGTATAGGGATAATTTGCAAATAATTTTTTCTGGATGAACGCCGAATAGTAGGTATTTGAGAGACAATATTACTGATATCGTTTATAGTTCGCTTAGGGGGAGCTGTCTCTTTATTTTCTGATAATCTTAATTTGTAAATTAAACAATTGCTATGAGCGGCAGCGTTACGCATATTTCTTATGGGATTTAATAAGCTACGTTTTGGTAGCTTTCGCTTTGGGTATAGCTCTGTATATTTTTTATATAAATTACATAACTCACCAAAACTAATCAGTTCAAAGAGAGCCCATACAGGAAAACTAAGATTATCACGATGTTTTTCAATCAAGTCATGCGCATAACTTGATTGAGATTGATTTAAAATTTTTTGACGACAACGGTAATTTTTATCAAATTCTTTGATAATCGTGTAGCCGTTTCATCTGAATTTTGCTCAATATCACGTAACAGCATAACTTTAATCTGATGTTCTATATCAAGGCTCATTTGTAAAATTAAATAACGTAAATGCATATCAATAATCGATAATTCTTTAAGATATGCAAAGTCTAAATTTTCATATTTTCCTGAGTTGGTCCCTCGTTGATATTTAACATAATTTCCCCTATATGAAGCAAGTTTAAAATAATAATTATGTTCTTGGAGAAAATGTTTGGCATCGTCTTCGTTGACAATGCTAAATGTGATTCCTTTATCTTTCATATGCTGAATGAGCTCATCAACGGATAGTTTCTTTTTTCGACATAAAATAGAATTAATAACCGATTGGTCTTCTTTAGAAAGTGATTGAAACTTATTCCATAGATTATCTGCGGTTAAATTTATCATAAACTACTCCTCGCAAATCGAAAGTACTTCCTGTCATATTAGGCTTAGTCGCATCGGCACGGCTCATGATCAATTCAGCCGCTGTCTGTCCAATTATACCATATATCAGCTTATTTTGCGTTTCGGCAAAGACGTGTTGAGTTGCTGTATATGTTTTGTCGTAATATTCTGACGGGGAAAATCACTCGCGGAGTTTTGGTAAATTTTCTTTTCACTGGCCCGAATATCGCGGATGTGGGCGAGAAGTTCATAGAAGTAGTCCGGTCGGCCATCTGGATTTTTTAAACGTTTATCATCTAAAATAAAGCCTTTTTGCAGGTATTCTTTTAACGTTGTATTGGCCTATCTGCGAAATTGCGTGCTGCGGGGAGCGCGAATACGGAAACCGATAGCTAAAGTGGCTTCAAGAATTAAAAATTGTTTTTTGTAATTATTGATATCTTGTTCAGTTATAAAATAATATTTTACAACTGAACCTTATCCAGCTCATATTCCTTATAGCATCGTAGTGAATGGTGGGGAATAATTTTTATTAAGGGGGTCAAAAAGGGGTCAAAGGCACCTGACTTTTGGAGGTCAAATAAAAATAGCCACCGCACAAATGCGATGGCTATCAGCTTTTTTTATGGTGGACCATCAGGGAGTCGAACCCTGGACACCCTGATTAAGAGTCAGGTGCTCTGCCAGCTGAGCTAATGGTCCATGTCTTAAGTTGTCGGTGCTGACCTCGTGAGCACATTTGTTATAATACACCAAATGTAAAATAATTGCAAGCTTTTTTTTTCGTGAATTTTTCCGGAGGTTGCTGACACGTCGGTTGGGATGCGTAAAAAAGGGTGCAGGGCACGACGGCTGTATCAGAAAAATTTGTCCGTCGTCACGGCCTGGTAGCGTTATTCTGTAAGCGGGCTTAAAGGGTGTCTTGGCGCAGGCAGGATAATTCATTTCTATATAGAACTATATAATTATCAATAGTAATGTGACGGACAGGCTTCGATATTCAATCATAAGACGGGCATGGGACACCTGACAGTCCTTGGCTTTGGTGTTGAAAGATGTTTGATTACCGTAGTATAAAGAGTATGAAAGGGTGACGTTGATGGCAATTTTGGATAATGAGGCAGGTTTATTCAGTCAGGCCAGTGAGAAATTGTATGAAGGTGCTTTTGACGAGGCGTTACGATTGTATGCCACATCCATGCACGATGAGGATGTGTATGGTTCTATGAAGGGCTATTGTGCCATGGGGATCACCTTTTACTTGAAAGGCGATATTCCCATGGCTATCAAGTGTTATACCGTTTGCAGTCGCTTTGCTGTCTTGCAGTTTCCCGAACTCTTGCAAGATTATCAGGCCATGCTGAAAGGGGATGCCGAGGCCAAAGAGCGCTTGCTTACCCGCTGTTTTTATTTGGCCGGCGATTGGGGCTGGAGTGCGTCTCGGGCGCGGATGGCTGAAAAGAATGAGTCCCCTGATGACGATCATGAACGACTGTATCGGGATCTTGTGATGGGAAGACGGGGTGAAGACTCGTTATCACAAGACGAGAAGCTCCAATATGGCCAACGTATGCTGGAGTGCCGGAAGATCGGCTACGACTTTATGTTTGACGATTTTCAAAAAATGATCGATGATCGGGAAAGTACAACGGCGGAAATGAAAGCCTGGATCGCTGAGATTTTTGAGGTCGTTAAAAAACTAGTCATTGCGGCCCATACGAGTGATTCCGACGATGAAGCGAAGGCGCCTGCCCCTTGAGGTCGTAGAAGGAAGGGGATGCAGCGTTTTCTGATTTGTGAGGTTGATTGTTGAGACGGAGAGGCATATGACGAAGGGCTGGAATCGTGGCAAGAAAATGGAGATGGCCGAAAAGGCCGTTAAGACCGTGGCCGGTGTATCTGTCGGGGCCGGGAAAGCCAGTGTTGATTTACTAAAAAATACACGGGGCGTCTTGTATCGAAAGAAGGATTTTGAAGCCTTGCTGGCAGAGATTGAACAGCAGGCGGAAGCCTATGCCAAGGTGCAGGAGGCCTTGAAACGGGTGGAATTATCCGGTGAAACGCGAAAGACTTTATTCCTCGATTCACTGGGCCTTGCGACAGGCAGTCTCCTGAGCCGTTTCCTGGGCTGGCATGTGCCAAAAGATGTGCAGCAGGCCTATGAAATGGCTTATCCGCAAAAGGCGGCGGCCATGGATTTTAAAGAGGCTGTGCACCAATTGGATGATGACCAGCTTAGCGGATTTATCAGCGGCGTCAAGGGAAAACTCTTTGAAATCAAGTATACGGACTATCTAAACGACGGACGTCTGCCTCCCGGCTACCATGCAGAAATGGCTCAGTCGGCGACCGAGCGGGGTGGGATATTGCCATTCGAGACGGCCAGGGGAATGTCGATGAGGTGCTGCAGCTCAAGGCGACGGAATCGGCCGAATACATCGGTCATGCCTTGGAACGATATCCCTACATCGATGTCGTATCGACGGAGGAAGTATATAGCGAAGTGACCATGGGCGACATGGCAGAACACGTCATCAACAGTGGCATATCGAACGAAGAACTGACGCAGTACGTCCAGGATACAGTCATGGCCGGCGCCGATGTGGGTCATGAAAGTTTCCTGCCATCCATCATTCCCTATGCCATTATCGCCTACTCTGTGGCTAAACAGAAGGAACTGTCGGATTACAAGAAAGGGAAAGAATTCGGTCGTCGCTCGCTGCTTTCCTATGTGTGCCATGTGCTGGGCATTACCGTCGGGGCTTTTACCCATACGTGGTGGCTCATTCCCGTGACGTCTGTCGGCCTTCGCATTGCCAATCATCACGGCGCTAAAAAGTACGAGGCCTATCAGGCCTTAGCTCGCTATGCCAAATATAATCGCCGCGTCCTTCACCGTTATACCAAGGAACCGCGGTGGCGCAGGATTCTGGGTGATTCGCTGTCGTTTTAGAAGCAGGCCTTGAATCAGGCAGGGCCACATCAACTTTATAATATACAATATCTTAAGTACATGGTGATCATCGTCTGCGTGATGGATTTATGGCGCCATGTACTTATTTTTTATTGTTTTTACGGATTCTTGATTTTGTCAATAAGGCGATTGTATAATAATAGTGGCAAATAATATCTGTTATTGATTTAATATATGGTGACTTAAGTGTGAAAGTGAGCGATGTGCATGATTAGTTATAATGGCAAAGGCGGCCTCGATACGCTGGCAGTCGGCCTCGATAAGAGCTGCTCAAGCTGCGACAGCTGCCTCAGGATGACGTCGTCCTGATCCGGGCCTATGTAGAAAAACACCCGGAACTTTACAGTATACGTCTCTCCACGTATTTCATTGCCTGTCGAACGGGGAGCCGAAAACGTATTTTCTCATCGGCCTGGAAGGCAAACCGGTTCGGTATTCGACGTATGAAGATTTTCGTATGGCTCAGCGCCTGATGGCAGCGGCATGAAAGAAGGCGTCCGCGAACTGGCTATCATGGCCGATACGTTGGACATGGATATGGCGTCCCTTCTCGACGGGCTCTTGTACCGCAATTATGAATTTACTCATTATAAAAGCGATAAACACAGCCGTACTGTCGGCAGTATCAATATTCTGTCGCACAGCATGAGGCCGCAGGAATTTAATTCCATGTGCTATCGCTACACGTCGATGTATGAAGGCGTCTATGAAGCCCGCGATTTGATCAATATGCCGTCCAACGATTTGACGCCCAGAAAGTTTGCCGATATCGTAGCCGATACGCTGAAGGGCGACCACATTCTCATCGAATCGCTCAATAAATGGGCGCTGGAAAAACGGCATATGGGCGGTATCGTCGCCGTCGGTAAAGGCAGCATGAATCCGCCCCAACTGGTATCGATTGCCTACCAGGGCGACCCCAATAGTCGGGAAGTGCTGGGCATCGTCGGAAAAGGCGTCACCTATGACAGCGGCGGCCTGTCCTTAAAGAGCCATAAGGGCTTGGAATTTATGAAAGACGATATGGCCGGGGCGGCAGCTGCCGTCGGCGTCATCGGGCCCTCATGCTCCTGCGCTATCCGGTCAATGTGCTGGCCGTCTTGCCCCTGGTGGAAAATATTCCTTCCGGCATGGCCTATCACGTCGACGATATTTTGACCATGTATAATGGAAAGACCGTTGAAGTCAAAAATACCGATGCCGAAGGGCGGCTGATTTTGGCCGATGCCTTGACCTATGCCCAGGAAAAAGGGGCGACGCGCCTCATCGACCTGGCGACCTTGACCGGAGCCTGTGTGACGGCACTGGGAACGGTCCGGACGGGCATGGTCGGCAACGACCAGGAATGGATGAACCGCTTCTTTAAAGTCGCGACGGAAGCCCATGAAAAGATTTGGCAGCTGCGTCTGATGAAGAATATGAAAGCCTGCTCAAAAGCAGCGTAGCCGACATGAAGAACGTCGGCGGCCCGGAAGCAGGGGCGATTACGGCCGGTCTCTTCTTAAAGCAGTTTGTAAACGAGGGAACGCCGTGGATCCACCTCGACATCGCTGGTCCTGCTTTTCGGGAAAAGGCCGATGAAACGGGATTTATCGGCGCCACCGGCGTCGGCATTAAATCGATTCTGCACTTACTGCAGGGAGGTGTACAGTGATAGTCGATCTGCATATGCATACGACCTGCTCTGACGGTGTCTATACGCCGGAACAGTTAACCCAGATGGCCGTCGATGCCGGACTCGACGTCATCGCTATTTCGGACCACGATACGGTAGCTGCCTATGACGGAAGTCATAAGTTTGCTGCTGGTGTCCGCATCATTCCGGCCATTGAAATAAGCTCTGAATGCGACGGCGAAGATGTCCATATCTTAGGCTATGGCATCGATACGACGGACGAAGCCATGCTTTCCTACTGCCGTGAATTTAAGCAGCGGCGCTTCGACCGGGCCATGCAAATCGTCGACCGCTGCCTGGAAAACGGCTATGAAATCGACCGCAAGGTCGTCGAAGACATGGTCCATAAAGGCGGCACCGTCGGCCGTCCCCATATTGCCCGCATGCTCGTCGAAAAGGGGTATTTCCCCGATGTAAAGACGGTCTTCGATAAAGTCCTCTATCACGGCGGTCCGCTCTACGTGCCTATACGCGCCGGACCATCGATGAATGTGTGGCCCTCATCCGAAAAGTAGGCGGCATCGCCGTCTTAGCCATCCGGGACTGTTGAAACGGACACTGGATGAAGTCCTGACCCATGATTCGACGGCGTGGAAGTCTATCTCGAAGAACCGCGGCCGTTTCGAA
>ENA-OQBJ01000898-OQBJ01000898.1-human-gut-metagenome-genome-assembly--contig:-NODE-898-length-13679-cov-2.071207_pt1 | contig 13679 bp, 18 predicted proteins | sample MGYA00242743_ERZ504545 | MGnify/ENA primary metagenome ERZ504545 (study PRJEB26092, sample SAMD00036252) | human gut metagenome | host: Homo sapiens | study: EMG produced TPA metagenomics assembly of...
CCTATCTTGGTATGGGGGATGAACCACAAGACCCTTCTTGCAGTATTCCGTAAGCACAACGAAGACTATGCCAAGCTTGTTGGCAAGATGAAAAGCCAGCGTAGCTATTGGAAATACAGAGTGGTTTACAAGCATCTGGAGGAGTTTATCAAACAGCGTTATAAGATGGAAGACATTGCGCTTAAAGAACTCACCCCTGCATTCATCACCGATTTCGAAGTTTTCTTGCGAATAGAGAAAGGTCACTGCACCAATACTGTATGGTCGTATATGATGCCTTTCAGAAGCATCATATTTATGGCTATCAACAACGGTTGCTTGCACGTGATCCATTCTATGCCTATCACATCAGTAAGGAGGAAACAAAGCGAGGTTTCCTGACAATGGAGGAAATAACAAAGTTGATCAACGGACAGTTTACCAAAAAGAAATACGAACTTGTCCGTGACCTATTCGTTTTCTGTTGCTTCACCGGACTGAGCTGGACAGACATGCGCAATCTGACCAAGAGCAATATTCAGACCTCTTTGATGGACATGTGTGGATTAAGACATCGCGACAAAAGACAGGCGTGGAAAGTGATATTCGGTTACTTGAAGTAGCCAAGCATATCATTGACAAATATGATGGATTGGCAAAAGATGACCGCTTATTGCCTGTTCCTGCTTATAGCGTATGCAAATATGATATAAAGCAAGTTGCCAAACAATGTGGTATAGAGAAGAATGTGTCCTGGCACGTAGCTCGTCATAGCTTTGCTACCTCGGTCTGTCTCTCCAATGGTGTGCCTATTGAAACACTCTCCAAGATGATGGGACACACAAGCATCAGAAGTACGCAAATCTATGCCAAGATAACCGCTCAGAAGTTGAGTGACGATATGGAAAAATTATCACAGCGCATACAATCTGTCGAAAATATCATTTGTCAAACCATCTAATTTAATCAGCAGTATGAAAAGAAACCTTATAAAGGTGAGCGACTACTCCGTTACGCTCACTGGCAATAATATCTGGATGACCTATTGGGAGATAGCAGAAGCATTCAATGTCATCCCTGCTTCGGTGAACAGGACAATAAAAAGAATGTTCAAGGAAAATGTCTTTTCAGAGTGTGAACATAGCAAATATATCCGATTGTCAAACGGCAACCATGCCTATGTTTACAGTCTTGATGTAGTGATAGCCATTTCTTTCAAATACAGAACCCATTATACCGATGTGTTCAGAAAATGGCTGACAGACAAAGTAAAGGAGCAGCATCCTCCAGTATTCATCAGTTTTCAGACAAAAGATCTGTATGGTTGCTGATTGTATACTGACAATAGTATAATATAGAAAAGCGGATTGTCTTCCTAAAAAGGAAGCAGTCCGCTTTTCTCGGTTATAGTTCATTTTGGTGGTTACTGGTGATTAGCGAAACCACCGAACAGCAGAAAGCAATCGGCGCATGCTCTGTGATTATGCAGAACGCCAACAACAATTTGATGAAATAAAACATCGCCACACACTCAATGAGGTTGGCGATGTTGCAGAAAGTCGGTATGATTAGAAGATTGATAGGGGGCGAGGGGGAATCAGTCTGTAATGATTATTTCTTTATTATGATAAATTCCACCTTTTGAAGCCCCTTTTTATGGACGTTGGCAAGAATAAGCGCATATCTGACCTCCTCGCCGGAGTTCATGGAGCGGATACGTGTAAACTCGTCTTCAGGAACGACATTCTTGAACATCGGGCCGGATGACTCGTTACGCACCAGACGAATTTTGTCGTAAAGGGTGAAATGACATACGAGTAAGTTGCTTGATAAGGCACACTATGGAATTTCACCCAGTTCGGGTCTTTATGATCAAGGATATTTACCAGCCATATACGCGCCTTATCGTAAGATGGTAGCGGCGAAACATTGTCATATTCAACTTTACCATTTATTTTACCTTCATCATCAACTACAATAGTGCTAGTTACGCCATACTTTTCGAAAGGACACAAGTCATAGTATTCTATGTCTCCTTCCGTTTTATCTCTTTGTCAATCGGAATTTCAGGGTCTGCTACAAGCCTGTCTTGAAGAACACGGATAAGTTCATATCTGCGGTCGGAAGCATCCGCAGGTGGATTGGCGAGGATTGTGCGCTTTACCGAGAGATAATATTCGTGCCCGCGTTCATAGGTAAAGCCTTTTATCTGTTCAAATCCAAGGTCTTGCCATTCTTCGGAATCACCTTCCGTCTTGACGAGCAAGCACTCTATGGGTTTTCCTTCATATCATCGCCCCACGCATACGTCACGCCTGTTTCTGCCGACACCAGCATTCTGATTTCTTTGACTGAATCTTTAGGCTCATCATCATCGCTACAAGCAGCCAGTCCTGCCACGGCGAGGAATGTCATGAGCAGCATTCTGAAAAAAATTTATATTCATCATTCTTTTTAACTTTTAATAGTTCTCTACATAATAATAAACACCGAAAATGCAAAAATATTGCATTGCAAATTATAAATAAATTAGCTTTACCCCATTCCGTTTGATAGCTTTCTATATGGTTAAACCAGCTTGGGATAATGGTGGTTTCTGTAATTGCTTTCCAACAGAGCCTGAATGTCGGATTCCCGATACAGTACTTTACCCCCAATGATAAAATAAGGCAAGATAGCAGCATGTCGGTATTCCTGCAAGGTCCGCTTGCTGATGTGCAGACGGGCTGCAACATCCCTGTCTGTCAGATACATCTCGCCGTTCAACGGGAAATGACTGCATTCAGCTAGCTTGTCAGCCTTTCTCATGCTTTGTCGAATTGTTTTCAATACTTCGACAATAATCTCGTGGTCTTCATTCAATACTGTCTGTATCATACGCAGTCCCCCTCTATTGTGCCTGCACCATGCAATATGAAGTCCTCCACATCAGCAGGCTTGTAATAGAACTTTTCTTCCAATCTGAGTGCATGGAAGCAAATCCTTGTCACGCAGACTCTGTAGGGATCGTTTGCTAAGGTTCAGAGCCTTACAGACGTCTTCAGAATCCATCCACTTAGCCAGACTTCCATCTTTAGATTTCTCCATTAGGAAGTCCACCTTTCTCGTCAATGCCTTCACACTCTCCAGAAGCAAATCGAAGGTCTTTCTTTCAATGATTACTATATCCATATTTGTATACTTGTTGATTAACGAGCGCAAAGGTAAATCAGAATCTTGTGATATGGATAAAAACACGGCAATCGTGTTGCTTGTGTCGCCTTAGAAGGACACTCAGAGACAAATTCAATAAAAATCTCACGGTAGTAACGCGTAAGTACCGTGCCCGATAAATTCCTTTGCCGTACTTTTGCAGCGAACAAATACAAAAAGCGTATGGAAATCATAACAATAGATAGCTTGGCGTTCAAGGAACTGACTGGGCAAATAAGAGAGATTGCAGCGTACGTAAGAAAATATGGTACAGCAATCAAAGAAGAGGACAACTCAGGAAAGGAGTACCTTACCAGTGCAGAGGTCTGCGAGATGCTTCATATCAGCAGCCGCACCCTACAGCGCATGAGGGATGCCAAAGTTATAAGCTTTACTTTCGTAGGCAATGCGTGCCGTTTCAGACGGTCAGATATAGAGAAATACCTCAAGGAAAGAGGAACAACATAAAAAATGGAGAAATATGGATACACTTGACAGAACAACATTTGAGAATGGTATGAGACAGCTTATGCAGAGACTTGACAAGCATGAGGCAGTTCTCAATGTCATCAACGAGTCAGGAAGGGATATGATGCAGACCATCCCTAAACTTGAAGATGAACTGCTTGACAACCAAGACCTGTGTCTCATGCTCCATGTGAGCAAGCGTACATTGCAGCGATACCGTAGTAGCGGAATGATCCCTTATCGACTATTGAAGCGTAAGCCGTACTACAAACGCTCCGATGTGGAGGATTTTATCAGAACGTATGCAAGGGAAATAAAGAAAGAAAACGATGGGAACAGAAAAGCCCGCATTTATGTATAACAATTAAAAATTTACAATTATGGTACAAAAGAAAAAGAGTGATGAACAGGACGTGCTGGTAGTCCGTGACGAGAAGACGGGCGAGATCAGCGTCGTCGCCGGACTCAGCAGAGACGGCACACCGAAGCGAGTGCCCGCCAAGGCGGAGAACACGTCCGACTTCCTGCGTTTTGACCGCAACAGCGACTTGATGGACAGTTTCTTTAGAAACTTCTTCCGCCAGTGCAAGGAGCCAAGCCGATTCGGATTCTACCGCATAGCGGCAGACCAGGTGGAAAACCTGCTTGGCGTGATGAAGGAGTTGCTGAAAGATCCGGAGGCTAACAAGGAGATTCTTTCCGCCCGCAAGGTTGACACCTCCAATTATGAGAAAGAGGCAAAGCAATCGGAAGGTCAGGCGAAAGAAACCGCATCATCGGACGATGCGTCCAAGACGCAAGCTAACACCGAAAAAGAGAATGTATCATCTGAACAAACCAACGAAAAAGAGAACGACATGGAACAGAAACCAGAACAGACCGCAACCGAACAGCAGGCACAGACGCTCCGGGTGTAAAGCAGAACCTCATTAGTGGTAACGATGTGAACCTGCAGGAACTTGGTGCCAAATATGGCATAGACTTCAACAGTATGAATGAGAAGGATATGAAAGCCCTGCTCAACTACGGCAAGACGGGGCTTGTGATTGTGAAGCCAACCTTCGGCGGTGAACAGATAGAGATACTGGCCCGTCTGTCATTCCGCAAGGACGATAACGACCAGTTGCAACTCGTGCCGCATTTCGTGCGCAACGAGCCAAAACTCGATGTCGCTTACAAAGGCTATACCTTCACTCCAGAGGACAAGAAGAACCTATTGCAGAACGGCAACCTCGGAAAGGTTGTGGATTTCCCCGACAAGAATACAGGTGAGCTACGTCCTCATTTCATCAGTATCGACCGTCTCACCAATGAGATTGTTGACATCCCTACCAACAAGGTGCGCATACCCGATACCATCGGCAAGACACCTATTACCAAGGACGACAAGAGAGTGCTCTACTCAGGTATTCCGCTTCGCAAGGAGATTGAGCTTGCCAACGGGCGCAAGTTTACACCGCTGTTGCAGGTGAATGTAGAACAGCGTGGCGTGGAGTTCGTGCCTGGCAGCACAAGACAGGCGCAAGGTCAGAAACAGAATGGAGACAAGAAGCAGACCGCTGACAAGCAGGAGCAGAAGGCAGAAGGTGACGTGGGTGGTCAGAAGAAGCAGCAAGATCCCAACCACTGGCTCAATGAGGACGGAACCATCCGCCGACTCAACACCTATTTCAAGAAGGAACTGACCGAGCAGCAGAAGGACGACTATGTGGCAGGCAAGACCATCGAGATCAAGGAAGTGCCCAACAAGAACGGCAGCGGTACCTATACCGCCTACGTAAAGTTCGACTTCGACAAAATGCAGCCACGTTCCTACCGCAACAATCCAGACTTCAAACAGGCGAAGGAACAGATTCCGACCAATGAGAACAAGACGCAGGTTGCCGTCAACGAGCAGGGCAAGACCAACGAGGCGACCAAGCACACCAAGGAACCCTTGAAGCCGGGACAGTCTGCACCGAAGAACGAGAAGCAGCAGAAGGAGCAGACCGCCGAGCACAGAAGCCGAAGCGTAAGGCAAGAAGCGTGAAGATGTAGATGCCGCCACTTAATCCATTTGAATAATCCATCAGTAAAGAATAACCGACACCTGCGACCGACTATCCCACGGTTGCGGGTGTCACAAAAGACATCAGAAAATGAAGACAATCATCGCAGAGAAACCAAGCGTAGCCAAGGAAATCGCCCACATTGTGGGAGCTGACAAGCGTGAGGAAGGCTATATGCAGGGCAATGGCTATTATGTGACATGGGCATTCGGACATTTAGTGCAGCCAGCCATGCCGGAAACTTACGGCATGAAGGGATTCCATGCAGAGAATCTGCCTGTGATTCCCGACCCGTTCGTTCTTGTTCCCCGACAAGTCAAGACAGAGAACGGCTACAAACCAGATGCAGGTGTGCTTGCCCAGATCAAAATTATCGGCAAGCTGTTTGACAGCAGTGAGCGCATTATCGTAGCAACCGATGCCGGACGTGAGGGAGAGTTGATTTTCCGATACCTCTATGCGTATCTCGGTTGCCAGAAACCTTTCGACCGTCTCTGGATCAGTTCGCTTACGGACACCGCCATCCGTGAGGGACTTCAGAACCTCACGGACGGCAAGGAGTATGACAATCTCTATCATGCAGCCAAGGCACGAAGTGAGGCAGACTGGCTCGTCGGCATCAACGGCACACAAGCCCTTACTATAGCCGCAGGACGTGGCACCTATTCCGTAGGTCGTGTGCAGACTCCGACCCTTGGCATGGTGTGCGAACGCTATTGGGAGAACAAGCGTTTCGAGTCGAAACCGTTCTGGCAGGTACACTTCGGTGTGGTTGATACAGACAGTGGCAATATACTGAAGTTCACATCTGCCAACCGATGGACAGACAAAGCCACCGCAACCGACATATATAATAAGGTGAAAGAAACAGGTTCTGTCATCATCACAAAGGTCGCAACCGAGCGAAAGGTGGAGAAGGCACCGCTCCTTTACGATCTCACCACCTTGCAGAAAGAAGCCAACTCCCAGCATGGCTTCACGGCAGAGCATACACTCTCCATCGCCCAGAAACTCTACGAGGCAAAGTTCATCACCTATCCAAGAACATCAAGCCGCTATATTTCGGATGATGTATTTGCCACCCTTCCCAAACTCTTCAAGAATCTGGAGAATCATTCGGAATATGGCGAAAAAGTGAAACTCTTGCCTGGCAGTGAGGACTACAGCAAGAACAGCGTGAATGCCGCCAAGGTGACCGATCACCATGCCCTGCTCATCACAGAAAATGCAGCCATTGGTCTTTTCAAGGACGAGAAGATCGTTTATGACATGATATTGTGCCGGATGATTGAAGCGTTCTCGGCAGACTGCATCAAAGACATCACATCAGTATCGGCGCAAGTGGATCATGAAGTGGAGTTTGGCATCAGTGGCTCCATCATCCGACAGACTGGCTGGCGAGCGTTGTCGCTAAAGGAAAAGAACAACAGGCAGGACAAGGATGCAGACGCAACAGACAATGAGGTCAAGGAGCAAGTCATTCCCAACTGGCAAGAAGGACAGCATATCACTCTTTCTGGCTGCACCATCACGGAGGGCAAGACCAAACCGAAGCCATTGCATACGGAATCCACATTGCTTGCAGCAATGGAGACCGCAGGCAAAGAGATAGAAGATGATACGATGCGCCAGGCAATGAAGGACAGCGGTATTGGCACACCTGCCACACGTGCCGCCATCATCGAAACCCTGCTCAAACGAGAGTATATGGTGCGCCAGCAGAAGAAACTTGTGCCGACGGAAAAAGGACTCGCCCTGCATTCCGTGGTGAAGAACATGGCGATTGCCAATGTGGAGATGACGGGCAAATGGGAGGCGGAACTTGCAAGATTGAACGAGGTGAAGCAAGTGCAGACGGGTTCACCCATAGTATCGAAGGCTATACCCGTGAAATCACTGCGGAACTGTTGGGTTGCGACAGACTTTTCAGCCACAAGGATTCCGGCTGCCAGTGTCCTAAATGCAAGCAAGGTACCATGCAGTTCTTCGGAAAGGTAGTAAGATGCAGCAACAAGGAGTGCGGTATGCCAGTGTTCAAGCAGGTAGCAGGAAGTTACTCACTGATGCCGACATCACCGACTTGCTCACCAAGGGCAAGACAGAATGCTCAATGGTTTTACCAGCAAGCAAGGCAAACCTTTCTCCGCAGCCATTGCCTTTGACGAGGATTTCAACACGAAATTCGTCTTTGCAGAGCGCAAAACAGCAGAAAAGCGAGGAAATGTGAAGAGATACAAGAAATAGTTTGTACCTTTGCCACCGAAACATGGTTCATAAATGGTGTCTTTGCAGTTTCACTGCGAAGATAGGCTTCGGCTCAGCAATAAAAGCAAGCTTTATTGCGTTCGCCTTGCACTATCTTTATTGGATGCTTTTATTTACTGTGGATTAAGTGGCGGCACTCGGAGGGATACCGAGTGCCTTTTTCTTGCTTTCAACTAACACCAACCGCCATCCACGGTTTATTATCCACCACTTAATCCATTCAACAGACAAATGAACAGAAAGAAACAGGCACAGACAGAGTTGTCCTATTACGGACTGTACCTCTTGAACCACCTCAGGGAGAACCGTTTTCCACAAGCCAACGATGCGGACTTTATCTGCGAACGTGCAGACCATGCCGCAGAAGTATATGAGCAGGCACGGCGTGATGCCCTCTTTGCCGATGCAGCACAAGAGCTTGCCATGTCAGCATTGCTGAAAGGTCTCCGCTTTTCCAAGTACAGCATCCTGTATGATGTTGTTGACAGTGAGTTTCCCCTGGAGGTAGCAGTAGAAGATCAGGAAGCGTTTGTCAAGAACCTCCTGCCTTTGGTTGATAACGTGTATTCTATTTACGACCTCACCGATGACGATTTTGCCCAGTCACCGGACTACGACCAGCTCTATACAGAGTTGACGGGAGCCGTAGCCCTTTTCATAGAGTCAAATGGCGTACAATAGAAAACAACGGCTGAACGACAACATCAAGGCGATAGAGACGGCATTCATCCTTGACAGGGAACAGCGCACGCCGACCGCCCGTGAGCGTCTCCTTCTGGAGCGTTACTGCGGATTCGGGGGATTGAAGTGCATCCTGAACCCTGCCAGGGAACTGGCGGATGCCGTCCATTGGGCAAAGTCAGACCTTGAATTGTTTGCTCCAACAGTGGAGCTGCATAGACTTATCCGTGAAAACAGCAAAAACGAAAGCGAGTACAAACAGTTGATGGACAGTCTGAAACAGTCTGTCCTCACGGCATTCTACACGCCGTCAGCCGTTACGGAGGCTCTGACGGATGTGTTGAAAGAGCATCAGATAATCCCCGAAAAGGTGCTTGAACCCTCGGCAGGCATCGGTGCCTTTGTCGATTCGGTCTTGGAAAATAATCCCAAGGCAGACATTATGGCGTTTGAAAAAGACCTGCTTACAGGAAAGATACTCCGCCATCTGCACCCGGAGCAGAAAGTGCGCATAGAGGGATTCGAGAAGATAGAAAAGCCTTTCAATGACTACTTTGACCTCGCCATCTCAAATATTCCGTTTGGCGATGTTGCCATATTTGATCCGTCTTATACAGCCATGAAAGGCATGAGGCACTTGTCACCAGACGCATACACAACTACTTCTTTGTCAAGGCTCTTGATACGGTAAGGGACGGCGGGTTGGTTGCCTTCATCACCTCACAAGGCGTATTGAATGCCAAAAACAACAGTGCCGCGCGTTTTATGATGCTCTATCATGCAGATCTCGTGTCAGCGATTCGTCTTCCCAACAACCTGTTCACGGAAAATGCCAATACGGAAGTGGGCAGTGACCTCATCATTCTGCAGAAAAATACCCAAAAGGAGTCGCTGCGAGGAGACGACAACCTGCTTGACACTGTCTATAATGACGAGAACCGCATTCCGACAAACAACTACTTTCTGGAGCATCCGGAACGCATTATCCATACAACAGCAAAGTTGGATACCGACCCGTTCGGCAAACCTGCAATGATATACACGCATGAGGATGGTGTGGAAGGCATTGCAGAGGATTTGCGAAAGATGCTCCATGAAGACTTTAAGAAGAACCTCAATTTGAACCGATACTTTGGGATAGAGGAAACCATGGCTGAGGAAGTTAAGGAGGTTGAAGAAACAGAAAAGATAGAAAAAACAGAGAAGATAAAGCCTTCCATTGAGGAAAAGCAGAACGATACGGTAGTATCCTTGCAAAAGCAGGAAAAGCCTACTGATGATGCAGAGCTATCCCAAAAGTCCAATCATCAGCAGCCACCAGTCCAAATGACTCTGTTTGACCTTTGGGGAATGGAAGAAGAAAACCGTCAGGCTGTACATTCAACGAAGAAGAAAGCAGAGGTAACAGTGGGTGCTGTCGCCAAGAAATTGTCAAGGAAGAAAGCAAGTCCGTTGGTAAAAAGCGTCAATCCGACTTTTGAAGTTGTGACGAAGCCTGAGGAAAAAGAAGAAAAGCCTTCGTTGACAGATGCAAAAGAGCAGGAAACAGCACAGGAGACAAAACCAATCCTGCCTGGGGATGAGCCATACGCAAACATCTCTTGGGAAGAGAATCCGCCAATCAACGGCTTTTACGAGATGATGATGACCATGGCTCCCGAAGACAGGGTGCTGCTGCGCCAAAAGGCGGAACAGCATCGTCAGGAACAACTCAAGGCTCTGGGCGTTGAAGATACGCTTGATCCGAAGTTCAAGCCGCCGATGGAACCGATAGAAGTTCTCAAAGCTCAAATCGGGCATGGACATTCGAAAGGGAATGAGCCAAAAGAAGATTCCAAGACTCAGAGCACATTGGAAGAAACAAATCATGAGCGGGAACAACAAAAAGAGCAAGAAAGAAAGCGGGAAGAGCAGGCAAGGAAGAAAGAGGATGCAATGAAGCCCCGTCCGTTTGATGAGAAACTGGAAAGTTTCATCGTGAGTTCTATGGTGCTCGACTCTGCCAGAAACATCGGTGTATTGAAAGACCTTACCAAGTATGGTGCTACCTTCATGCCGTTGGATCTGAATATGGAGCAGAAAGAAAAGGCTGTCTTGTATATCGCCCTCCGTGATGCCTATCAGAAACTTTACACCTATGAAGCGGAAGAACAGACTGAAAACAAGCAGATGCGTGAGAGTCTGAATGTCTATTATGACGCTTTCTTCATCCGCTTCGGCAACCTCAATGCCAAGCAGAACGTGAAGTTCATCCTTATGGATGCCTCAGGGCGCGACATGCTGTCGTTGGAACGGGTAGAAAACGGACAGTTCACAAAGTCAGACATCTTCGACCACCCGGTCTCTTTTTTGCTTGACGAGGTCAGTCATGTGGATTCTCCAGAGGAAGCGCTCACCGCCTCGCTCAACAAGTTCGGCCGTATCGACTTGCCGTATATGACTGAATTATCGGATATGCCGGAACAGGAACTGACGGAAGCGCTTAAAGGACGCATCTATACAATCCGCTCATAGACGGCTACGAGATAGCCGACCGCTTCATTGCAGGCAATGTAATAGAGAAAGCGGAGCGTATAGAAGAATGGCTGAAGGAAAATCCCGACCATGCAATCGTGAGGGAGTCGTTGGAAGCTTGAAGGCAAGCATTCCCGAACCGATAGCCTTTGAGGATCTGGACTTCAACTTCGGTGAGCGTTGGATACCTACAGGTGTGTATTCCGCTACATGAGCCACCTTTTCAATACACAGGTCAGCATCGTCTATTCCGACAGCATGGACGAATATTCGGCAAAATGCAGTATGAAGACCATGGCCATCACGGATGAGTATATGGTGAAGGGATATTACCGCCACTATGACGGCATGAGTCTTCTGAAACATGCCCTGCACAACACTTGTCCCGACATGATGAAGAGCATCGGTGAGGACGAGAACGGCAACGACATCAAGGTGCGTGACAGCGAGGCATACAGCTTGCCAATGCCAAGATTGACGAAATCCGCAACGGGTTCACTGAATGGCTGGAAGAGCAGTCTGACTCCTTTAAGGAACGCTTGACCACAATGTACAACCGGAAGTTCAACTGCTTCGTGCGTCCGAAGTATGACGGTTCTCACCAGACCTTCCCCGGTCTGGATTTGAAAGCCCTTGGCGGAAAGTATGGCATCAAGAGTGTGTATCCAAGTCAGAAGGACTGTGTTTGGATGCTCCTGCAGAACGGAGGCGGGATATGTGACCACGCCGTAGGTACAGGCAAAACCCTCATCATGTGCATGGCTGCGCATGAGATGAAACGTCTCGGTATGGCTCACAAGCCGATGATTATCGGACTGAAAGCCAATGTCGCGGAGATAGCTACCACCTATCAGACGGCTTATCCCCATGCGAGGATACTCTATGCCTCGGAGAAGGACTTTTCCACCAAGAACCGTGTCAGTTTCTTCAACAACATCAAGAACAACGACTATGACTGTGTAATCATGTCGCACGACCAGTTCGGGAAGATACCGCAATCGCCAGAACTCCAGCGGCAGATATTGCAGGCTGAGCTTGATACCGTGGAGGAAAACTTGGAAGTGATACGCACGCAGGGCAAGGACGTGTCACGGGGAATGCTCAAAGGCTTGGAAAAGCGAAAGCAGAATCTGGAGGTGAAGTTGCAGAAGATAGCCTACAGCATCGAGCAGCGCACCGATGATGTGGTGGACTTCCGCATGATGGGCATCGACCACTTGTTTGTGGACGAGAGCCACCAGTTCAAGAACCTCATGTTCAATACCCGTCACGACCGTGTGGCAGGACTCGGCAACAGCGAGGGAAGCCAGAAGGCACTCAATATGCTCTTTGCTATCCGAACCATACAGGAGCGGACAGGCAGAGACTTGGGAGCGACATTCCTGTCGGGAACAACTATCAGTAACTCACTGACAGAGTTATATCTGCTTTTCAAGTACCTGCGCCCCAAGGAACTGGAGCGTCAGGACATCCGCTGTTTCGATGCGTGGGCGGCAATCTTCGCCAAGAAAACTACCGACTTCGAGTTTAACGTCACCAACAACATCGTACAGAAAGAGCGTTTCCGATATTTCATCAAAGTGCCGGAGCTTGCAGCATTCTACAACGAGATAACCGACTATCGTACGGCGGAGGCGGTTGGTGTGGACAGACCACAGAAGAACGAGATCCTTCATAACATACCACCGACACCCGAGCAGGAGGACTTCATCCAAAAACTGATGGAGTTTGCCAAGACGGGTGATGCCACCATCCTCGGCAGACTGCCCCTGTCGGAAACGGAAGAGAAGGCAAAGATGCTCATAGCCACGGACTATGCCCGAAAGATGGCTCTCGACATGCGCATGATAGACCGACTTGTGAGGATCATCCAGACAACAAGGCAAGCCATTGTGCCAAGATGATAGCGGACTATTACAAACGCTACGACAATCACAAGGGGACACAGTTCGTATTCTCAGATCTTGGCACATACAGACCTGGGGAATTCAACGTGTATTCTGAAATCAAGCGTAAGCTGATAGAGGATTATGGAATACCTTCATCTGAAATCCGCTTCATTCAGGAGTGCAAGAACGAGAGGGCAAGAAAGGCGGTGATAGCAGCTATGAACGAGGGATCGGTACGAGTATTGTTCGGCTCCACATCTATGTTAGGTACAGGCGTAAATGCACAAAAAAGGTGTGTTGCTATTCATCATTTGGACACACCGTGGGTGCGACATGAAGTCGCATAGATAATTGTTGGAATGATACTTTAAGTATCAGTTTTAACCCGCTGTTCCGTCAGCGGTAGCCTACCGACCGATGCACCTTAATGTTGTATTAAGCGGTCGGGACAAAGTACACTTTCACAAGACAAGACAGAACCGTGAGGGGAAGTCAAGTATGGTTAGTATCATACCGTAGAGTGGCGAGGTGGATAGTATGGTTAGCGTAAGCGAACTGTTAGTAAACTTCGTAATGTCGTAAAAGAGTGCAAGATACTGATACACTCTACCCAAAATGGGATGCGGTCAGATAATCCTCTCCA
>ENA-OQBJ01000901-OQBJ01000901.1-human-gut-metagenome-genome-assembly--contig:-NODE-901-length-13640-cov-4.069045_pt1 | contig 13640 bp, 19 predicted proteins | sample MGYA00242743_ERZ504545 | MGnify/ENA primary metagenome ERZ504545 (study PRJEB26092, sample SAMD00036252) | human gut metagenome | host: Homo sapiens | study: EMG produced TPA metagenomics assembly of...
ATTATTCATAAAAAAATAAGCGGAAGGGCGAAAGATGCGTCCCGGCCCCGCGACAAAGAGCACCATTTTGGAGTATAATAGACAATAATAATTCTAAAGGAGGATCACTCATGAAAGCATTTGATACAGAAAACAGTGCCTGGTCTCGCTTTTCAGAAGAACAGCGTTACCAGATGGAATCCTATAGCAGCAAATACCGTCAATTTCTCGATACAGCCCGTACCGAACGACTGGCCAATAAAGAAATACTCCGTCAAGCCGTCGAAGCCGGTTTCAAGCCCCTCAGCGAGTACTCCAGCCTCAAGGCCGGCGACAAAGTATACTGGGACCAAAAGGGCAAATCGGTCATCTTAGCCGTCATCGGCTCTGATCCGATTGAAGCAGGCCTCAAGATCGTAGGCTCGCACATCGACTGCCCCCGTCTCGACGTCAAGGCCATCCCGGTCATCGAGCAGGACAAAATCGTTTACTTAAAAACCCATTACTACGGCGGCGTCCTCAAATACCAGTGGGTCTGCATGCCCTTGTCCCTCATCGGCGTCGTCTATAAAGCGGACGGAACGCGAGTCGACGTCTCTATCGGCGAAGATCCCAACGATCCGGTCCTCTTCATCAATGACCTCCTGCCCCATCTCGGTAAGGATCAGGCTGCCAAAAAATTGAGCGAAGCCATCAGCGGCGAAATGCTCATGCCCCTCGTCGGCATTCACACGGAAGAAAAAGAAACCAAGCCGGCTATCTTGTCGCTGCTCAAAGAAAAATACGACATCGAAGAAGAAGACTTCACCAGTGCTGAACTGGAAATCATCCCTGCCGTCAAGAGCCGCGACGTCGGCCTCGACCGTTCGATGATCATGTCTCACGGCCACGATGACCGCGTCTGCTCCTACGCCAACCTGGCGGCCATCCTCGACGCCAAAGCCGGTGAAAAGACGCAGGTCGCCCTCTTTGCCGATAAAGAAGAAATCGGCTCCGTCGGCAATACAGGGGTCCAGTCGTCGTACTTCCCGGACTTCATTGCCGAACTCCTGGCCCTTCAAAACCACCCGGAAGAAATCTGGCTGCGCCGGACGATGCGCAACAGCGAAGTCTTATCGGCTGACGTTTCGGCAGCCTTCGACCCGGTCTTTGCCGATGCCTATGAAAAACAAAACTCGGCCCAATTAGCTACGGCATCTGCCTGTGCAAATACACCGGCGCCCGCGGAAAAGGCGGCAGCAACGATGCTAATGCCGAATTCATGTCCAAGATCCGCCGCATCTTCAACGAAAACGATGTCCCCTGCAGGTCGCGAACTCGGTAAAGTCGACCAGGGCGGCGGCGGAACCATCGCCTACATCATGGCCGACTGGGGCTGCGACGTCGTCGACTGCGGCGTCGCCATGCACAGCATGCACGCTCCCTTAGAAATCGTCGCCAAAGCTGATGCGTACAGTGGCTATTTGGCCTATAAAGCCTTCTTTGAAAGCAAATAATCCAAAAGACACTTAGATAAAATAAACGTCCCCTTGAAAGTCAGACTGAACATCTGATTTCAAGGGGACGTTTTTTCGTTACTACCCCACATTTATGGTTTCCCCGGCAGGCGCTTCTCCGCCTCATGGAGCCAGACTAACAAATCTTTTTCACGACGAATGGCCCGTTCTAAAATCAAGGCGTGGCCAAAGTGGCCGTCATCCCTGTCCTTACCGGCAAATAACACCTGCCAGCGAGACTGCAAATAGTCGAGTTTTTCTTCATGGCGCAGAATTTCCTCGCGAAACAAGGTCACCAGCAATGGATCTTGTGCCGAATCCATAAAATAGACCTTCATGGCAAATTCATCCCGCGTTGGCGGCAGGGCATTCAACGATTCCGACAACCATTGATTAAATACAGTTCTCCCGGAATCGGTAATGGTGTACTTCTTCTTAGTCAGTTTACTGCCTACAATCTCTTCATGACCGCTGATGAGCCGGTCCTGTTCCATTCGGCTGAGTTCCGGATAAATCTGACTATGGTTCGAGTACCAAAAATCACCGATTTCTCCTTCGAAGGCTTTTTTTATGTCATAGCCCGCCATGGGAGCTTTGGACAATAAGCCTAAAATCACGTATCGCAGTGTATTCTTTTGAGCCACGACAACTCACCCCTCTTTCAACAGTCTGACTCCGACAATCTATAAACCAGGTACGCCTACAAAGACTTGACTTTTTCTACTATTAAGTATACCATATACCATGTAAGTTAACATGTATTTATTTACATGTTATTATTTATCCATTAACTATAAATCCATATAATCCGAAAAGATTCACCATAGAGGAGGATATCACCATGGAATTCAAAGAGTTAGACGATTTTTTAGGCACCCATTTTATCTACACCTACGATAACGGCTGGGAATATGAATGGTACGCCAAAAACGACCACACCGTCGATTACCGCATTCACGGCGGCATGGTCGCCGGCCGTTGGGTAACGGACCAGCCCGCCGATATCGTCAAATTGACGGACGGCGTCTTTAAAGTCACTTGGACCGAACCGACCGGAACCGATGTCGCCCTTGATTTTATGCCCAATGAAAAGAAAATGCACGGGACGATTTTCTTCCCGAAGTGGGTCGAAGAACATCCGGAAATCACGGTTTGCTACCAAAATGAACATCTCGATGTTATGCACGAATCCCGTGAAAAATACGCGACCTACCCCAAATTATTGGTGCCGGAATTCGCTAACATTACCTACATCGGTAAAGCCGGTCAAAACAACGAAGATGTCATTGCCGAAGCCCCCTACAAAGGTATGACTGACGACATCCGTGCCGGTCGCTATTTCGATAAAGCGTATAAACGCATCAAGAAATAACCCTCAAAAAATACGATAAACCACAAAGAGGCTGCGCCTAAGATGTAGATAAAATCTGCATGGGGCACAGCCTCTTTTGTTATGTAGTCGTTTGACGAAGACGATGAATGGTCTGATAGATGCCGTACATATAGAGGGCCACGGCTACCCAGGCAAAGCAGAAGGTCAGCAGCAGCGGTTCCGTAATGACCTCACCGGACAAGACCCCGATGATCAAGGTGATACTCGGAGAGAAGTACATTAAAATGCCGCCCGTCGTAATGGGAATCCCTTTGACCCCTGCCGAAAAGAGCATCATCGGTACAGCCGTAACGACGCCTGTCGCCGGCAGGAGCAGCCATTGCCAGCCGCTGAAGACGCCAATCGCACCGACACCGTTGGCCTCACTGAAGGCGATGAAGCCAAGGCCAGGGGGACCATCGAAAAAGATTCGATAAAGACCGATACCTGACTGTCGAGGACGACCTTCTTTTTAATCATGCTGTACGTCGCCCAAGTCAGGCAGATGATAAAGGACAGCCAGGGAACGACGCCGTAGATGAAAAAGGCCAGGGCCAATCCAAGGCCTGCCACGACAACGGAAAGCCTCTGTACGGGCCGCAGTTTCTCCCGAAAGAGGATGCTTCCAAAGAATACGAGGACGATGGGATTGATAAAATAGGCCAGACTTGCTTGCAGAATGAAGCCCCGCGTCGTCGCATAAATGTAAGAACCCCAATTAAGAGTAATAAAGATACAGGCGCCGGCAATATACGGCCACTGCCAACGTTCCTTGGCAACGCCCTTCAGCCCCGGCAGGAGATGTTTTTGAAGAATCAAGAAAAAACAAAGGACAGAAGCCCAAATGATTCGCGATGACAGCGTATACAGCGGCGGCAGCTCGCGCAGGAGCAGCCAAAAGGCCGGAAGTACGCCCCAAATGACCTGACTGAGGATAAAATAAAAATAGTAGATTTTCGTTCCTTTCATGGCACACCTTCTCCCTGACAAAATGATTACACAACCATCTTGCGCTACGAGCCCCCTGTTTGTCAACAACTTTTTCCCGACACAAAAAATTTCGACCTGCGTCATTTGATGTAGAGTTGCCTGACAGAACGACCTATAATGTTATAGAGGCAGCGTCTCGCCGGAACAAAGGGCCATGAGCCGCTCGGCATCGATGACGGCAATCTGCTTGCGGCTGGTCGTGATGATACCGGCCCGCCGCAGTTTGGTCAGGTTTCGGGTAACGTTGATCAGGCTAACGCCGAGGATATCGGCCAAGGCTTCCTGGCTCAGATTGTACAGGCTTTGCCCCCGTTCATCCCGTTCCCGCAGGAGAAGCAGATAGAGGAGGTTGCACAACTTTACCAGCGAACTGTTGAATTCCTGATGGGCGCCATCGTAAATCAATAGGTTGGCATAGGCCCCGTACCAGTCGATGAGATGGTGACGCAAGTCTTCATTCTCGCCAAACATGGCCTCAAATTGATCTACGGTAAATTCTAAAGCTTCCACAGGCGTCAAGGCCCGACTCAAGAGGGACTCTTCAATTCTATATTTCCGGTAGTGGAAGCCGGGAAAAACGGTTCCTCCGGCATGGAAGGAAAGGATTTTCCGATAGCCTTTTTCATGCTCCAAATAATTTTGGACGACACCCGTTTTTAAGTAATGGATTCGACCGTATGGCTCACCAGGCTTCCAGAGATAATCTCCCGTATCAAAGGCGACCGTCTTATGAGGGCAAGACAGAAAATAGTCTTCCAAATCACGAAAATCCTCGGCAAAAATATATTTCGGCGTAATAGCCATGTTCTCACCTCGCTCATCAATCGATTATCCTTATTTTATCAGAAAAGGAGCCCTATCATGAAACACAAAGTAAAAGTTACCATCCTCGACAAAAAATTATACCCCGAACTCCAGCAGCAATACTGTGCCGACCCAAAATCCGGTGCCTGTCCCTGCTACCACGTCGGCGACGAGTACATCTTCGAACGGACCGAAGAAAATGACTCCTTCTGGCGCATGGGCTCGATACCCTGGTGACCTCCCACGGCGATCGGGACACGACGGCCGGCGGTCCTAGGATTCCCCACTGCTCCGAAGCCTGGGATGCCATCTCCCGATACATTTACACTGGCCTCCAAGGCGGCTCCATCATGAAAGGATGGATGAAGAAAGAAAACACGATGATCACCTGTTGTAACGACGGCACGCGACCGGTCATCTTCAAAATCGAACGAATCGACGAAGACTAAATACCCCGGCATAACCCGAACGGAATAAAAAGACGGAAAAACAAAACACCTGCTGCATTCCTGCAGCAGGTGTTCTTGTATTTGCGTATACAGAAAGTTTCCAGGGACTCTGGAAAGCCTTCATTACATGGTAACTTTACTGGTCTGTGTCCAGATACCCATTTTTTCAGCCTGTTTAATCAGTTCTTCACGGAAGTCCGGATGAGCGACGTTAATCAATGCTTCAGCGCGTTCCCAAGTCGATTTGCCTTTTAAGAGGGCCGTGCCGTATTCGGTAACGATGTAGTGGACAGCCGAGCGCGGCGTCGTGATAACCGTCCCCTGAGGCAGTGTCGGTTTAATCAAGGATTCTACATGGCCGTCTTTGAATTTACGCGTCGAATGGACGCAGATGAAGCTCTTGCCGCCTTCCGATGCGAAAGCACCCTGGCAAAGTCGAGCTGACCGCCGGTGCCGCTGATCTGCTGGTAGCCAGCCGTTTCAGCGTTGACCTGGCCATAGAGGTCGAGGTCGATGCAGCCGTTGATGGAGATGAATTTATCGATGCTGGCGACGACGCCGATGTTATTGATATAGCTTACCGGTGCGTTGAATACGATCTGGTTGTCATTGATGAAATCATAGAGGCGCTGCGTACCGCCGGCAAAAGCGTACATGATTTTGCCTTTGTCACGATTCTTCTTGCCCGTAATCTTACCGGCTTCATAGAGGTCAACGTAGGAGTCGACGAGCATTTCCGTATGACCGCTCAAGTCCTGAACGTCCGATTCAGCCAATTTCTTGCCGACAGCCGACGGAATGCCGCCGATGCCGAGCTGCAGGGTACTGCCGTCTTCGATGAGGGGAATGATGTGATCGGCGATCTTATCATCGAGTTCCGTGCCCGGGCGATTGGGGATCTGCGGCATCTGATGGTTCGAACCTTCGACGACATAGTCGACGTCGCAGAGGTTCAATTCCGTTTCATAGCCCAGTGCCTTCGGCATGTTCTGGTTGACTTCGAGGATAATCATTTTAGCTGCGCGAATGAGCCGCGAAGGTCAGAAGCCTGAGGCCCGATGTTGAAGTTGCCCCATTGATCCATGGGATGAACCTGGATGATCAATTTATCGATATGCTGCCAGTATTTCGGCAATTCGTTAAACAAGATCGGCAGGAACCAGCAACGGCCGTCTTTGCACATCTTCCGTTCAAAACCGTTCATATGGCCCGTAGCGAAGCGAATCTGATCGTTAGAGTCACTGTTTAAATATGCCGCATAGGTTCGTCTTTAACGATGGTCGAAGCGACGATTTCAACGCCATGCAAACTTTTTGCCCGTTTACCGATTTCGATGTCGATATCATACGGAGCCGAGCAGCCCAGACCATAAGAAACACGTTCGCCGTCTCGAACGAGCGCCGCTGCCTGTTCAGCAGTAATTAACTTCTTCTTATACTCTTCAGGAACTTGTGAAAGCTTGTACATTATAAATGTCTCCTCCTTCATGACTTGCAATAGTTGTATGAGATAACCTTATATATAGTATAAAGCTTTCGGCCTTTAACTGCAATCATATTTTGTGAAAATTATTACAATAGGCAATCTGTTTATGCATCGTTAGGAAGAGATGCTTGCACCAAATGAAAAAGCATAGCCAAGACGACTATGCTTTCTGATTGGAATCGGTATCTTCTTTTTTCGTTTCCTTTTCCGTTTCGGCCGTGGAGGCTTCATTCCCCGTCTCCGCCGAATTGACGGCATCTTTAAACTCCCGCAGGCTCTTTCCCAAGGCGCTGCCGATAGTCGGGCAGTTTCCCCGGTCCAAAGACGATGAGGGCAATGACTAAAATCAACAGTAATTCCGGAGCTCCTAACCCAAACATACTTCATCCTCCTACTAAAAATATATCCCATTATAACACAGGGACAGCCTTATTCATTCATAAGATAACCGGCAAAATCTCCGTCTGTCTGCAAAAGATAATTCATGCCGCCAATGACGTGGCCGACAGGAATCAACGTCGACACCGTATCTTCGGGCTGGCAGAAAATAACCAGTTCCTGTGTCGTTGTATCAAAGGCAATATCGCCGATCTTAGGCGTCATTTCCGTCTTATCCGCATCGGACAAGACGACAGGCGGCATATCAGGAAGAACGATCCTCCCGTCCCTTCGCTGGAGCGGAACCACCAAAGGCTGGCGTTCTGCCAGTTCCAAGGCTGCCGGCGTATCGTATAACCCGAGGACAGCATGACCGCCTTCAAAAGAAAGTCGGGTCTTGGAGGCGTATGCATCGGCATCGCCAAAAATAAAAGCGCTATGGGACGACGATCCTTGCAGGCTCGCCTGCAGACTGTTTACATATCCCGTCCAAAAGAATAAAAAAACACCGATGGCCAGGCCTAAGACAACCAGACTCATTCTTTTTCTCGTCAGCTTCATTGCTGCCACTCCCTTCTTCAAAGATGCACTGCCGCCGCGTGCTGTAAACGGGTCCGACAACCCGTTATCCCCTCACAGCAATTGCTCTTCGTTTTAAGTTTGTTTTTAACATCACTCTTTTAGTGTACATAAAGGATACACCTTAGAGTCAACACTAAGTCAAGTTTTTTTATTTACTTTTTTCTAATATTATTATAGTATGGTATTATTGTTTTTTCCATATTCCATGAAAGGATTTATCAAAATGTATCAAACAGAAGCCAAGGGCACGATTTTTCTCCTGATTACGGCCCTGATCTGGGGCTCGGCCTTTGTCGCCCAAAGTATGGGCATGGACTATGTCGGCCCCTTTACCTTCAGTGCCGCCCGTGACGTCGTCGCCATCATCGTCCTCATTCCGGTCATCCTCTTATTTGCCGAAAAAAGAGACGACGGATCCTACCCACCCATATGGCAGCAGCTCAAACCCGACGCCATCACCCTTATCGGCGGCGCCTGGTGCGGCCTTACCTTAGGGATCGCCGACACGCTGCAGCAGGTTGGCATCTCCATGACGACGGCCGGAAAAGCCGGCTTTATTACGGCCATCTACATCGTCCTGGTTCCCCTCATGGCTTCTTCATCGGCCGCCGCGTACGGCGCATCATCATCCTCTGCGTCGCCTTGGCTATGGTCGGCTTCTATTTCCTATGCATCAACGGCGATTTTGAAATCGCCTTCGGCGACCTCCTCGTCTTCTTCTGTGCGATCTTCTTTGCCCTGCACATCTTGGTCATCGATCATTTTCTTCTAAAAAAAGCGCACGGTATCAAAATGTCGTGGGTCCAATTCGCCATCGCTTTCCTCTTTTCGGCTACCTTGACGGCCCTCTTTGAAAGCCCGACTGCTCGATTCTCTGGGCTGCCAAATGGCCTATCCTATACGCCGGCGGCCTCTCAAGCGGCGTCGCCTACACCCTGCAAATCGTCGGCCAAAAATATACCGAACCGACGACGGCAACCCTCATCATGAGTCTAGAAGCCGTCTTTGCCGTCCTGGCCGGCTGGCTCATCTTGGGAGAAGTCATGAGCGCCAAAGAAATCGTCGGCTGCATCCTCGTCTTTATGGCCGTCATCTTGGCCCAAATCCCTTTGCCGTCCCACTTATTTGGAAAATCATAACCCCGTAAAATACGACAAGTCCCTCTGACGGTCAGCCATTCGCTGGCAATCAGAGGGGCTTTTTTTACACGTCAACAAAAATACGACTGCGAAAAAACGGCCCCGTCATCAGACACGAGCCGTTTTCATTCGATTAAAATATTACTCAGGGAATCGCATAGAGATGGACGTAACGACCAGGATTCCATTGACATCACGATCATAGGTGATTCTAATCAAGGCCCCATTCTGGGTCATATAGCTAGTATAGCCATTCCCTTCTCGACCGCCGCTATACAATTGATCGACCGTAGACTTAGGAACGCCAACGGTAATTCCCATAGGCGTTGCAATGCCATTATTGGCACTGGTCATGAGTTCTGCGACCGTATTGTCATAGAGCCTTTCGAGGATAAAAAAGCCCTTGCCATAGCGGTATGACTTAGCATCCTGATTGAGGCGGTCCTTGCCCCAGGCAGTCTCTGTCGGTTCTCCATAGACACTGCGGACATAACTCATGGGACTTCCTAAGGTGATGCCGCCCAAAGAAGCTTCACTAGCGGGAACCGGACCAAATGTATAGGCTAAACAAGTGCCCACCACCATCATCGAAAGGGCAAAGACCATGACTGCAACTTTTTTAAACATCATAATAACCTCCCTCCGTATTCTCGTTCGTTTTATCAATCTACATTTATATTAGCATAACCGTTCTATTTGTATCAATATTTCCACAGAAATAACACTTCACCAATCCGGATCAACGGCCCACTGCCCTATCATTAAAGCCCGTTTAGTCAGCAAAAAACTGCCCGCATCAGCTGACACGAGCAGTTTCAAGTCTAAAAAAGATTACGCCGGATAGCGGATATGGATGGCCTTGACGACCAAAACGCCCTTGGCATCCGGTTCATATTTAATTTCAATGCGTTTCCCCTGATCCGTCAGGTAAAGATACACGCCGTTCCAAAGACGCCCTTCACCATACAAGGTATCGACGGTGGATTTAGGAACGCCAACGGTAACGCCCAAGGGAGTTGCAATACCGTTATTGGCATTGGTAAAAAGTTCCTCGATCCTATAGTCATAGAGATTTTCAAGGATGACAAAGCCCTTACCATAACGATATACGATGGCGTTTTCATTCAATACCGTCTTGGCTCGCCGCTGTTCCGTCGGTTCCCCATACACACTGCGGACATAGCTCATGGTATTGCCCAGGGTGATGCCGCCCAAAGACGCTTCACTATCAGGCACCTTGCCCACCATGGCGGCGAAACCGGTGCTCATCAGCAGCGTAGAAAGGGCAAAGAGCATAACGGCTATTTTCTTAAACATAATACACAACTCATCCTCGATCATCCCTCGCTATGGATTACGCCGGATAGCGAATATAGATGGATTTAACGACAGGCGTATCATTGTCATCGGTTACGTATTTGATTTGAATGACTTTACCTTCCTGGGTCAGGTAGCGGTACGAACCTTGGACGAAACTTCCTTCTCCGTACAGTTTATCGACCGTCGATTTAGGAACGCCTACAGTGATTCCCAGTGGTGTAGCCAAGCCGTTATTGGTCGTTACATAGAGTTCTTCTACCGTACCGTCCTTGGGGTATTCAATGACGTAAAAGCTGTTGCCGTAGATGTTGTTGAAGGCATCCTGATGGATGTAGTCCTTGGTCGGGACTCGATCGTTCGGAGCGCCGTACACGCTTTGAACGTAACTCATGGGGCTCCCCAGGGTGATGCCGCCGAGAGACGCTTCACTATCCGGAATGGGACCGGTCACAACAGCTAAACAGGTACTCGCCAACAGTGTCGTAAGGGAAAAAGCCATGACCGCTACTTTTTTAAACATGATAGAAAATCCTCCTCTGTTATCGATTACTTTCTCAATATAAGTGAATCGTATCACAAAACGAATTTTCTATCAATATTTTCCTGGCACCGATATGGCATCACCATCACGAGTCTTTTCCTGCCCCTTCGACAAAAAAAACTGCCCGTGTTCGCTGACACAGGCAGTCTGTATGCTGATATTGTTACGACTGGAAATGGATGTAAATCGATTTAACGACCGTGACGCCGTTGGCGTCATTCCCATACTTGATTTGAATTTCTAAATAATTTTGGGTACGGTAAAGATACGAGCCCTGCCAATAGGTACCACTGCCATACAGTCTGTCGACCGTCGATTTAGGAACGCCTACGGTAATCCCCATGGGAGTCGCAATGCCGTTGTTAGCATCTGTATAGAGTTCTAATACAGCCGGCTGATTGGCATATTCAATGACGTAAAACCCCTTTCCATAGAGGTTGCCGACAGCGGGGGTATTGAATTTACCCGTGGTTATATACCGATCCGTAGGATCTCCGTAAATGCTTTTAACGTAATTCATGGGACTTCTCAGTGTAATCCCGCCCAGAGATGCTTCACTGGCCGGAAGCGGTCCTGCCTTATCGGCCATACAAATACCGCCCAATAGAACAGAAAAAGTAACGATCAGCACTGCCAATTTTTTGAACATAAGCTGAATTCCTCCTCTCATCTCGATGATTCAGTCATGTTTCACTATACCTGCATAGTATCACAAAGGATTATTTTTATCAAATTTATGACAAATTTAAGTTAATAAGCAAACAAAGAAAGTCCCCCATCACGAGGTATGATGAGGGACTCTCCGCTTATAGAATTGCCCTTGCAAGGCATGCTACACTATCGTTTGTTGCTTCTCCGCCAAATACGCTGTTCTTCAGCGGCTTTAATCAAGTCTTCCCGCACTTCGGGGTGGGCGATATCAATCAAGGCTTCGGCCCGCTGCCAGGTGGCAAGACCGGACAGGTTGGCCACACCGTATTCGGTGACGATGTATGGCGCCTGGGTCCGCGGCGTCGTGATGATGTCGCCGGCCGTAAATTTCGGCAGGATGTTGGAATGGCGTTTTCCTTTGCGGTCGACGCGGCTGGACTGCATGGCTAAGAAGGCTTTGCCGTGTTCAGCAGCGTAGGCGCCGGTGACGAAGTCGAGCTGGCCGCCGGTACCGCTGATATGGCGCGTCCCGGCCGATTCGGAGCAGACCTGACCGTAGAGGTCGACGGCGATGCAGCTGTTGATGGAAATGAAGTCGTCGAGCTGGCGAATCGTTTCCGGATTGTTGACGTAGTACATCGGCGCCGACAGGATATCCTGGTTGTGATCCAGGAAGTCGTACAGTTCCTGCGAACCCATGCAGATGGAGAAGACACCTTTGCCCCGATGTAAGGGCTTCTTGTCATTGGTGATTTTCCCAGCCTTATAGAGGTTGAGGTAGCCGTCACTCATGAGTTCCGTATGCATCCCCAAATCTTTCAGGTCCGATTCAGCGATGAGAATGCCTAAGCGTTCGGCATGCCGCCGATGCCGAGCTGCAGGGTAATGCCGTCATGGAGATAGGGGAAGATTTTACCGGCAATTTCCTTGTCGATGTCCGTCGGTTCCCGGTTCGGCGCCAGGCTGACGGCTTCGTCGCTTTCGACGACGGCCGTGACGTTCGATACGTGGATATGGTCGTTGCCCATGCCGAAAACGGTCGGCATTTTTGGATTGACTTCGACGATGATGTGTTCTGCGGCATCGAGCATTTCCTGCTGGCAGCCATTGGTCAGGCCAAAGGAGAAGTTGCCCTGCTTATCCATGGGCGATACGGTAATCATGGCCACGTTGACCGGGGCAAAGCCGCGACGGTAGTAAGAACCGCAGTCGCGGAACAGCATCGGTTCGTGGTAGGCCCGACCGGCATCGAGATACTGCCGATCGACGCCGGAACAGTGCCACAGGTTGTAGGTAAAGGTCTTATTTTCCGGATCCGCTTCCAAAATCGCGACGGGATGGCAGGAAATGGCATTGCGGACTTTGATGTCCTTCAGTTCAGCATGGCGCCGGCCCAAGGCCTTATCGAGAGCCGTCGGATAGGCGCAGCTCATGCTGTAATCGACCAGTCGCCGTCTTTTACGATTTTTACGGCCTCGTCGGCACTGCAGCATTTCGCTTTGTACTCGTCGTATACGTTCATAGTCTGTTACCTCTTTTCTTGGTATTGGGCGATGAGCTGGCGGAAAGCCGGGAAGGAGCGCTTGATCATATCCGCTTCGACGCAGTAGGAGACGCGTACGTAGCCCGGGCAGCCAAAGCTGTCAGCCGGTACAATGAGGAGGTTCAAAGCTTTCGCTTTGTCGGAGAAAGCCTTGGCATCAGCCTCGGGCGACTTAACGAAGAGATAGAAAGCACCGCTCGGATAGACGCAGTCATAACCCATTTCTTTGAGTCCATTATATAACAATTTACGGTTTTCATCATAGACATTCATGTCCGACGTCTGGCCCATGCATTTCAATATGACATCCTGGAAGAGATGAGGTGCGCAGACGAAGCCCATGGACCGGCCGGCACCGCAGACAGCCGTATAGACTTCTGCCGCTTTTTCAGCGCTGGGCGGAACCAGGATGTAGCCGATACGTTCGCCCGGAAGGCTGAGGGATTTACTGTAGGAATAGCAGACGATCGTATTCTTATAGATATGGGGAACGTAGAGAATCGGGAGTCCGTCATAGATGATTTCACGGTACGGTTCATCGGCGATGAGGTAAATCGCGTGGCCGATTTCTTCCGACTTCTTGGTGAGCAGAGCGTTGACTTTTTCAAAAGTTTCTTTCGAATAGACGACGCCTGACGGATTGTTCGGCGAATTGACGATGATGGCCCGGGTGTTCGGCGTAATCGCCTTTTCAAGAGCTTCCATGGGGATCTGGAAGTGTTCCGTATCAGGCGGAACGACGACGCCTTGGCACCGGCATTGGCGATGAATACCGTATATTCCGGGAAGAAGGGCGCAATGACAATGACTTCATCGTCAGGTCCTTCGACGAGAGCCTTTAAGCTGACCGTAAGCGAGGCGCTGCGCCGCAGGTCATGTAGAAATTCGAGCTCAATCGCCGGCCTGACTAG
>ENA-OQBJ01000902-OQBJ01000902.1-human-gut-metagenome-genome-assembly--contig:-NODE-902-length-13640-cov-3.565011_pt1 | contig 13640 bp, 15 predicted proteins | sample MGYA00242743_ERZ504545 | MGnify/ENA primary metagenome ERZ504545 (study PRJEB26092, sample SAMD00036252) | human gut metagenome | host: Homo sapiens | study: EMG produced TPA metagenomics assembly of...
TGTTCATCTGATTGCCCGCATCGTTGATGTAGTATTCGCTCTCTACCGGGTAACCGGCTGCACGCAGGAGATTGACGAGTGCAGAACCAGCAGCGGCGCCACGGCCATGGCCGACATGCAGCAGCCCCGTCGGATTGGCACTGACATACTCCACCTGGATTTTCGGCGCAGCCATCTTCGGCAGATTGCCAAATGATTCACCAGCCGCCAGGATGGCCTGGAAGTTATCATAAAGCACATTGCCCTTCAGATAGAAATTCAGGAAGCCCGGACCGGCAATCTGCGTATGGTCAAGCCAGTCCCCCGAAATGCGCTTGGCAAGTTCTTCAGCAATCTGGCGCGGGTTCTTATGGAATACGCGGGCCGACTGCATGGCAAAGTTGGTGGCAAAATCACCAAACTCTTTCTGCGGCGGTACCTCCAGCACGACCTGCGGCAGCTCCCCAGCCGGGAATACCCCTTCCTCCACAGCAGCCTGTGCGGCCTCTTTGATGGCCTTTGTCAAAATCTCTTTGATCTCCAAGAAAATTTCCTCCTATCCGGCGTTGGCTGATCCCCAAACCAACGGGTCAAAATACAAAAGTCTGCCAGTAAAATCGAATCCATGCGCGATGATACAGGATTCTAGCTTGTATACCCAATACTCAATCAAGGGGCATCCACACAGAGCCGCTTCCCGCCCCCATGATCTTCCTCTATCTCAATATGCAGCATGTTGCTGCTCTGGAAAGCACCATTGACAAAAAGATCATAGCGGATATCCACCATGCCCGCAGTTTCTCCTTCATCATAATGGATGACGAGCTCTTCCGTGCGTACGGCCAGATTGATATTCCCATAAGGCGTGCGATACATGCTGCATTTTTCCGCACCGCATTCAAAACGCTGTTCCTGTTCCACGGTACCGCGCCGCAAAAGCGTCATGGCATCTCGTCCGATCTTCAGGATCGTCGGCGTCTTCTCGCCCTGCTGCAGGCTCTCATCATCGTAGAGTACGTAATGCTTGTCCCGATGAAAGTAGTGACGCCCTCTCGCCACGGTCAGGATTCATCTTCCCTGCCCTCCGCATCGCGAAAGGAGCCTTTCACGCGTACAACGACCGGATTTTGCTCACTCATCCAGCTGCCTCCTTGAAATTACACTGTATATTATTATATCTCAACGGGCGAACCTTGCCAACAAAAATTTTAGGGAAAGAAGCGCGGCAAAAACCGGCTTCTTTCCCTATCCGGACTGCAGATGTCACGGCAGACGGCTGAGAATCCTGCGTGCCACATAGACACCGCTGGCCGCTGCCTGGGAAAGGCCGCGCGTCACGCCAGCGCCATCGCCGATAGCAAAGACGTTCTTGAGCTTCGTCTCGAGTTCCTTTGAAAGGACAACACGGGAGCTGTAGAACTTTACCTCGACGCCGTAGAGCAGCGTGTCGTCATTCGTCATGCCCGGTGCAACGTAATTGAGTGCCTGTATCATCTCGATGATGTTGTCGAGATGGCGCTTCGGCAGGACCAGCGAGAGATCGCCCGGCGTCGCCGCGAGCGTCGGGTTCGTGAAGCTCTTGCTCATGCGATGCGCATTCGTGCGGCGGCCTTTGATGAGATCGCCATAGCGCTGCACGATGATGCCGCCGCCGAGCATATTCGAGAACGACGCGATGCGCTTGCCATACTGATGCGGTGCCTTGAAAGGTTCCGTGAAGTGATTCGAGACGAGCAGCGCGAAATTCGTATTATGGCTCTGCAGCTCCGGATTGCTGTACGAGTGGCCGTTGACCGTCACGATGCCATCCGTATTCTCCATGACCACGTGGCCATGCGGATTCATGCAGAACGTGCGCACAAAATCGCCGTACTGCTTCGTGCGATACAGGAGCTTGGCTTCATAGACCTGACTCGTGATATCGTTCCAGACTTCGTCAGGAACCTCGACGCGGACACCGACATCGACGCGATTGTTTTCCTGCTCGACACCGAGACGGTCGCATTCATCCGAGAACCATTCCGAACCGGCACGGCCTGGCGCGATGACGAGATACTCCGCTTCGATTGCCTCCCCATTCTCAAGTTCCAGACGGTTATCGCCCTGCCCGTCCGATTCGATATGAGCAACCGGACATTCAAAGCGGAACTCCACCTTGTCCTTGAGGTATTCATACGTGCGTTCCAGCATGCGGAGGTTGTTCTCCGTTCCCAGATGACGGACACTGGCACTCAGGAGATGCAGGTCATGCTGCAGGGCCAGACGGCCGATATCCGAGCCCTTGGTCGAATACACCTGTGCCGGGGCGCCATGCTTCATATTGATCTTATCCACGTACTCGATGAGTTCCATGACCTCATCGTCTGGAAGATATTCATTGAGCCAGCCGCCGAATTTCGTCGTGAAATTGTATTTGCCATCCGAAAACGCACCGGCGCCGCCAAAACCGCGCATGATGCTGCAAGGCTTGCAGCCAATGCAACTCTTGACCTTTCCCGCTGAAATGGGACAGACACGATGATAGATGTCCTTGCCGCTTTCAAGCACCAGTACGCGCAAGTCCGGTCTCTTCTCGATCAATTCATATGCCGTCATCACACCAGCCGGGCCGCCGCCCACCACTGCCACATCATACTGCTCCATAGGAAAGCCTCCATTCACATACTTGAATTATTCAAACCATTGAAATCGCAATAATCAGAAAAGGAGTCTCAGACCTGCCAATGCCAAAAAGCAGCACACAGCAAAAGAGCGCAGACTCCTTCAGCCCCCATCTCGGGTCATCTCCTGCGTTCAAACCTTATGTATTATAAGGGATGCTACTTACAAATGCAAGCCTTTTCATGAAAAAATCTATAAAAAGTGTTCACTATGCTATATTTTTATGCATACCATATAAATAAGTATTGCATTTACCTGCTTTTCTCCCCTATAATTGAACTATTCTTGTAAACTTACTGAGCAAAAGGAGGATTCATCTTGACACATGATCTTGCAATCATCAATACCTTTATATTGTACATTGGCTTCATGATGGCGATTGGCGTCTATTACTACCGGCGCACCCGCAATATGAGTGATTACTTCCTCGGGAACCGCAAACTCGGTGCCTGGGTTACATCCCTCTCTGCCGAAGCGTCTGATATGAGCGGCTGGATGCTCATGGGCGTACCAGGCTTCGCATACCTGTCCGGTCTCAACGCCGGCTGGATTGCTGTCGGGATTGCCATCGGCACCTGGGCAAACTGGCATTTCGTCGCTGCACGCCTGCGCAAATACACGGAACTCGCCAACAACTCCCTGACGCTGCCGGAATTCTTGCAGAACCGTTATCACGACAAATCGGGGCTGCTGCGCATCATCCCGGCCATCTTCATCCTGATTTTCTTCGTCATCTATACGTCGTCCGGCTTCGTATCGGCCGGCCGTCTCTTCGAGACCGTCTTTGGCATTCCCTATGAATATGCCATCTTCATCGGTGCCGGCTCCGTGGTCTTCTACACTTTGGTCGGCGGTTTCCTGGCCGTTTCACGGACAGACTTCATCCAGGGCGTCATGATGTTCTTTGCCATCCTCATCGTGCCAGTCTGCGGTGCTATGGAATGCGGCGGCTTCGAGGCCACTGTCCATGCCATCCAGGATGTGCAGGCCTCCATGCTCGAACCGCTGGTAAAAGCCGACGGCTCTACGCTCGGCTTCATCGAACTCATCTCCCTCTTGGCCTGGGGCATCGGCTACTTCGGTCAGCCGCACATCCTCGTGCGCTTCATGGCCATCCGCACCTCAAAGGAAGTCAAGCAGGCAACGCATATCGCCATGACCTGGGTCGTACTTTCTCTCGCTGCCGCCGTCGCTGTCGGCATGGTCGGCCGCGTCTACCTGACGACGCCGCTGGAAGGACCAGCCTCTGAAACCGTCTTCCTGGTCATGACGAATGAACTCTTCCCGCCGATTGCAACGGGTCTTATCCTGTCTGCCGTCCTCGCAGCCATCATGAGTACAGCCTCTTCACAGCTGCTAGTCGCAGCATCCGCCTTTGCCCAGGACTTCTATCGCACCTGGCTGCGCAAAGATGCCGAGCAGACCGAGCTCGTCTGGATTTCCCGCGCCAGTGTCCTCGTCATCGCCAGCCTCGCCATCTTCCTGGGACTCAATCCGAACAACTTCATCCTCGATATGGTTGCCTATGCCTGGGCTGGCTTCGGCGCCGCCTTCGGCCCGGCACTCCTCATGAGCCTCTTCTGGAAACGCACGACGCGCAACGGCGTTCTCGCCGGCATCGTCGTCGGCGGACTCACCGTCCTCATCTGGAAGCAATTCGCTTTCTTCGGTCTCTACGAGATCGTACCAGGCTTCCTGCTCTCTGCCATAGCCATCTGGATCGTCAGCCGCTGCGGCGAAGAGCCCGATCGTGCCATCCTCGAAACCTTCGAGAAAGTCAACCACAGCAACATCTAAAACCAAGCGCCAAGCTGCCGCCTCCAGACGGCAGCTTTTTTATTTCCGCAAGGACCAGCAAGCAGGGCAGGGCCGGGCAAAAGCGGAGCGTTGTCGCGCTGCCCTCTGTTTCTTTAAGAAGGATGCGTATTATGATATAACAAGATCCGCTGCCCAAGTGACAGCGGATCTTGACATGTATTCACCTGTATGACAGCTCAAAGATAACGCAGCCAGACGTACACATTCGAGATCAGGATGGTCAAGAGCATGACGGGGAAGGCAATCTTCATGAAGCCCAGGAACGAGATCTGTTTGCCGCGCTGGGCAGCCATCGAAGCGACGACCACATTGGCACTCGCACCGATCAGCGTGCCATTGCCGCCGAGGCAGGCACCGAGCGATAACGACCACCAGATCGGATCGAGGTTCGCGATGCCCATCTGGCCCATATCCTGGATCAAAGGGATCAGCGTCGCGACAAACGGGATATTATCGATGAACGCCGAAGCTACAGCACTCATCCACAGTACCAGCATAGCCGTCGCACTGACGACTGCCGCTAGCACGTCAGGGCTTCGATCGCCTCAGCGGCCAGCATCTTGATGACACCGGTCTCCACCAGGGCGCCGACCAGTACGAAAAGTCCAGCAAAGAAGAAGATAGCCAGCCACTCAACCTTGGAAAGCACCTTCGCGATCATGCTCTCATTGCGCGTATACGTGATGAGCAGCAGCAGGCCCGCACCCGAAAGTGCTGCCGTAGCCGTCTGCAGCCCCAGCTTATCGTGGCAGACAAACAGACTGATCGTGACGAAGATGACAAACAGGCACTTCTTCAAGAGCTGTGGGTTCGCGATCTGGCTCTTGGCATTGAGGCGCATGACGCGCTCCTGGAGATCCGGCTGCGTACGAAGCTCACGGCCATAGATACCGATGAGCAGGAGTTCCACCACGATGAAGATCAATATACAGATGCCTGTCAGATTGCTGACGAAATCCATGAAATTCAAACCAACGGCACTGCCGATCATGATGTTCGGCGGGTCACCAATGAGCGTAGCTGTGCCGCCGATGTTCGACGAAAGGATCTGTGAGATCAAGTACGGCTTGACGTCTACTTTAAGCTGCGCCGTGATGCTGAAAGTGATTGGTACCGTCAGGAGTACGGTCGTAACGTTATCGAGCAGCGCTGAGCAGACCATCGTCAGCGCCGAAAGAGCGATGAGCAGAGCAATCGGCCGAGCCTTGACCTTCTTGGCAGACCAGATGGCCAGGAAATTGAAGAGTCCCGTCTCACTCGTGATATTCACGATGATCATCATGCCCATGAGGAGTCCCAGCGTATTGAAATCAATATGACGAATCGCTGTATCCTGGTCAATGATACCAAAAAGGATCATCAGCATAGCACCGCAGATACCGACAATCGTACGATGCACTTTCTCGGAAATGATTAACGCATACGCGACCACGAAGATCGTGATGGCAATAGTGGTTGAGCTAACCAAGAAAATCCACTTCCTTCTCTCTTACTGCTTGTACTTTTACTGTTTGTACTTCGGGATCAAGACAATACGTTCTCCATCCCGCTGGATCTTGAAGGTATACGACTTGACGCCGTCACGGAAAAGTTCCATCTTCAGCTGCAGCAGCGCACGCCCCAATTCATCCGTAAGCTGTGGCGTAAATCCGGCACGGGACAGTTCAGCGGGGACTGGAGCCTCCGCTGTTTCCTGGCGTTTTTTCTTCACCTTCTGCTCCGCGTACACGAAATGGTCTTCAATGGACATATCCTCGACATAATCCTTGAACATATCCTTATCCGTCAGGTTCTTTGGTATCTTTGACATTCTCATCCCTCTTTCCTCTGAAACAGGCACATAGCGGAGAGCAGCGCCTGCCGCTGGCTCTCCACACGGACAGGGACTCACTTGGCGTTGACTTTTGCCCAGCTGTCACGCAAGCCGACTACACGGTTGAATACCAGGTGATCCGGCGTCGTATCAGATCCACGACAAAATAACCGACGCGCAGGAACTGGTAATGCGTGCCTGCAGCAGTAAGCTTCAACGAAGGCTCCACCATCGCATGTTCGATGACCTGGAGCGAGTCCTTGTTGAGTGCTGCGATGAAATCTTTTGGCACATTGCCATTCTCATCCGTTTCAATGAGGTAGTCATAGAGACGCACCTCCGCATCGAGTGCCGTCTTCTCTGCCACCCAGTGAATCGTGCCTTTGATCTTGCGGCCCGCCGTCTTGCCGCCCGTCTTCGAATCGAGATCCGCCGTGCAGTGCAGTTCCACCACATTGCCCTGCTCATCTTTGACGACTTCGTCGCACTTGATGATATAGGCGTGCTTGAGGCGCACCTCTCCGCCCGGTTTGAGACGGAAATACTTCTTGGGCGGCTCCTCCATGAAGTCCTCCTGCTCGATGTAGAGCGTGCGGGAGAACGGCACGAAGCGATGGCCGCCGTGTACCGGGTTGTTGTCAGCGAGCAGCCACTCCTCTTTGTCCTCCGGATAGTTCGTGATGACGACCTTCAGCGGATGCAGCACAGCCATGACACGATCCGCATTCTCGTTGAGATCAGCGCGGACTTCATGCTCGAGCATCGCTACATCGACGATGCTGTCGGCCTTGGCCACGCCAATCTCCCTGCAGAAATTGCGGATGGCAGCCGGCGTGTAGCCGCGACGGCGCAGACCCGAGATGGTCGGCATGCGCGGGTCGTCCCAGCCGCGCACATAACCTTCTTCGACCAACTGGCGCAGCTTGCGTTTGCTCGTGACCGTATTCGTGAGGTTCAAACGGGCAAACTCGATCTGACGCGGGCGCGTATTCGGGTCAAAATCCAGAGAATCGAGCAGCCAATCATAGAACGGGCGATGCTCCTCAAACTCCAGGGTGCAGACCGAATGCGTGATTCCCTCGATGGCATCGGAAAGCGGATGCGCAAAATCATACATCGGATAGATGCACCACTTGTCGCCGGTACGATGATGATGCGCATGCGCGATGCGGTAAATGACGGTATCGCGCATGACGAGGTTCGGCGAAGCCATGTCTATCTTCGCGCGCAGCACCTTCTCCCCATCAGCAAACTCACCGGCTTTCATCCGGGCAAACAGCTCCAGATTCTCCTCAATGCTGCGGTTGCGATACGGGCTCTCCTTGCCCGGCTCCGTCAGCGTGCCGCGATACGCTTTGATTTCTTCAGCCGAAAGATCATCCACGTAAGCCAGGCCCTTCTTGATGAGCGTTACAGCAAAGTCGTACAGCTTATCAAAATAATCGGAAGCGTAGAATTTGCGGTTGCCCCAGCTGAAGCCCAGCCAGCGGATATCTTCCTGGATGGAATCTACATATTCCGTATCTTCCTTCGTCGGATTCGTGTCATCGAAACGCAAATTGCAGAGCCCATGGTTGTAATCAGCAAGACCAAAATTCAGGCAAATGGACTTCGCGTGACCAATGTGAAGATATCCGTTCGGTTCCGGTGGGAATCGCGTGTGGATGCCCTCCGTATATTTGCCATTCTTGAGGTCTTCTTCGATCATGTTCTGAATGAAGTTCGAAGCCATGGTAATCTTTTCTGCCATCTGTTATCTCTCCTCGTTTTGTTATTCCTGTCCCCTGATCCAGCCAGGCAATCAGATTCCTGCTGAATCCTGTCCTGCACATTTTTTCTCCACATAGGTACGCAAGCGTGCCACCCCTGCTGCGATCCCCGGCTGCTCCGGCAGATACCGATGATGAGGTCAATGTACCCTCGCTTGACGATTTCCCGCAGGGTCCAGCTGAAATTGATGTCGTAGACCCAAAGCAGACGCACGAGTTTGCGGTCGCCGTGTGTGCGCAGCTTGCGGTAGTCGGCCTGCCGTCCCGCCTTGAAATCCTCTATGAATCCGGGCTCACCAGCTGGCTGGCATCCGATGCGACAAACTTCGGGGCCTTGTCGGCACCATCCGGCGTCAGGTATGGTGATAAGACCCGGTAAATATCCAGTTTATCCGCATCCCGGATAAGCTGCGCGAAAACCAGGTGGCGCCTGTCCTGCACCGGCCCGATTTCTTTCTTGTTATGACGCGCGATGGCAAACCGTACCAGTTCCTCGTCTTCCGGAGAAAGCTTCTTCATGAAAGGCAGTTCCGCCAATACCTTGAGTCCCAGATCCGCATGATCTTCGGACTCAGCATCGTTGAACGTCTTGTAGAGGCTGTACTGACGAAAACGTCCCACATCATGAAAAAGCCCCATGATTTCCGCCAGAGCGACATCGTGCGGAGAAAAACGCAAATGTTTTGCCAAGGCGATAGCATGGGTGGTCACGTAACCCGTATGGATTTCCTTGATGCGGATGCCCTGCATCACTTCTTCGTCGCCGGTATGGAACGATTTCATATAAGCATCCATCCAGGCATGCATCTCTTTAAGCAGTTCCTGCATCATATGTTCCTTCCCTTCCAGGCATTCGTCACCATGTGACTAATGATTTCATTATACTACGAACCATGTTTCGACGCAATTCCGTCTATTTCCTGCTTTGCTGCTCCTCATCGTCCGTCACAAGGATACCAAGGTCTTTCAAGTCATGACGGATGGCAGACAAGGTCTCTTCATCGGGGACACGCACCGTATGCATATGGATGCCGCCCGTTACGACCAACAGCGGATTGGCCTGGCATTTCTTCATTTTTGTCAGGAAACGGCTGATATCACGCGACTCTCAATCAAGAGATCCCCGCGAATCGGCCCGTAGACAGGATGCTCGACGATGACATCGAGTATGGAGCCGCCATTATCCACGACGGCCTGCAGTTCTTTTTCCATGCCCGAAGCATCATGGCGGCAGACAAGCGTTGCCATCATCGCAGTCTCAGCTGCATCCGGCAGGATATAGCCGCGCGGTGTGGCAAAAATCTGTGTTCCTTCCGCCCGCAAGATACTGATATCGCCGACAATGATCTGGCGGCTCACCCGGAGTTCCCTTGCCAATTTAGTCCCCGTCAAGCTGCTTGGCCTGCTTGAGCCGTGCCAGGAGCAAATGGCGCCGTTCTTCCGTATGCACGAATATCACTCCCCATATAATGCAGAGAAACAAAAAAAGCTGCCTCACGGCAGCTATGCGTACAAAATGGTGGGCGATAACAGGATCGAACTGCTGACATCTTGCTTGTAAGGCAAGCGCTCTCCCAGCTGAGCTAATCGCCCGAATGGTGACGCCAATGGGATTCGAACCCATGAACCCGCCGTGAAAGGGCGGTGTCTTAACCGCTTGACGATGGCGCCATTGGCTCCTCGAGCAGGATTCGAACCTGCGACAGCCTGATTAACAGTCAGGTGCTCTACCGGCTGAGCTATCGAGGAATATCAGATACTCGCGTATCGACTTGTATTATTATAATGGATAATCCCAAAGATTGCAAGCACTTTTTTGCTCTGATGGAAAATTTCAGCCAGACCGCCTGTCCTGATGCCTGCCATGCAAGAAAAGGAGCCTGAAAAAGAACTTGCCAGAGCCAGCAAAAAACTCCGCAGCGGGGACAGCCTCGCCCTCATGCTGCGGATGTTTCTTGGTCCAGATCATCATTGCCAGGGAAATGACCTGCCTAACGCTATGGCAGTGGACGTCAAAGCGTCACGCCATCCTTGAAGATGGCCAATTCATGCTTGTCCAATGATTCGGATTTCGTATGGCACGTTCCCGAAGCCACGTCCAGGATGAATTCTAAGAATTCTTCCGACAGCGTCTCCATGCTCTCCCCTGTCAGGAGCCTGCCGGCATTGAAATCGATCCAATCGGCTTTGAACGAAGCCAAGCGCCCATTGCTGGCAATCTTGAGCGTGGGGACAGGGCAGGAAAACGGCGTGCCGCGTCCTGTCGTGAAAAGTACCAGCTGCGCACCGGAAGCGGCCAGCGCATTGGAAGAAACGAGATCATTCCCTGGTGCCTGTAAAAGCGACAGGCCTGTTTCTTTTACACGTTCGCCGTAAGCCAGCACATCCTCCACGGGAGCAATGCCACCCTTTTGCACACAGCCCAGGGATTTATCTTCCAGTGTCGTAATGCCTCCCGCCTTGTTGCCAGGAGAAGGATTCTCATTGATTTTCTCGCCATGTCTCTGGAAGTACGTCTTGAAGTCGTTGATGAGGCGTACGGTCTTCTGGAATACCGCTTCATTCTTGCAGCGATTCATCAGCAACGTTTCCGCGCCGAACATTTCCGGTACTTCAGTCAGCAAAGCCGTACCGCCCGCTGCCGTAACGCGATTGACAATGGTTCCGACCAGGGGATTGGCTGTCAGGCCAGAAAATCCATCCGAACCACCACATTTTACGCCGATACAAGCTTCGCTAACGGCTGACGGGTCCGTTTGGTTTTGGCAGCATGGGCTGCCAGTTCCTTCACCAGGCGTACCCCTTCTGCAATCTCATCTTCTGCTTCCTGACAGATAAGGAATCGTATCCCCGCTTCATCCACATCGCCAAGCAGCTGACGCATCGCTTCCATCTTGTTGTTCTCACAGCCAAGCCCTAGAAGCAGGATTCCGCCCGCATTGGGATTCTGTGCCAGACCGGCCAGATACTTCTGCGTATCACGTAGATCATCGCCCAGCTGCGAGCAGCCGTATGGATGGCTGTAAGCATAGATCCCATCTATATGCGGATCCACAAATGCCTGCGCCTGTTTCTCGATTTCCCGTGCGATAGCATTGACACAGCCGACCGTCGGGATGATCCATACTTCATTGCGGATCCCGACGCGGCCATCACTGCGTTCATAGCCTGGAACGTATGGACATGGTCCTCTGCGGGTTGCCAGGCTGGTGCCTTCTGTGGTTCGTAGCGGTATTCCAGCAAGTCTCCCAACTTGCTTTTTACATTATGCGTATGCAGCCATTCGCCTGGCTGCACATTCCTTTTGGCCTGCCCGATGGGGAATCCATACTTGATGACATCTTCGTCCATCGCAATGGGGACAATGGCCATTTTGTGACCAGCCGGGATATCATTTTGTACCACGATGCTTTTTCCTGACACAACAACGGTTTCGCCCTGCTTCAAAGCAGAAATGGCCACCGCTACGTTATCCGCAGGATGAATCTTGATCAACTGTTCCATATCAAGCCTCTTTTCCCAACAGTTCAATGTACGCTTTGGCGCCACGGAGCTGGAGCTGCTCGAAATGATGCTGCACCGCGGCAGCAAAGCCAGGAATCGCAGTGAGGTCTTCTCCCCACCAGCCTGCTTCCTTCAGGATATGCTCAACATATCCTGTATCGGGAAGCGCTGCCCAGACCGCAATCTTTGCCAGCTTATCCGCATCATCATGGATCTCATACACCTGTCCGCCGCGATGACCCAGCAGGCAGCCATCTCCCTGTTCTGTCGTATGATAAAAGGCCAGGAGTGCCGCCAGGGAATAGGTCAGCCATTTCGGCAGTTTTCCCGTATTCTCCAGACTGTCTTTGAGCGTCGGCAGCACTCGCGCGCGCCATTTGGAAATCGAATTCAGCGCGATGGATAACAGGGCATGATGGACAAACGGATTCTCAAAGCGCTCAAAGACCGCATCGGCAAAGGATTTTGCTTTCTCCTGCGGCAGATGGACAGTCGGTACGATCTCGCCATAGACAGACTGGTCAAGCTGGCGCCGTATAGCAGGATCCTTCATGCAGTCCCCCACATAATCAAAGCCTGCGAGATAAGCCCCCAGTACCATGGATGTATGCGCACCGTTCAGGATCCTTACCTTCTGCTCTTTGAACTTGGCGATATCCGTCGTGAATTCCACCGGGAAATCCGGCGCATTGAGCGGAAGCTTGTCTTTGAGCTGAGGGTCTCCGATGACCCAGAGAGCAAATGGTTCACACTGTGTCATGAGCGCATCATGATATCCCAGTTCTTCTTCGTACGCAGCGGCTTCCGCTCTCGGATATCCCGCCACGATGCGATCGACCAGGGTATCCGCAAATGTGCAGGCCGTATCCAGCCAGGACAGGAATCCGGGAGCCAGCTGCCAAGCTCCGCATAGTTCCGGACGCAGGCTTTCAGTGCAGCACCATTGTGGTCGATGAGTTCCACCGGCAGCATGATGAGCCCCTTATCGGCTGCACCATCGAAATGCTGATAACGTGCAAAAAGGAATTTCGTCAGTTTTGCCGGGAAAGACTGCGGCGGTGCATCCTCGAACCGGTCTTCCTCACGGAAGACAATTCCTGCCTCCGTCGTATTGGAAATGACAAATTCCAACGTATCGAGATCTGCCAGCTGCATATAAGCCTTTTCATCCTCATGCGCAGCAAGGACGCGTTCCAGGCAGGTGACCACCCGATTTTCTTTATACGGCTTGCCGGCCCGCTGACCGCGCAGGCAGACCGTATAAAGGTTGTCCTGCTCCACGAAGCGAGCATTCACTTTTTTTGCCCGCGGCATGACGACAGCCACTCCGGCATCGAAACCCTGCTCCTCATTGGCCCGATCGATCGCATAATCGACAAAAGCCCGCAAGAAGTTCCCTTCGCCAAACTGCAGCACCTTGATGGGATGTGCTGCTCTATGGTAAATATCTTGGATATTCTTCATGTTCGACTCCCCCATCAGGATTCATTCCGGATCCGCAAAATGAATGACAACCTTGAGCATCTTCGAAGCATTCTCGGAGAAATCACGGAAGGCCTTGGCGGCATCATCCATCTCATAAACATTCGTCACGACTTTCTCGACATCCGCTTTACCGGCTTTCACCAGATCGATGAGTTCCAGGAAATCCTTTTTCAGCGCATTGCGGGAACCGAAGACATTCAATTCCTTTTTCTGCAGGAGCGTGAAATCAAAATCTGCATTCTTTTTGCCGACGCCGATCTGGACAAAACGTCCACCATAGGCAGCGGCATCAATGCAGCTGAGGAAGGTAGACGGCAGGCCAACCGCTTCAATGGTCACATCAAAGCCCCTGCCCCCCGTGATTTCCTTGACCGCCTGCTTGAAATGCTCCGGGCTGTCATTCAGGATCGTGCCAGAAAGGTCAAAGCTCTGCTGCGCATAAGCCAGTTTTTCCGCTGCGATATCCGCGATGTAGACCTCTGCACCAGCGCCTTGGCTGAAGCAGCTGCCAATACGCCAATCGTACCAGCGCCGACGACCAGGACCTTCTCGCCCGCTTTGATATGCGCACGGCTGGCACCATGGTAGCTGATGCAAAACGGTTCAATGAG
>ENA-OQBJ01000903-OQBJ01000903.1-human-gut-metagenome-genome-assembly--contig:-NODE-903-length-13635-cov-2.623334_pt1 | contig 13635 bp, 17 predicted proteins | sample MGYA00242743_ERZ504545 | MGnify/ENA primary metagenome ERZ504545 (study PRJEB26092, sample SAMD00036252) | human gut metagenome | host: Homo sapiens | study: EMG produced TPA metagenomics assembly of...
CAAAGATACGAAGCCAGCGGCTAATTGTGGTGCGTTTCAGACCTTTTTCTCGTTCAAATTCACTGTGGTTCTGAGAAGAACACATATATTCTTCCAGATAAGACAGGCATTCTGCCTTTGAAAACTTCGATTTTTACGCATGTTACTAAATAAATTGTGTCAACTTATTTAGTACACTACAGTTTGAGTTGAAATGTACTTGTGTTTTTTTGAGGGGTAAATGTGAAAGAAATAGTGGCTTGTTTGTTATTCTGTTTCTTATTGTTTAAATTTGCTCTTATTGCATATAGAAACATAGTAAAACGAAATGGAACATTTGCAGGATAGGCTGTCCAAATGGCAGGTAATGGCTTTGTCTCGCGAGTTGCATCATGATGAGGCTGGCATCGGTAAGATGTGTGACCTTATGCTTTATGCGGAAGATGCACAGTCGGCATACAATGCGGCATGGATATTGTATTATTTATCGGCAGAAGACAAAAGACTTTATGTCTCTTCCTTTTATGATAAGATTGCAGACTGGGCAATGAAGCCTTGTTTGCATATACGTCGGGGACTTGTTTTATCTATTTTGATAGACTTGTCTACGAAGCAGAACTTCAGGACGGACTTGTTTGATTTTTGTCTTGCCCATGCTGTCGACAAAAAGGAATCGGACAGCAGTCGCTCGATGATGATAAAACTGGCTGCAAAAATGTGCCGGTTTGTTCCGGAACTGGCAAATGAACTAGTGGTCTGTCTTGATATGCTGGAATACGAAATGACGCCAAGCATCGTAGCAGCCAGGAGAAATGCAATGAAAGTAGTCGAATCGCTGAGAAAGAAAAATGATGAAAAAATAAGATATGACTGACAATCAAGAAAAATCATCTTTACGAAAAATCCCCAATGTAGGTTCACAGACTGAACAAGACCTGATAGCCATGGGGTATACCTCTATCGCATCGCTGAAAGGAAAGAAAGCGGAGGATTTGTACGAGGAAGAATGCCGTTTGCGTGAGTGTACGATAGACCGCTGTCAGCTTTATCTGTATCGGGCTTTAGAGTATTTTGTTCATACGGAAAACCCGGATAGAGAGAAATGTAAATGGTGGTATTGGAAAGATGATTATTTTTATCCCTCTCCGTGTGGAGCAAGGTGTGTGATTGTGCGTCATTCCCAAAGGAATGCAAAGGATGCAGAAAGATAAAAGGTAAGGTGTTCTGGCTTCAGTATACAGGTGATGCGGTATGTCCCATCTGGAAATGCTGTAAGGAACAAAAGCGGGAAAATTGTGGAGGATGTCCGGATTTACCTTGTGGTCGTTTTATGAAAGATCCTTCCATTTCGGATGAGGAAAATGAAGCCAATTTGAAAAAGATGATAGTTAATCTTGCGGCATATAAAAAATAAAATATAACTCACATAATTATGGAAACAGAAAGACTGATACTCAGACCGTGGCGTGAGGAAGATGCCCTTTCACTCTATAAATATGCCAAGAATCCGGCTGTAGGGCCGATTGCCGGTTGGCCACCGCACACGTCTGTAGAAAACAGCCGAGAGGTGATACGTGATATTCTTTCAGCACCGGAAACTTATGCGGTAGTGTTGAAAGAAACCAATGAACCTGTTGGCAGTGTGGGTATTATGTTTGGAGACAGCGTACACAGCGCTGACATGCAGGAAGGAGATGCAGAGATAGGTTATTGGATTGGAGTTCCTTATTGGGGGAAGGGGCTGATTCCGGAGGCCGTCAATCGCCTGTTGAGGCGTTGTTTTGAGGAACTAGGAGTAAAACGAGTGTGGTGTGGTTATTATGACGGGAATACCAAATCTCGCCGAGTAATGGATAAATGTGGTTTCAAGTTTCATCATACGGAAGAGGGCAAACCTTCTTCATTGGGTGATGTGCGGACAGAACATTTTACTTTGTTGACAAAAGAAAATTTTCTTAAGGAAAATTGTAAAGAAACAAAGCTTGTTTATGCTTTACGCCCGCTTGAAGAAAAAGACATTCTGGAAATGCAGCATTTGTTCCGCTCTACTGTGTTTAATGTGAATTTGAGGGACTATACAAAAGGAGAGGTGGCAGACTGGGCTTCTTGTGGTGATGACTTGTTGCACTGGAAGGAACTTTTGTCTCAACATCATTTTATTGGGGCTTTTGATGAACAAGGCAATATGGCTGGTTTCTCTTCTATGAATAAAGGCGGGTATTTACATTCCATGTTTGTACATAAGGACATGCAGGGCAGGGGAGTAGCTACCCAGTTGCTTTCGGAAGTAGAAAAGATAGCCAAAGCGTATGGAGTTACTGAAATTACCTCGGAGATCAGCTTGACTGCAAAATCGTTTTTTGAACAAAAGGGCTACAAAGTGGTTAAGTCTCAAAAGTGTAGAGCCAATCAGCTGGAACTGACAAATTTCGTCATGTGCAAGCGGCTTTTTTAATTTGCGGAAAAGGCCACGTTGTAGGAACTTTTTGAAAGCCGCTTGAATAAGTTTATAGAGAATACGCGAAAAGGGCTTCTCTACGGGGAATGGAATGATAATGGGAGATTATAGATAGAGTAAGAAAACGCAGAGACCACGACCTTCACGGTCGCGGCCTCTTTCTCAAACAACCAATAAGAAATAAGAGATAATCCTTTAGGGGATGGATTATCTGATGAACAGCAGTTCTCTGTATTTGGGTAATGTCCACATCTGATCATCCACAATCAGTTCCAGTTTGTCGATGTGGTAGCGAATCTGTTCCAGCATCGGAGTAATCTTATCATGATATTCGATAGCTTTGGCACGTTCGTCTACAATCTTGTTGGCTACTTTTCGGGCTTCTACCATGGTATCTACGTGTTCTTTGATGTAAGAAGTGTGTTCTGCAATCTTACGGATGATGGCCATGTTTTCAGCAGACAGCTTTTCGGCCTCTTCTGTAGGGAAGATTTGCTTCATCTTGTAGACATTGTCAATCAGTTTACTCTGGTATTCAATGGCTACCGGAACTACGTGGTTCATTACCAGGTCGCCCAAAACGCGAGCTTCAATCTGGATTTTCTTGGTATAGGTTTCCCATTTCACTTCGTTGCGTGCTTCGAGTTCCTTGCGGGTCATGACACCGGCAGATTCGAACATGCGTACGCTGTCTTCTGTCAGATACTGGTCGAAGATGACCGGACAGCTGGTTTCGCAGTCCAGACCACGGCGTGCAGCTTCTTCTTTCCATTCGTCGCTGTATCCGTTGCCGTCGAAGCGGATGGGTTTGCTAATCTTGATATATTTACGGATTACCTGAATGATGGCCGAAATCTTCGGTTCACCTTTCTCTATCAGTTCGTCCACTTCTTTCTTGAATTCGGTAAGCTGTTCAGCTACGGCTGTGTTCAGGGCAATCATAGCGCTGGCGCAGTTGGCCTCAGAACCTACAGCGCGGAATTCAAAGCGGTTGCCGGTGAAGGCAAATGGTGAAGTACGGTTACGGTCGGTATTGTCAATCAACAGTTCCGGAATCTGCGGAATGTCGAGTTTCATACCGTGTTTACCTCCTAAGGCAATCAGTTCGTCGGTTGAACTGTCTTCCATGTGGTCGAGTACTTTGCTCAACTGGCTACCTAAGAAGGAAGAGATGATGGCGGGAGGTGCTTCGTTGGCTCCCAGACGGTGTGCGTTGGTTGCACTCATGATAGAAGCTTTCAGCAATCCGTTGTGGCGGTACACAGCCATCAGGGTGTTTACGATGAATGTGATGAAACGCAGGTTCTCTTCCGGAGTCTTTCCCGGAGCCATTAGCAGTGTACCGGTATCTGTACCAAGTGACCAGTTGTTGTGCTTACCGGAACCATTGACGCCCTTGAAGGGTTTTTCATGCAGCAGTACACGGAATCCGTGTGTGCGAGCTACTTTTCGCATCAATGACATGATGAGCATGTTATGTCTACTGCCAGGTTACATTCTTCGAAAATCGGAGCCAATTCAAACTGGTTAGGAGCTACCTCGTTATGGCGTGTCTTCACCGGAATACCTAATTCGAGTGCCTGGATTTCAAGGTCTTTCATGAAACTGCCACACGGGTAGGAATAGCACCGAAGTAATGGTCTTCCAACTGCTGGTTCTTGGAGGCTTCGTGTCCCATCAGCGTACGTCCTGTCAGCAACAGGTCTGGACGTGCGGCATACAAACCTTCGTCTACCAGGAAGTATTCCTGTTCCCATCCCAAGTAAGCCATCACTTTCTTCACATTCGGGTCGAAATAGTGGCAAACGTCTACTGCCGCTTTGTTGACTGCACGGAGGGCTTTCAGAAGCGGAGCCTTGTAGTCGAGTGATTCACCGGTATAGGCAATGAAGATTGTCGGGATGCACAAGGTGTCGTCTACCACGAACACAGGTGAGGAAGGATCCCATGCGCTGTATCCGCGAGCCTCGAAGGTGTTACGGATTCCGCCGTTAGGGAAAGAAGAGGCATCCGGTTCCTGCTGTACAAGGAGCTTTCCGGAGAATTCTTCCATCATGCCACCTTTTCCGTCGTGTTCTACGAATGCATCGTGTTTCTCGGCTGTTCCTTCTGTCAGTGGCTGGAACCAGTGAGTATAATGGGTAGCACCCAGTTCGCTGGCCCATCGTTTCATACCTTCGGCTACGGCATCGGCTATCTGGCGGTCAAGAGCTGCGCCATTATCCATGGCATCAATCAATCGTGCAAATACCGTAGAAGGCAGGTATTTAAACATCTTTTCTCTGTTGAATACATATTTACCGAAATATTCTCCCGGTCTTTTGTCAGGGGTAGGTACTTCCATGGGTTTAGCCTGGAAGGCCTTTTCTACAACTCTGAATCTTAATGTTGACATGTGACTGTAAATTTTTATTGGTTATTTATTGTTAGTAGTGAATGTTCAGTTTTAATGGTTATAAGCTGATTCTCCGTGTTCGTAAATATCCAAACCTTCTTCTTCGATTCTGGCTGGAACGCGCAGACCGTGAACTTTGTCGAGGACTTTGAAGATGATGTATCCCATCAATGCGGCCCATCCACCGACGATGATTACACCGAAAATTTGTGCACCGAGGAATCCGAAGCCACCTCCGTAGAATGTGCCGCCTTCTACGGCAAACAGACCGGTAAGAATGGTTCCGACTGCCGCATACACCGTGTACGGAAGAGGCACCTACAGGGTCATCAATTTTCAGACGGTGTTCAATAAATTCTACAGCGAAAATCATGACGGTTCCGCAGATGGCTCCGATAAGAGCGGCTCCCATTGGTGATACCAGGTCGCATCCGGCTGTTACACCGACGAGTCCGGCAAGGATACCATTGAGTGTGAGAGAGAGTGACGGTTTACCATATTTAATCCAGCTTACAATCAAGGCAAGGAATCCTCCGGTACAAGCTGCCAGGTTGGTGGTAAGGAACACGTGTGAGATGGCTGTCTGGTCACCGTATCCGGCTGCAGCAAGCTGTGAACCCGGGTTGAAACCGAACCATCCGAACCAGAGGATGAATACACCCAGACAAGCTAGTGTCAGGTTGTGGCCGGGGATGGCTTTTGGTTTTCCGTCCTTTCCGTATTTGCCCAAACGCGGACCAAGAATGGCGGCACCAACCAATGCAATCCATCCACCTACAGAGTGAACCACAGTTGAACCGGCAAAGTCATGGAATGTATAACCGAACACAGACATCATGAATGAATCCGGATCTGCATTTGAAAGCCATCCTCCTCCCCAGGTCCAATGACCGGAAACCGGATAGATTAATACACTGATGGCTATCGTGTAAGCCAGATACATGGAGAATTTGGTACGTTCGGCCATGGCGCCTGACACAATGGTGGCGGAAGTGCACAGAATACGGTCTGGAAGATTAGGAAACCTTCAATAGGTAATCCGTTCTGAATGATATTGTCCATGGCATCCAGGTCAAAGAGATGCGGAGTACCGAATACATTTCCTACACCGAACATCAGTCCGAAACCGATAAACCAGAACAGAATGGAACCTACCATAAAGTCCACCAGGTTCTTCATCAGGATGTTGGCTGTGTTCTTGCTGCGGGTAAATCCGGCTTCAACCAGAGCAAAGCCCGGCTGCATGAAAAATACCAGCATGGCAGCCAGTAACATCCATACGGTGTTAAGTCCGGTAGATAATTCCGCTATCTTGTCAGCGTTGCTAACCTCTTCAGGTACAGAGGTCTGCGCTGTTGTAATCAATGGAAACAGAAGTAAGAATAAGGGTATGAGGATTTTGCGGTATGCTGCTGTGTGCACACCTTCTGTAAGTCGTTTCATAATTTTTACCTATTAAGAATTAATACCTGAGTTGATTTTCCGGGATTATTTTTCCTGTTCCGCATTATAAAGCGAAATATCGCCACGTTCGCCTGTACGGATACGGATGGAGTCTTCTACGGGGATGATGAAAATGCGTCCGTCACCTATCTCACCGGTATAAGCGGCTTTCATGATGGCCTGTACGGTCTTTTCCACATTCTTTTCCCTCACTACGATGGAAATCAGGATTCGTTCGATGGAACTGGTATCATATACTACCCCACGATAAATACGACCTTCGCGGGTTTTTCCGACACCTCTTACTTCATAGTAGGAGAACCATTCGATGTCGGCGGCTAATAATGCCTCCTTTACTTCTTCGAATTTGGTTCTACGGATGATTGCCTCAATCTTTTTCATAATAAATTGTATTTGTATTTTGTATTGTTTGTTATCCTGTGTAATCTTTTTTGCCTCTTGAAATCATTAATCCTATTGATGTTGTATTTGTATTGTAGTATATTTTTGTCAGAAACTTATGCCAAACACAAAGTAAGCTCCTTCTGTGGCCGGATTCCAAATAGCCTGGGCAAATATAGGCAGCGAGTAGGAATCTGTGATTTTGATTTCCTTGCTAGCTCCGAGGCATATATTTGAAACTTCAAATCCGCTTGCCCCATTGTTATAGAAGCTGGTTTCCCATGGAGTAGCACCTATTTCTGCCGACCAGTCCAGACCACCTAACTTGAAGGGGGCTGCGATGCTGAAGTAGGAAGAATAAGCACGGTTACCATTTGCTTTTACACCATCAGCTCCAGCAAAGTTTGTATACCAGTTCACGGCTAAGGGACCGAAATCGTAACCGACTTGTGCTTCGAACACATGTGAAGTGTTGTGGGCACCATAGTGAAAATACTCAGGACCGCCATCAAACCAATAATCAGTGACAGATACGCTGAATCCTCCCGTACTGTATCCTAAAGTAAGGTCGAATTCCTTGGTGTCTTCTTTATCCAGTCCGACAGAACCCCAGCCCGAAAGGAGAAACCTTTGTAGGATACGGAAGCAGAGGGTTGGATGCTCACATTTCCTAAATCCTGTCCACGCCAGATGTATCCGCTTACAAGATCGGCTCCAATGTCAGCTTCTACTTTGTCTTGTGCCATTGAAATGACTGGAATGCCTGTCATTAAAAGCAGTGCGATTCCGGTGAGTTGCATTCTTTTCATTGCTTTCGTGTTTTTAGTTAATGTTTAAAACTCTTCACTTTTAGTTGTGTTGTCTTTTTGTATTGTATTTAGTCGTATTGTCTTTCTTTTTGTTTTATCGATATGCAAATATACTTTCTTTTAGCTGTTTTTAAGCATAAAAAGGTGTGCTTTCTTCTTTTATATTTTATATAGTGCAAAATTACTTGTTTTTACCCTATTTTAGGTTTAAGTTTGAAATATTTTTCATTGATTTTTCGCGAATTTGTTTTCTCGGCAGAAAACTTTCAGAGAAAAAATATTCTTCTTTCGATGATGAAGAGTAGGAAGTTAGGGATACGGAACTGTTTTTTCGTATTTTTGTAGGGTTTTAATTGAGAAAAGCATGTTTCCAAACGTATATTTGTTTAATCCGGATTATGATATGGCGATGGCCAATTTCACTCCTTATTATAAATCTCCTGCAGAGATTGTGCGTATGATTGCGGATTTATCTGTTCTTCCATGGTGGTTTGCTTGAAGAAGGGAAGTTGTGTGAAGGTGGAGAATATGGCTCTTGTATCTCTTTTGAAGAAGCAGTTGAAAGAGGTGTGTGGAGGAAGCATGGAGGTGGAAAGAAGGCTCGATGGGTTATTGCCGCGTGCAGCTTGGACGGCAGAATGGCCTCAGCTCGTTATATTCCCTGGGGGTGGACACCTGCCTTGGTGCACCGGCTCAGACAGGAAGGAGTAGAAGAGCGCTTTTTGCCTTCGGAAGATGCTGTCAAGCGTTTCCGTTTTCTTTCGTCTCGTCAGCGTTGTCTGGAGGTATTGCCTGAATTAGTGAAGATAGATGGGACTTGTGGGAGATGAAAGCCTGGGTGTCTCTGGCTGAACTGGAAACATATCTTCAGGAAAGAGGAGAATTGGTATTGAAAGCTCCCTGGTCGGGAAGTGGGAGAGGACTGCTGAAAGTATCTTCTGCCAGTTGGAATGCGCAACTGGCTGGGTGGGCCTCACGTATTCTGAGGGTACAGGGAGTTGTGATGGCGGAACCCATTTACGATAAAGTGGTTGATTTTGCGATGGAGTTTTATGCGGAGAAGCAGAATGGAGTCCGTTTTGCCGGTTATTCTTTGTTTGAAACAGATGCCCATGGAAATTACAAGCTTAATCTTCTGTTATCAAATACAGAAATTGAGCATCGGTTGTCAGCGTATGTATCTCGGGAGATTCTACATGAAGTAAGAAGCTGTCTGCTTTCCGTCCTTCAACAGCTGTTGAAGGATGATTATGAAGGGTATTTGGGAGTAGATATGATGATTTGTCGCGTTGCAGGAGAGTATGTGGTGCATCCGTGTGTGGAGATCAATCTTCGCATGAATATGGGAGTGGTGTCTCGCCTGTTCTTTGATCGTTATGTTTCTTTTTCTTCTTCGGGACAATATGTGGTGGAACATTACGGGGCTGAGGGGGAGGCTTTGGAAAATCATCACAGGTGTTTATCTGCCTATCCGTTAAAGATTACTCAAGAAGGGCGTATCCTTCAAGGGTATCTGCCACTGACTCCGGTACAGGCAACTACACATTATCAGGTGTATGTGGTGGTGAACAATATGGGGTTGTAAAGAGTTTTTTGTTCTTTAAAATAAAAAGACAGACCGTTTTGATGCTTTCACACTCAAAACGGTCTGTCTTTTTATAGGGTTCTTATTTATTTAGCTAAGCATTAGAAGAAGAGGTAGCGCTGGTCTACAACTTTTGCTTTCTGATACAAGTCATTGATTAACTGGTTACCTGCAATACGTACAGCCATGTTAGTCAATGTAGCTTCTTCTTGTTTTGCATCAAACTTCTCGCTTCCTTTTTCTTTTGCGTATACCTGAATCATGTATACTCCACCATTACCTTTGATAGGTGCGCTTACCTTGTTGGCAGCTGTCTTAGCAGCTACAGCACCGATAACCGGTTCGCTGCTGCGTGTAACTGAAATGTAAGCAGGAGCACTGAATGTAACGTGTTTTACAGAATCACTTACAGCATCCTTCATTCCCTTCACCTGAGCAATGGAGTTATACTTCTTCATTTCTTCCATAATCTTTTCAGCTTTCTTATCGCGGCGGATTTCAGCTCTCAGCATTTCAGCTACTGAGTTGATGTCACGATAACCGGCTTCATGAATCTTGTCAAGAGCAACTACCATCAGATGATCGTTTTCACCACATTCATACAGCGGAGAAACTTCACCTGGTTTCGCAGCAAAAATCCATTTCAGTGCTTCACGAGTAGAACGTACGCCACCTACATAGTGTTCTGCGCTTGAAAGGTCTGTGCGAGGCATCAGTGTATAACCGCTTTCTTCTGCGTTCTTCACCATTGAGTCGATAGTAGTGTTCTGTGCTACAAACTGGCTGAATTTGTTGTATGCTGCATTGTAAGTTTCTTTGCTGAATTCTACTTCACGTTTAACGACAGCTACTTTGTATTTAGTCTGCATGCTCTTCTTGTTCATTACCTGCAGAATCAGATTAGCTTGTCCCATGTTGAGGTTAGCCAGTTCGTTTACAGGCTGGTTCAACAATGTGTTGATGAACTTGCTGTTGTCTGCATCCAGTTCAGAACCTTCCCAGCTCTGTGCATTTACCCAAGTTGCTTCACCTGTCTGTCCGTAAATCTTAGCTACGGCTGCGAAGTCAGCACCACCTTTCAATGCATTGTAAATACTGTCGGCCAGTGTTTTTGTCTTTTCTTCAGTGTCAGCATATACCTGAATCTGACGGAACTGGATTGAGTCAGGAGAAGAAACTTTTGCAAGCAACTTGAATGCATTGAATGAATCGTCTGTCTGATTGTAGTAAGGACCGTATACTTCGTTTACATTCGTAGAGTCAAGGCGTGAAGCCACGTCTGCAGGGAATACGGATTTGCTTACCGGAACGTCAGAGTAGTTTACAGAAGAACCTGTAGAACGAACAAAAGTTCCAAAATCGGCTGTTGTGCTAGCCAATTGGTTGCTGTATTCAGTTACTTCTTTTTCTACAGCCTTACGGTCTGCATCAGACGGAACCACTTTTACGTCGATGTAACGGATGTCGCGTGTTTCTACCAGCTGCTTGAACTGTTCTTTCTTTTCGTTGTAGAGGTCTTTGATTTCACTGTCAGAAACCTGAACTGTAGAATCATTGATAGAGCTGTAAGGTACACCAGCTAACAACAGGTCACTCTGTTCTGTGCGTGAGTTGAATGCATCTTCAGCAGCTACAGGGTTAGAGATCAAAGATTTTGCTACCAGGTTCTGATATTTTTCAGCCAAAGTGCTTTGTGCCAAAGTCTTTTCTACAAACTGCCAGAAAGCACCCATCTTCTGATAGTATTCTACATACTGTGCAGGCATTTGGCTTGCATTCAAGTTTCCATAATCTACCAAGAACTTCTTCAACATATCTTTATCGAACATACCAGTCTGCGGATTGCGGAAAGGAGTCTGCATCAGCAACGGGTGTGTGCCTTGGTCAATGATGCTCTGTATTTCAGCGTCTGTCACTTTCAAGCCTAATTTTTCTGCCTGTTCAGCAATCAGCTTGTTGTTGACATAACTTTGCCATACCTGATCTTTCACGTTGTTCAACTGGTCTTCTGTCAGTGAATTCAATCCATTGGTCAGTTTGATGACTTCACTGAGTTCGTCCACCATTTTCTGATAATCTTGTGCACTGAGAACTTCCCCGTTCACTTCTCCTACGTCTTGTTTACCTTGGTGCGGCTGGAGTACTTTCCATGCGTCACCGGCAATAAATGCAAAAAGGGCAAGACCGATTACGATGACCAACAAAGGTCCTTTGCTTCGAATTTTTTGTAAAGTTGCCATTTAAAGTTATTATTTTTTTGTTTATTGTTTTTATAGTTCTGTTATTAGCGCACGAAGATACAAAAAATACTGTTTAGTCACTATTTTCTCTCAAAAAAATGCTTATTTCGTGGTAAACAGTTTGACCAATTCTATTTTATTGGCGCTTACTTTGATAATTTTGAAGGTAAAATTCTCAGTCTGAATGACGTCGTTTACTTTGGGTATGCTTTGACATTCATTCAGAATAAGTCCGCCGATGGTCTGGTAGTTTTCGCTCTCAGGCAGATTCAGGCCAAAGGTTTCATTGGCTTTTTCTATATCTATTCTTCCGGAGAAGATGTATTCGTTATCTGATATTTGCTTGGCGACGATGGATGTGGTATCATGTTCATCTTCAATGTCGCCTAGGATTTCTTCAATCAAATCTTCCAATGCCACGATACCTGAAACGCCTCCAAATTCGTCTACTACTACAGCCAGTGAACGTTTTTGTTGTTTAAAGATTCGCATCAACTTGTGGGCAGCCATTGTTTCAGGCACAAAAGGATGCTACGAATGCCATTTTGCCATTCGTCGTTGCTTCGGAACATTTCAGATGAATGAATGTATCCCACAATGTTGTCGATATTTTCTTTGTAAACGATTATCTTGCTGATGCCATTTTCAATAAATACCTTTTTGAGTTCAGTGAGCGGAGTATCAAAATCCACAGCTATGATTTCCGTTCGAGGAATCATGCAGTCACGTATTTTGACATTGGAAAAATCAAGTGCGTTGCGGAATATCTTGATTTCATTGTCAATCTCTTCTCCTTCTTTTTCTTCAATACTGCTTTGTATGAAGTAATCTAGGTCGACTTTGGTAAATGCCTTTTCCCGGTCTTCTTTATTTGTCTTTACTCCTACAAGATGAAGAATACCGCTTGAAAGCATCGATGAGAAACGGCTGATGGGGTAGAGTATGATGTAGCATACAAATGTCGGTACGCTGAAAAACTTCAGAGTAGCGTTGGGATTAATCTTGAAGAGTGTTTTGGGAAGAAATTCTCCGGTGACAAGAATAATCAATGTAGAAATCACGGTTTCTATGGGAACAAGCAATGCCTGATTTGAAATCACATCTGCAAGTATATAATGTTCAATAAGTTGAGCCATCAAAATACCATAGATGACCAATGCGATGTTGTTTCCTACCAGCATGGTGGAAATGAAATTATTTGAGTGCCGGTAGAACACGGAAAGGATATAAGACGATACATTGTTCGTCTTTTCCATTTCAAAACGCAATTTGTTGGAAGAAACGAAGGCGATTTCCATACCTGAGAAATAGGCAGAAAACACCATAGATATAAGTAGTTGGATGATAAGCTCCATACTAATAGTTTTATTTGGAAGTTTGTGTGCTGTCTGCCTGGACAGCATTGTCTTCAACGGTAAAGATTCCCGTATTGTTATAGATTTGGTATTCGGTCATTTGCTGATTGGATTCGAAACCGTATCCAGTCAGTACCTTGTCAACTTGTTCGATACGGATAAATTTATCGGAATAGATTTTTTCTTTTCCTTGATCCCAAAACATCAATTCCGTGTCGAATTTGTCGCCTCTTTGGCTTTGAATATGGACGTTTCCACGTAGCTCCCATAGTTTCTTGGGCTCATAGTAATAAGCTGTATCAGCTTTGATACTTGCATCTACATGGAAAAGGCTATCAAATTTCTCTAGATAGATTCCTTTTTCAAACGCCCAGAATGGAGGATTCCGATGGCTGTAGATAAGCCATTCTGCTGTAATAATCTTGTATCTGATCATTCCTGAGTCAGACACGAGGGTGGTTACTCCTGTAGTACGCATATCGGGAAGAGAATCTCCTTCTTTTACGGCTGCAGCAGTAGGTTTCTCTTTGTTTCCGCATGCAGGAACAAAAAGAAACATAACAGTTGCCCATGTGGCAACTGTTATGTTGATAAATAGCCTATATATGTGCTTTTTAAGTTTGGCTGACATATATTTATCTGATGGTTGTAGTTTCTCCAATCCATCCACCGATTGTCACAGAGTTACCTTTTTTCAAACCAAGGAAGGAAGAGGTGCTTCATCTTTCGGGGTATGTCCGGCATATGTGTTGATCAACTTCTGAGCTTCTTCTGCTACGCTGGGATCTACACTCTTTGCACGCTGCAATTTATCAATAGCAGCAAAGTAAGTACATTTGTTCAAAGCTGCTTCGTCGCTCCAGTTCGGGCTTGATGCATACATTTGTGCAATCAGGATATAAGCCTTTCCGTAGCTTCCGTTGAAAGAAATTAGCTTTGTTGGCATATTTGTTTAGTCTTTGACTTAAC
>ENA-OQBJ01000904-OQBJ01000904.1-human-gut-metagenome-genome-assembly--contig:-NODE-904-length-13630-cov-1.949122_pt1 | contig 13630 bp, 23 predicted proteins | sample MGYA00242743_ERZ504545 | MGnify/ENA primary metagenome ERZ504545 (study PRJEB26092, sample SAMD00036252) | human gut metagenome | host: Homo sapiens | study: EMG produced TPA metagenomics assembly of...
AATTTTTTAAAAAGGACAAAGATGATTGATCATCATCATTTTGTATAATGGAGAAAAGAATGAATCCAAGCCTATACAAGATAGAAGTTATTTTTCTGATGGAGTTCGCGAGGACGATTAAACTGCGAGAAACCGTTCGTTCCCGATAATCATAATTTATCAAAGCCCATATTCATACGAGCGTTTATTTATTGCTATCGGTTTGCGTTCTTTTATGAAAGGGGAAATCCGCTATGGATAAGAAAATAATTGCAGCCGGAGTTGTAGCTATTGCTGTTTTGGGAGGAGCAGGTTGGTATTGGGGGTACTATACTAAAACGCCAGCCTATTCTCTGGGAATTATTAAAGATTCCATACAGAAGCATGATGTCAATAAATTTAAGCAACACGTTGATCTGGATAGCTTTTTGTCCAGGGGTTATGATGATTTAGTAGAGGCAAGCATTGAAGACAATAAAAATAGTAGTGATTATAGTGAGTTAGGCGCTAATTTTTGCAAAGGGCCTATTTGTCGCATTTAAACCAACTATTACAGGTGAAATTAAGGAGCAGATTCTCCGGGCTGTAGAAGAGGGCAAATGGGACAGTGACGACAAGAAGGATGAGAAGCCTAAAGAAGGGCAAGCGCCTAAAATCGATACCAACGCCATCGCAGAAAATACTGGAATGAAGAGTGCTCAGTTTAAGGGCATTGCTTCAACTAAAAAAGATGGGAAAGTTGCTGTATTAGGACTTAAGATTTATGAACCGTCTCTCAACGATGATTTTGTTTTGGATTTAAAGATGAGAGAATTGGATGATGGCACTTGGCAGCTTGTGGAAGCCTCAAATCTGAAAGAATACTTCACTACACTGAGGAAAGCAACACAGGTATCTCTTAAAAAGTATATTGATGAAAGGCTGCAGCCATTAAGCCTTATAACGATGATTTGCATGCTAAATATCCTGCAAACAAAGTGATAACGTCAGATATGTATGATGATATATTAGCAATTTATAGTAAAATTGATGAAGCTGCAGAGAAAATTCAGGTGCCGGAAGCTGCGAAAAGATACGCTAAACTGGCCAATGATAGTAATGCGATTCAGACTCAGCTGACAAAAGAATATAAAGCTTATGCAGCAGGAGATCATAGTCAGGAAACCATTAATAAAATCAACGAGTTGAGGAGGAAACATTCTAAGCTTCAGGGCGAAATTAATGGTATCAGAAATTCTGTCAAAGATGTCGACACTAACCAGTAGTGGGGGAGAAATAAGATGAAGAAACGTTTAATTGTGATCGGATTAGCGGCAGCGCTTTCTGCACCGGTTTGTGGCGTTATGACGGTAAACGCAGAGGTGCTTTATCTTCCAACAGCAAACTACTGTCAGGAAGCTGCTGAAAAGGGAATTCCGAGTTCAGTCCGGGTGGAAACAACTGATTCTGAAGACTTTTACTGTTATAACAACTACCGATTCAATTTGCATACATGGGTGCCAGTATTTCTTGACCAGGTCCGTCCACCGGTTAATGGAGATGGTTGTTTATTTAAAAACGAAGATGGTACAGTCGCTCTTGCTGTAAGTGGCGGTCATCAATACCCTAGATATACTATTGACGACTACTATGATAGAGAAATTGATTCGAGTATTACATATAAAACTCGCGGAGAAAACTGGTATGTAGTCTCCGGTGTGAAAAATGGAGATGTTTATTATAGGAAAAGGTTTATAGGTGATAATGTAGTTGCATCTTTATACTTTTCTTATCCATATAGTGAAAAGGATGATTACGATTGGATTGTACCAATCTTGGATGAGCACTTTACTTCTGAAGACTGGGCTGTTTATTAAATTTCCAATTGTCTAATAATATTGATTCTTGTGGGAGGAATCTATATGAAGAAGTTTTTAGTTGCATACAGTTAATGTGGTAGCTGCGGTCATTGTGCAGGATGGTAAAGTCTATGCGACCGAACGTGGCTACGGAGAATTTAAAGGTGGCTGGGAGTTCCCCGGCGGTAAAATAGAAGCAGGAGAAACACCCGAGGCGGCTCTGAAGCGTGAAATTGAAGAGGAGCTGGTTACAGAAATCTCTGTGGATCAGTACTTGGGAACCGTTGAATACGACTATCCTTCGTTTCATTTATCCATGAGGTGCTATATCTGCGCTGTGACATCTGGCACCTGACACTGTTAGAGCATATGGCTGCCCGGTGGCTTGATAAGGACCACCTGGACGATGTCGACTGGCTTCCGGCGGATAGAACCGTTGTTGAGTGGGTGAAGGCGAAGTTCCATTCTGATTTCGACGCTACTTCAATGTGAATAATCGTTTTTTCAAAATTAATAAAAAGAGGTGGGAAGCTATGTTTTGCCCAAAGTGTGGTAGCCAAGTAAATGATGGGGATTTGTTTTGCCGTAAGTGTGGTTTTAAGTTGATATATTCTGAAGGTGAAAATGTATACACCAATAGCACACCTTTTATGAACACGGATGAAATGCAAGTGCAACAAAAACCAGTTGAAATACCTGCTTCACGTAGTGCTCCTTTGCCTAAAAAAACTATTGCTCAGGAAAAGAAATCGTTTGTTGATAAGTACTTTAATGCCGATGGACGCTTAAACCGGAAACCGTATTTTATTCGATTACTTATATTAAATGTCATCTCGATAGCTCCCACTCTTATTCTGTATGCTACAGGGCCCCTTGCTTGTAGAATCTTTGAATGGAGTCCTCACGTTCTTCCATATCATTCTATTTGTGTTATCCATTTTATTAATGGTTGGAAGACTGCATGATTTGAATCGTTCTGGATGGTTTTCTTTATTAATATTCATTCCTCTTATTAATATAATCTTCTTTTTGATATTATTGTTTTGTAGAGGAACGAGAGGCAGTAACCGATTCGGGCCAGATCCTCTTGAATTGTATTTGTAGAATTGCAACAGCCATGGTAGGAATACATGACCTCCATGGCTGTTTTTTCGTTAAAGGCAAGAGCACAAGATATTAACTTGTATTGTTCTGACTATCTTCATGCGCAGCGAGGCAAGAAATATAAGCAAAGAATGTACATTTGCCGCATGGTGCCGCTGGTGGAAAACAATTTCAACTACTGTGAGCTGGGCCCCCGGAGTACGGGAAAATCCCATCTTTATAAGGAAGTGTCGCCGAACAGTATCCTTGTATCCGGCGGCCAGACCACGGTGGCCAATCTTTTCTATAATATGGCCCGTAAGCAGATAGGCCTGGTGGGCCTGTGGGACTGCGTGGCCTTCGATGAGGTGGCGGGCATCCATTTCAAGGACCACGATGGCATCCAGATCATGAAGGACTATATGCCTCCGGTTCCTTCTCCCGGGGCAAGGAGGAAAAGTCTGCCTCGGCGTCCATGGTTTTCGTAGGGAATATCAACCAGAGCGTGGAGTCCCTGCTGAAGACGTCCAGCTTTTTGCCCCCTTCCCTCCGGAAATGGGGGAGGACACGGCCTTTCTGGACCGTATGCACTGCTATGTGCCGGGCTGGGAAATACCCAAATTTCGGCCAGAACATTTCACCGACAGTTACGGCTTCATTACCGACTACCTGGCGGAGGTGATGCGGGAGCTTCGGAAAGTGGAACTGGGCGATGAAATGGACCGGTATTTTCACCTTGGCAGCAACCTGAACCAGCGCGACACTATCGCTGTAAGAAAGATGGTGGACGGCCTCATGAAGCTCATGTATCCCGACGGCCGTTTCACAAAGGATGAAGTGGAGGATATCCTGAAACTATCTCTGGAAATGCGGCGCGCGTCAAGGAACAGCTGAAGAAAATCGGGGGCATGGAATTCTACGATGTAAATTTCTCTTACATTGACAACGACAGCTTTGAAGAAAAGTACGTCAGCGTGCCGGAGCAGGGGAGCGGCAGCCTCATCCCCGACGGTATAGTAAGCCCCGGACAGGTCTACACCATCGGCACCTCCGCCGACGGCCGCATAGGCTGCTACCGCCTGGAATCCCAGATACTTGAAGGAAACGGGAAATTTGATAAGATAGGCCTTGGCAGCAGCCACGAAGCCAAAGAAGCGGCCAATACCGCCTTCAACTACCTCAAAGCTAATGGAAAGCGTATCAGCGGTGCCATTTCCACGGACACCAAAAACTTTATCATCAATTACCAGGACCTGAACGGCATAGGCATGACCTGCACCCTGGCCCTGCCCACACTGATTTCCCTTTCCTCCATCGTTTTGGGAAAACCGGTCATCAGCTCCGCCGCCGTCATAGGCGAAATCAGCATAGGCGGCTCCATCACCCGCCCCGAAAACCTGGCGGACATGCTGCAGGTGGCTTTAAACAGCGGCGCTAAAAAAATCATCCTCCCCATTACCAGCGCCGCCGATCTTTCCACGGTACCGCCGGAACTTATAGGCAGTTTCTCCCTGGTGTTTTATAAGACAGCGGAAGACGCGGTGTATAAGGCATTGGGCGTGGAATAGGGGAGTGGAAGGGGATAAGAAAAAGGCAGTGAGGAAATGGAAATCATTTCTTCATTGCCTTTTTGAGTTGTTCACAGGAAGTGGTCAATGGGGGAGTATCGGGAGGCTGCTTAGTAAATAATGTTTCATTCCTTTCAGCTGCTCTGATGTCATTTTCATTATAGAAGTACCTCCAGATATTGACGGATTAATGTGTCCACATGGAAAAGGGGAGCGTAGGTCATGAGCCGGTTCAGGTCCTTGTCGGGGCGGGATACGTAATTTTTAAGGGCGGCCTGGAAATCCTGGATTTCAAAGGAGCTGCGGCTTCTGACCAGGTCGCAGATGGTTCTTTCAAGGTCGTAAACAGGTATGAGGTGGTTAAAGGAGTTCCTGTATTCCATGCGTCCCAGGGATAGGAGGTCCTAGCGCAAAAGATAGAAATTTATTTATAAGTTTTGCTTGTAATCCGGATGGCAGGCGTTTATAAAATAGATAAAGAAAGACGTCAGAACCTTCGCCCGTTTCGGTGGGGGGCTGGCGCCTTTTCTTTTTTTTATAGAGCTTTTCTATTGGGAAAAAACCGTAGTTTCCATCGGGCCCGATGATTACGCACCGGCGGAGAGGGAATAGCGTAAGGATTAGTATCTTGCAGCTGGCAGCTTGCAGCTAGTTGCTGGGAGTGCCTTACGGCGCGATCGAGACCGGGACCGGGGCGCCTGGCGGCGGACTACCTCACTGTCATTTCGACCGTAACGCAGTGGAGTGGAGAATCTCACTGCAAATTGGTGCAGGCCGCATTACGGTGGGAGATCTCTCGGCTCAGAGTATCAATGGAGCTTTGATACTTTTATCCTCATACCGGTTCAGAGCTCCGCTCGAGATGACGTGTGAGGCGGCGCGGCCGGGATCGGGATCGGGATCGGAACCGGGCTTTCCCTTGAAGCGGTGGAAAAGATGAAGGAGAGCATGGAATAAAAACTGTAAGCTGCATAGATAAAAAGAGCTGTGAGGAAATGTCATTTATTTCTTCACAGCTCTTTTGTGGTCATCCAAGACTAAGGGGCCAGGATGTTTTTTGTATGTCATGCAGTGGCGACTGTCAATTTTAAATCAAGGGCCTGCATTAGTTTGATGAGGGTGTCCAGCTTAGGCGTTTTTTTGAGGGTCTCAATGCGGGCCACGGAGGACTGGGGATGCCGCAGCGCTCTGCCAGGGCGCGCTGGCTCATTCCAAGTTCCTGTCTCCTTCCAATGATGGAGGAAACGATAGCACTGATTTCTTCGATTTCTTCCATGTTTCTCTTTTCATCTTTGCTGATGGACTTGACATGGTTTTTTATAATCTTCCCAGGTTCTCATGACTCTTCCTCCTTTTGGCATCATCGGCCACTTTGCGCAGGTTAAGCATTTCTCAACCGTACCTCCTTTATGTCTTTCAAAAATGTGTCGGGGGAAATATATAAGTCTTCGAGGATAGGAATCAGGTCAATATATTCCTCTTCACTTTCTTTATTATGCCTGTACTTGGCCATGACTACCAGGTAACCATGGTCCCATTCTTTGATGGAAGTATAGCGTTCCAGTGAGTAGGGGGCTTTGAAACGGATCGTGTAGGGACCGTATTTAAATATGGTATAGTTCTTATCGTTACTTAAGTAAGCACATTCCATTTTTGGCACCTCCCTTGGAAACATCGTCTTTGGCTATATTATACAAAATTACAGGGGATGTTGGGAATAGTAAGAAGAAACTGGATGGACACGCCCTGTGGGCCGAGGGTTGCTAGTGGCTGGTGACTGGTGGCTGGTGGCTGGGAAAATCAGCCACGGTGCAAACCTTCCCGCTGACTGGTATTTAGTAGCGTTTCCCCTACTTACTGTTCTTACCAAGATCCTTCGCTTTGTGGAGACCCTGCAGAGGGTCTCCAAGTCAGCCGAAGTTGGCCCGAGGAGAACGATGGTGAGTTTCATTGGTATGCTTACCCTCGTACACCCTTTTGCCACTACGTGGCATTTCCCCTCAAGGGGAAACGAGAAATTCAGAGGGGCCTTCCGATTGTCGGCTGACCGACCCCGGATGACGATGAGGGCGGAAGGTAGTCCCGTAACGCCGACTTTATAAGCATTGCCGCAGAGCGGCAATCCGCAACCCTCGGGGCCAAAGGCCCCGTCAAACTTAAGAACCCTTGGGCCCGAAAGCCCATCAATTCTAAGAACCCTTTTCCCGCCCCTTCTACACAACCTGCCGACGTAGTCGGCCCCAACCAGCGGCGCCAGCGCGCCCCCTTTATACTGCGGCGAAGCCGCCACCACAACCTTCAAACCGAAGGGCTGTCAAACTTAAGAACCTTCCGGCAACAGCCGGTCAATCTTAAGAACCTTACCCGCAGAACCCTCACGCCCGTTAGGGCATGTCAAAAAATCTAGACAAAAGGCCCAAGATACTGTATGATTATAGGGTAATGGAAGAGAGTGATCTTTTTGATTGATAAACAAATGATTTCCGAATCCCTGTCCAAATGGGGCGTGGACGGCCTGTTTGTGCAGAAGGATGAGAATTTACGGTACATCAGTGGATTCACCGGTTCTGACAGTTATCTTTTTGTGACGCCGGAGGCTTTTTATCTTCTGACTGATTCCCGGTATGTGGAGCAGGCGAAGGAGGAAGCGAAGGGGTTCACTGTGGTGGACTACAGGGGGAAGCTGGCGGAGACGCTGGCCCGTCTCTCCAGTTCCCGCCATGTGAAGCGTCTGGGCATTGAGTCGGTTTTGTCTTACAGGATGTATCTTTCTTTTGATGAGACCATGCCGGATGTGGATTTTGAGTTCTGTCCGGTAGATGATGTGCGGCGCATCAAGTCGGATGAGGAGCTGTCTCTTTTGAAGAGGGCCTGTGAAATTTCCGATGAGGGATTTAAAAATACGATTCCTTATATCCGCGCCGGCGTGACAGAACGGTATCTGCAGGCGGTGCTGGAGTGCGAGATGCTGAAGGCGGGGTCTGAGGGAAAGTCCTTTGATACCATCGTGGCATCCGGCGAGCGGGGGGCTTATCCCCACGGCACGGCTACAGAGAAGGTCATCGAGAATGGGGACCTCATTACTTTTGATTTCGGCGCCATTTATAAGGGATATCATTCCGATATTACAAGGACAGTGGCAGTGGGAGATATTTCCAGCCGCCAGCGTTTCCTTTACGATAAGGTCCTTGGCTGCAATGAACATGTGGAAGGCCTTCTGAAGGCAGGCATCAGGCCGATGAGGCCGATACGGCAGCCAGGGAATATTTTAAGAAATGGGATCTGGATGCCTGGTTCACCCATGCCCTGGGTCACAGTGTGGGCCTTGAGATTCATGAAGCCCCTGTGCTGGCCCAGAGGGACCATTCAGTCTGGAAGTGAATATGACGGAAACTGTTGAACCAGGGGTCTATATCCCTGGCACCGGTGGAGTCCGTATCGAAGATACGGTTGTTATAAAGCAGGATGGCATTTCCATTCTGACTCAATTTCCCAAAAAATTTTTGCAAGTGTAGCAGGAGGAAGATTTAAATGATTTCTAGTAATGATTTACGTCCCGGTATTACCGTTGAACTGGATGGCCAGGTTTGGCAGTGCGTTGAATTTCTGCATGTAAAACCGGGCAAAGGCGCTGCTTTCGTACGTGCCAAGCTGAAAAACCTGCAGAATGGTTCCGTAGTGGAACGTAAATTCAATGCAGGCATTAAGCTGCAGCCCGCAACAGTAGAACGCAAACCTATGCAGTATCTTTACGAAGCTGATGGTTCCTACTGCTTTATGGATACAGAAACTTATGAACAGATCATGCTGAACAAGGAACAGCTGGGTGACAAGATCAACTTCCTGAAGGAAGAAATGGAATGCACCGTCATGTTCTTCAACGGCAACATTATCGGCGTAGATATTCCGAATTCTGTAGAACTGAAGGTCGTTGAAACTGAACCCGGCATCCGCGGCGATACAGCAACCGGCGGCTCCAAACCGGCTAAACTGGAAACAGGCTATACCGTTTCTGTTCCGCTGTTCATTAACGAAGGAGAAGTTCTCCGCATCGATACCCGTACCGGTGCCTACATTGAACGTGTAAAATAATCCGGTCATCCTATGGAAACGGTATCTCAGGAAAATGATCTGGGAAAGGTGCGCCTGACGGACCGGGTGATTGCGATCACCGCCAGGGCGGCAGCGCTGACCGTTCCGGGCATTGCAGGCATGGGGGAAACTTTTCTCCAGAGCCTTTCTTCCGTGATGTCCGACAAGGATACCGATGGCGTCCATGTAGGATTCAAGGACGGCGCTGTGGAGGTAGATCTCTATGTCTGCGTTCGTCACGGGATGCGGATTCCTGCGGTGGCTTTGAAGCTGCAGGAAACGGTGAAAGAAGCGTTGTCTGACTCTTTGGGTATCCGGGTATCTGCGGTGAATGTGAATGTGTCCCAGGTTATTTTTGATAAGGATAAAGCAAAATGAGTCAGGATGAATCCGTTACCATCGTGCCGGAAGAGGAAGTGTATGAGAAAATCGAGAAGGCCGTACTGGCTCTTCCCGAGGTGTCTCATTTTACTGCCGACGGTTATCAGGAGATGATTTCCGGTATTTCCCAGGCCTTTGGCTTTCGGGGCCATAAGGGGCTTCTGCTGCGCCGCAGCAGAAAGAAGGGAATCAAGGTCTATATGTCCCTGGCCCTCCATAAAGGGTGCCGGTCAATGAGACGGCCCGCTATATACAGATGGTAGTGAGAAATCTTCTCCTTTCCCTTACCGATGAAACCATTTATGGAATAGATGTAACCATTACTGATATTGTGGATTGAAAGAGGTCATCATGAGCAGAAGAAATGCAAGAGAATATGCTCTCAAGGTTTATATTCCCGGGAGCTGAATCCGGATACGGAAACCATCGATTCCGACGGATTGGAGTTATCCGAAAAGGACAGGGATTTTGCAGAAGCTCTGGTGAAGGCAGTATCTGACCATGGAGAAATCGATGATATGATTTCTGCTCATGTGACGAACTGGTCTCTTTCCCAGCTGAATGTGGTGGATAAGAACATCCTTCGCCTGGCGCTGGCTGAATTCCATTTCATGGGTGATGAGGCGGAAGACAGGAAGCTGATTATCAATGAAGCTGTGGAAATGGCCAAAGTCTACGGCGGTGAATCCTCTTACCGCTTTATTAACGGTGTTTTAGACAAGGCAATGAAAGGATAACTATGGCCAGGTTTCTTGGAATAGATACCAGCTGCTACACTACGTCGGCCGCTGTTTATGACTCTTCCGGGGAGCTGGCAGGGGAAGAAAGGATCGTGTTGTCTGTGAAGGAGGGAACCGGGGACTTTCCCAGTCTCAGATGGTTTTCCAGCACAACGAAAAATCTTCCTGTCATTCTGCAGAAATTATCTCCTTTACTGCAGGATATCAAAGGAATAGGAGTATCTTCTTTTCCACGGAGGCGGCAGATTCCTACATGCCCGCTTTTCTTGTTGGCAAAGGAACGGCCTTTTCCCTTGCTGCTGCTCTTCATGTACCGGTATTTGAATTCAGCCATCAGGAAAATCATGCGCTGGCTGCCTTAAGAAAAGAACCTTCCCTGTGGGGGAAGCCTTTTTATATGATGCACATGTCGGGAGGCACCCAGGATGTGCTTTCCTGCACCTGGGAAGGGGAATTCATGGAAATCAAAACCCTCATGGATTCCAGGGATATTACGGCCGGCCAGTTCATTGACCGGATCGGGGTAGCGCTTGGTATTCACTTTCCCTGCGGGAAGGAATTGGAAAAACTGGCTCTTGATGGACGCCATATTTACCATATTCCCCGTTCCTCGGTGAAAGGTTCCTTTTCTTTCTCCGGTCCGGAAACAAAAGTACAGAGGGACATCGCATCGGGACAATATCATAAAGAGGATATAGCGGAAGGGGTGCTGGAGCATATCGGGAAAGCACTGGATAAAGAGCTGTCCGCCTATCCTTTCAAAAATGACCGCCCCTTCATTGCTGTTGGCGGTGTCATGTCCAATCGGTACCTTAGAAACAGGTAGAAGAAATTCTCGGGAAAAAAAGAATCAAAGCCTACTTTGCCGATATCACTGCCAGCAGCGATAATGCCACGGGGAATGCCTTCGGGGCGTATATGCTTTTAGGGACAAGCCCTGACGGGCTTGAGGGTTCTAAAGTTTGACGGGGCTGTGGCCCGAGGGTTCTTAAGTTTGACAGCGGCTATGCCGCTGAGGGTTGTGGAGGGCGCCTCTAAATTTATAGAAGGCGCCAGTTTGTATAAAACCTTTACAACCGCCCTGCGGGCGAGGAAATGCATTCCCCCTTTGGTGGCTGGCGCCACCACCTTCCCCCCGCGGAGCGGTGGAACTATGGGTGCTTAGCAATGGAGCCATGTCTTTGCAGGAAAGCATAGAAACCTATTCTGCCCCTGAACAGGGGGAAGTCCGGCGCAGCCGGATAGGGGGAGGTGAGCGCAGCGAGCCAGTCAGCAGAATTGTTTTCATGTCATATGACACTGAAAGTAAACCCCATAACGCTGATTTTATAAGCATTGCCCCCTAAAGGGGGAAACGACTCACTACATTTTGCGCGTCGCTAGCGCTCCTTCAAAATGTGTTCGCTGTGCACCGCAGAGCGGCAATCCGCAACCCTCGGCCTGAAAGGCCGTCAAACTTAAGAACCCTTGGGCCGAAGGCCCATCCATCTTGAGAACCTTTCCCTTCTCAACCCTTCTACACAACCCGCCGCCGTCAGGCGGCCATAACCTTTGGCCCGTAGGCCGTCCACCTTCACGCCCAAAGGGCGTGTCATAAAACTATGAAAATCTACAGCGTAAATGAATGCACCCGCCTTCTGGCAGGGCGCATGAAGAAAGATTATATTTTCAGCCATGTGGCTGTACGGGGGACCATTTCTTCCGTTCATACCCACTTTTCCGGCGTCACCTATTTCACTCTTCTTGGTGAGGAGTCCCGGCTTTTCTGCGTTATCGGCCGCATGGGCAGTTCTTTTCTCACCCGGAACCTTATGAGCGGCATGGAGGCTACGGTAATCGGAGATATCCGGTTCAATACTCTTTCCGGCTGGCCCAGTCTTTTTGTGGAACGGGTCATGGATATTCATAAAAGCCGGAATCAGGAAAAAAAAGAAGATATGGTGAAGGAGCTGGAAAGGGAAGGCTACTTTGATCCTTTACGAAAGAAAGGGCTTCCCTCTTTTCCTTTTCATATCGGCATCATTTCCTCTGAAAGCGGCGCCGTGGTCCATGATATTGTGAAAACGGCCGGACTTCGGAATCCCTGCGTCCGGTTTACTCTGTACAGTACATCGGTACAGGGCGAAGAAGCGGCCCGGGACATGGCGGATAGGATTCGTGAAGCCTGCAGGGCTGAGGACAAACCGGATATACTGATACTGGCCCGCGGCGGCGGAGCAGAGGATGATCTTAGCCCTTTCAATGATAGAATCCTTTTGGATGCTATTCATGAAAGTTCTATTCCCTTAATTTCCGCGGTAGGCCATGAAACGGATACCACCTTATCGGACCTTACGGCAGACCGGAGGGCATCTACGCCTACCCAGGCCGCTGAAATAGCCATACCGGAAAGGGCGGTATGGCTCTCCCTTCTCAGGGACAGGATCAGGGAGCTGGAAGAGGGTCGGAAATCCTGTTTCCTTTCTAAAAAACAGGAAATTGCAGATATGCTGATTTCCATGAAGGAACACACTTCACCAAAGGGTCTGCAGGATCTTCGCCGGGAGATTCAATCGCAGGTTTTGCTTTTGGACCGGCAAAAGGAGATGCAGCTCAAATCCCGTTATCGGAGTGTGCTGGAATCGCTCATGAGCCTGCAGAAATGGAGTAGCGGACATGGAAACTAAGTCAATGACTTTTGAAAAAAGTATGGAAACCTTAAAAGAAGCTGCTCGCCGGATTTCTTCCGGAGAAATCAGTATCGATGAAATGGCTGCTGTTTATAAAAAGGGTATGGAAGCGGCTGACCGCTGTTTATCCATCTTAAATGAAGTGGATGGAGAGCTGGCAGTGATTTCACAAAAGACAGAAGATTTACTGACAAAGGAGATGGAGTCCCATGATTCAGGAAATACTGAAAGAAAAGCAGAAACTCATTAATCACAGGCTGGCCCTTCTTTTAAAGGCGGACCGGTGGAACATGAGACTCTTTACAGCGCCATGAATTACAGCCTGCTGGCGGGAGGCAAGCGCATCCGGCCTTTCCTTTTTCTCACGGTACTGGATATACTTGGCGTGGACAGCGGTCTTTATATAGATGCTGCCTGCGCTTTGGAATGCGTGCATACCTATTCCCTGATTCATGATGATCTGCCTGCCATGGATAATGATGATTACCGCCGCGGCCGGCTGACAAACCACAAGGTTACGGCGCCGGCATGGTACGCAGGCAGGGGATGGCCTTTTGACCTTTGCATTCCAGCTTCTCTCGGAGCAGAAACAGATAGCTCCTGATATCCGGGTAGAACTGATTTCCCTCCTGGCCCGCGCTGCTGGTCCGGAGGGCATGGTGGGGGGACAGGCTCATGATATAGAGGCGGAAGGAAAGCATCTCACTCTTTCTGAACTAAAAATTCTGGATGCCTGCAAAACGGGCTGCCTTCTTTCGGCTCCCGTATCCATGGCCTGCGCTGTGGCAGGAACGGCTCTGAAAGACAGGGTGCTTCTTGAGAACTTCGCTGCCCATCTGGGCCTCCTTTTCCAGATAACCGACGACCTTTTGGATGAAAAAGGAAATCTGGAGGATATGGGCAAAATGCCTGGACAGGACGAAAAGGACCATAAATCCACCTTCGTCACCATTCTCGGCGTGGAAGAAGCAGAGAAATACGCAGAAGAAGAAGGGGCCCTGGCAAAAGAAGCATTGGCAAAACTTCCTTTTGATAGTACAATTCTCTATGAACTCACCGATCTGCTGCTGCATAGAAAGAAATAATGGACAAGTGCCTTATGGCGCGGTCGGGACCGGGACCGGGATCGGTGCGGTGCTTGCCTGTATTCCCGAAGGTTGACGCGGCTTCGCCGCGAGGGTTGAGCCAGCCGCCGGGCCTTTCGGCCTGGGCTGCCAGGGTTCGTTCGCCTGTGATCGGCTTCGCCTTACAGGCGGGTTGAGCTCCGCCTCGGGAGTTAT
>ENA-OQBJ01000905-OQBJ01000905.1-human-gut-metagenome-genome-assembly--contig:-NODE-905-length-13628-cov-5.375898_pt1 | contig 13628 bp, 18 predicted proteins | sample MGYA00242743_ERZ504545 | MGnify/ENA primary metagenome ERZ504545 (study PRJEB26092, sample SAMD00036252) | human gut metagenome | host: Homo sapiens | study: EMG produced TPA metagenomics assembly of...
CGCCGGCTTCCACGGACGCCGCGTTGACCGAGGCGAAGGCCGCCGCGCCACGTTCCCATCGTGGCTGCCGTGGCCGCGTCTCATCCTCGACCACATCTTGTTCACCGCCGGTCTGACCGCATCCGACGTGCGCTCCTTCACGGTCAACGGTACCGATCATCTTGCTCTGGCCGCCACGCTGACGTTGAAATAAGCCGAAAATAAGCTGGCATAACAACTGCGACGCTGGAAAATGTTCCAACGTCGGCAGTTTCGTTATATATGCCGTATTGCGATTGCCGGTTGTCGTAATCGCCGGCAATCGCACATATCGCGGCTTAGTGCAGCAGACGCTTAATGCAGCAGACGCTTAATGCAGCAGACCGGACAGTCCGCCACCGAAGTTCGGCGGCAGCTCGCCGGAATCGCCCATCATATCCTGCAGACCGGCGGGAAGCGCCGGATTCTGCGGCTTCTTGGCGAACGCGGAACCGCTGGAAGAGCACCGGAATTCTTGCCGGCGAGCTTGTCGCGCAATGCTTTCTCCTCGGCCTCGCGCTTCATCGGGTTGCCGGACTTGCCGCCCTTCTTCTTGTTCTTCTTGCCTTTGCCCTTGCCTTTGCCGCCGCCCATGGCCGGACCGCCGAAGCCGGGGATGCCGGCACCGGCCTTGTTGCTCATGCGCCGCATCATCTTCGCGGCCTGCTCGAAACGCTGCAGCAATCCATTGACCTGCGAGACGGTGACGCCGGAACCGTAGGCGATACGCGCGCGGCGGGAACCATCGATGATGCTCGGATCACGCCGTTCGGCTGGAGTCATCGAACGGATGATGGCCTCCGTGCGGTCGATTTCCTTCTCATCGAACTGCTCAAGTTCCTTGCGGTGGGCCGCCATGCCCGGAATCATGCCGAGCAGGTTCTTCATCGGGCCAAGCTTGCGCACCTGCTGGAGCTGGTCGAGGAAATCGTCAAGACCGAAGGAGCCGTCGGAGATCTTGACGGCGGCCTTGCGGGCCTCCTCCTCGTCGAACTGCTTCTGCGCCTGCTCGATAAGGGTGAGGATGTCGCCCATGTCGAGGATACGGGAGGCCATACGGTCCGGATGGAAGATCTCGAAATCCTTCAATCCTTCGCCGGTGGAGGCGAACAGGATCGGCTTGCCGGTGACGGAGGCCACGGACAGCGCGGCGCCGCCGCGGGCGTCACCATCCAACTTGGACAGCACAACGCCGGTGAAATCAACACCCTCATCGAAGGCCTTGGCGGTCTGCACGGCATCCTGACCGATCATGGCGTCGATGACGAACAGAATCTCGTTCGGCTGCACGGCGTCGCGGATATCGCGGGCCTGCTTCATCAGCTCCTCATCCACGCCGAGACGGCCTGCGGTATCGATGATCACCGTGTCGTAAAGCTTCTGCTTGGCGAGCTCCACGGCGTCACGGGCCACCTTCACCGGGTCGCCGGTGGTCTGGCCGGGGGAGACGACCGCTTCGCCGCCATCGGACTGCACGCCCTTCTCCGGCGCGTACACCGGAACGCCGGCGCGTTCGCCAACCACCTGCAGCTGCGTCACCGCGTTCGGACGCTGCAAATCGGCCGCAACAAGCAGCGGAGTGTGGCCGGAATCCTTCAGCCAGTAACCCAGCTTGCCGGCGAGCGTCGTCTTACCGGCGCCTGAAGGCCGGCGAGCATGATGATCGTCGGTGGATTCTTCGCGAAGTTCAGCGGGCGATCCACGCCAGCGCCAAGCACCGCGGTGAGCTCCTCGTTGACAATCTTCACGACCTGCTGGGCCGGGTTGAGCGCTTCGGAAACCTCGGTGCCGAGCGCGCGTTCGCGGATACGACCGGTGAAGGAACGCACCACGTCGAGCGCCACATCGGCGTCGAGCAGCGCGCGGCGGATCTCGCGGATGGTACCGTCGATATCAGCCTCGGAAAGCTTGCCCTTGCTCTTCAGATGCTTGAAGCATTCGAGAGCCTATCTGTCAAAGAACTAAATGCTGCCATAATGTTCCTCAGTCTAGCGTTTCACGCGGATAGCGGATGACATGGGTGCGATTGCCTACTTCAGCGACCAAGTGGAGCCTTGCGGACCGTCCTCGATGGCGATGCCGGCCGCGCCCAGCGCGTCACGGATCGCGTCGGCACGTGCGAAATCCTTGGCCTTGCGCGCTTCGGCACGTTCCGCAAGCTGTTCGGAAACCAGCTTGTCGAGCGCGTCATGCTCGGCGGAATCGGCTCCGGCACCAGCCGCACCACCTGCGGCACCGTCGGAAACCCACGGCTCCGCCAGCGGATCCAAACCCAACGTGTCGAGCATCGCACGCACGTTCACCAGCGCCTCGCGAACCTCGGCCTTCGCCACGTCCGAATCGGCGCGGTCGGCCAGCTTCGACAGCAACGTGTTGCCGGAACGGATCGCCGTGAAAATCGCGGCGGAAGCGCCCGAAACGTTGATGTCGTCGTTCATCGCGGCAACGAAATCGGCGGGAAGCGCGTCGCGGAAATCGCCATAATCTCTTCTCGTGACGGCTGTTCGCCGACGGCAGCGCCCGCGCGCTCGATGAAGTTCGCCACGCGGTCGTACGCGGACTGCGCCTCGGCAAGCGTCTGGTCGGACCATTCCAGCATGGAACGGTACTGCACGGAACCGAGGGCGTAACGCACCACCCAAGCGGAATGCTCGGCCAGCACCGCCGGCACGGACAGGCCGTTGCCGAGCGACTTCGACATCTTCTCGCCCTTCGCGGTGACCCAGGCGGAATGCATCCAGCGCGCGGCCGAATCGTAACCGGCGGCGCGCGTCTGCGCCATCTCGTTCTCGTGGTGCGGGAATCGCAGATCAAGACCGCCGCCGTGAATGTCGAACATGTCCTTCAGGTAACGGTGGCTCATCGCGGAGCATTCGATATGCCAGCCCGGACGGCCCGTGCCGAACGGGGTATTCCAGCGCGCGTCGAGCGGATCGGAATCCTTCGGCGCCTTCCACAGCGCGAAATCGCGCGGATCATGCTTGTCGGGGGACATGTCGGCAGGGTCGACCGGATTGTACTTGTCGTTGCCCGCGTTGTCCACGGACGGTCCCATCGCGTCGGTCACTTCGGAAGCCGCGTCGGAAACCGCGGTCTGCTTCTGGTGCGTCAGCTCGCCGTAATGCGGCCAGCTCGCCACGTCGAAGTAGACGTTGCCGGTCGGGTTGCCGTCCGCGTCACGCACCACATAAGCGTGGCCGTTGTCGATGATCTTCTTGATGAGGTCGATCATGTCGATCATGTGGCCGGTGGCGCGCGGCTCGTACGTCGGCGGCTCCACGCCAAGCTTGCTGTACGCCTCGGTGAACTCGCGTTCGTAGATATACGCGCGCTCCCACCACTGCTGGCCCGCGGCGGCGGCCTTGTCGAGGATCTTGTCGTCGATGTCGGTGACATTGCGCACGAACGTCACATTGTAGCCCAGACGCTCGAACCAGCGGCGCACCACGTCGAATGCGACGGCGGCGCGGATGTGGCCGATATGCGGTGAGCTTTGCACGGTGGCGCCACACACGTAGATACCGACCTGACTGGTTTGATCGGCGTGAAGGACGACACGGCGTGCGATGCGGTGTCGTACAGCTTCAGCCCCGCGGCGGCCTTCGCCACCGCAAGAGCGCCGGAAGTGTTGGTATTCTGCGGTTCCTGCGTGTTTGTCATAGTCATGAGAATATTGCCAGAATCGGACATGACGCTTGGTTTTCCCGGCATATGCGCGGCATCGTATTGCGAACGTATGCAGACACAGAGCCGAATCGCGAGCGTCATTTACGCAGATGATGTAAAAATAGTGGCATGACGCAATCGCATGTGCTGATTCTTCAACACGTCCCGTGGGAGAAACCGGGGCGCATTTTGGATAGTCTCGACGACTTGGGCATGTCGTATGAAGTGATGAACATCGCCAAAGAGAAAAAGCCCGATCTTCCCAATTTCAGTGACGTCTCCGGCATCGTGATTATGGGCGGCCCCATGGGCGCGCTCGACGCCGACAAGTATCCCGGTCTCAAAGCGGAATCCAACTCGTACGCGCCGCCGTCAGCGTCGGCAAACCGTTGCTGGGCGTGTGCCTCGGACATCAGATCATTGCCACCGCGCTGGGCGCGAAACTCAAGAAGGGCAGCGAGCCGGAAATCGGATTCGCGCCGATTAAACGCATCGACAAGCACGACTACTTCTCCATGTGGAACAAGACGTTGGACGTGCTGCACTGGCACAACGACGTGGTGACCCTGCCGGAAGGCGCACAGCCGTTGGCCAAAAGCGCGAAGACGAAGAACCAGGCGTTCCGGTTCGGTTCGGCGCTTGGCCTGCAATTCCACCTGGAGGTCACCCCCACGTTGTTGGACGAGTGGCTGGACGAGCCGTGCATGGTGAAGGATTTGAAGGCCGCCGGCGGTTCGAAATCGCAGCTACGTGACGCCTTCGCCGAATACAATCCGCAGCTGCAGCCGATGGCCGATCAGGTTTTCTCCGGATTCGCGGCCCGGTGCAGCACCTATGCCGCAACGCTGGAGCGCTGATAAGCGTTCTGCCCGCTACACGCCCCACTGAATCGCCAGCTGAGTGCCTTCCGTAGGTGGTTCCTGAGTTCCGTAGGTGGTTAGGTGATGGACCAGTGTTTCGGAAAGGCTGAATTTAAGGCTTTTCTTCGTGCGGTATCCGAAGACAACCACCTACGGAAGCGGAAAACCACCTACGGAATCTTCTAGGGCGTTTTCGTTGCCTACATTCCAAGGTCTCCTGTCTACGTTTCGCATCATGCAGCTGGTGAGCAAGCCCCAAATACGTGTGCGGGAGGCGGTGTTCCGCCGACGCGCTACATTGGTGAGTTATGCCGACTTATGATTTGGGACTTGAACACGTTTCGCTCGCTTTCGCGACCAAGAATATTTTCACCGATGTGACGCAGGGCGTTTTCGAAGGCGACCGCATCGGCATCGTCGGCAAGAACGGCGACGGCAAATCCACGCTGCTGCACCTGTTCAAAGGCACGCAGGAACCGGATTCCGGTCGCGTGACCATGCGCAATGGACTGACGTTCGGCATGCTCGACCAGCGTGACCCGCTCGACGACAACGCCACGGTGCGCGAAGCCGCGTTGGAAGGGCGAGAAGATTACGAGTGGGCCGCGGAAACCAAATCGCGTGAAATCGTCGAAGCGCTGCTCGGCGGCATCAGCCTGGACGCGAAAATCGGCTCGCTGTCCGGCGGTCAGCGCCGCCGCGCCGACTTGGCACGCCTGCTGCTCAAGGATTGGGACATTCTCGCGCTCGACGAGCCCACCAACCACTTGGACGTGGTGACGATCCACTGGCTCGCCGAGCACTTGAAGAACCGTTGGCCGTCCGGCAGGGCGCGCTGCTGCTCGTCACCCACGACCGTTGGTTCCTCGACGAGGTGTGCGAGTCGATGTGGGAGGTCCACGACGGTGTGATCGATCCGTTCGAGGGTGGTTACTCCGCCTACATGTTGCAGCGCGTGGAACGCGACCGTCAGGCCGATGTGCGCGAAACCAAGCGCCGCAACCTGGCTCGCAAGGAGCTCGCATGGCTGACCCGTGGCGCCCGCGCCCGCTCCACCAAGCAGAAGTTCCATGTCAAGGCCGCGCGCGAGCTCATCGCCGACGTGCCACCGGTGCGCAACACGTTGGAGCTGAAGCAGATGGCCACGTCGCGTCTCGGCAAACAGGTGGTCGATCTCATCGACGTGACGCAGATCTTCGAACATGCGCAGGGCGAGGCGGACATCGACGCGATTGATCCGGACGTCGCCGAAATGGAGCGTCGGCCTCCCGCGTGGACGTGGTGCCGGCGATGTACGCCGAACCGCAGACGCACGGCAGCGTCGAAGTCGCCGTCGACGATTTGACCGATCCGCGATTGGTGGACGCCGGTGTGCCGGAAGCGCGGCAGGCGGCGGCGCAGGCGGAACAGGACGCGCAACAGCAGGCGCAATCGCAAGCATCACAAGAAAATTCCGACGAAACGGAAGCGGCGGAAGTGACATCCGCGGCGCGGAAGGTCACCGTGACCGGCCGTAAGATCCTCGACGACGTGACGTGGCTGATCGGCCCGGGCGACCGCTTCGGCATCGTCGGCGCGAACGGTGCCGGCAAATCGACCTGCTGAAGATCCTCGACGGCACGATCACCCCGACCGCCGGCCATGTGAACATCGGCAAGACCGTGAAGTTCGCGGTGCTTTCGCAGCGTCTCGACGAGCTGGAGAAGCTCGGCAAATACAAGATCAAGGAAGTGCTGAGCCGCTACAAGCCGAGCTACATCGTGGACGGCAAGGAGACCACGCCGGGCAGATGATGGAGCGTCTCGGCTTCGAATCCGCGCAGCTCATGACGCCGATCAAGGACCTGTCAGGCGGCAGAAGCGCCGCATGCAGCTGCTGCTCATCCTGCTCGACGAGCCGAACGTGCTCATCATGGACGAGCCGGGCAACGACCTCGACACCGACATGCTTGCCGTGATGGAGGATCTGCTCGACACTTGGCCGGGCACGCTGATCGTCGTCTCCCACGACCGCTACCTGCTCGAACGAGTCACCGACCAGCAGTTCGCGCTGATCGGCGGCAAGATCCGCCATCTGCCCGGCGGCGTGCAGGATTATCTCGACATGACCGAGGCCATCAAGAACGGCAAGGATCCGTTCGCCGACGAGAAGTCCGGCAAGAACTGCAAAACGCGGAAGAATGGCGATGCTGGCGATTCCGCTACGACCGCGCCTTCCGTAGGTGGCGCAGCTTCCTCACCTTCCACTGGCGATTCGTCGTCGGCTTCCACGCCGAAGCTCACCGGCAAGGCGTTCCACGACGCGTCGAAGCGCGTTTCCGCCATCGAGCGCAAGCTGGCCAAGCTGGAGGAGCAGAAGGCCGATTTGGAAGCGCAGATGGCCGCGCACGACCCAAGCGATTACGAGGGTCTGGGCAAGCTCAATGAGCAGTTGCAGGCCGTCACGGACGAGTCCGAATCCCTTGAAATGGAGTGGATGGAGCTCTCCGAACAACTTGAGTAGTGTTCTTTCGGCTAAACCGACGGTGAGAGGCTCATAGGCATCGGTTTGAGTGGTATGGAATGTACAAAACCGACGCTGACGATTCGCTCAGCGTCGGTTTAGCGGAATAATTCGTCGTGGCTGCCGGTGCGTTCGAAGAATGCGACTGAATCGTTCGATGACCAGATCACTAGCCAGTCCCCGGCATTGGCGACATGGCATTCGTATCGCCCGCGCCAATTGCCGGACAGGGTGTGCATGTTGTGGCGGCGGTGCAGCTCCTCCAGCGTTTTCGGGTGTGTAGCCATTCGTGCGACAGCAAGGTGTAGCGCTTGAGATATCAGTGTCATATTCTTGTTCTTACGGAGGTAGAGCTGTTCTCCGCAAGAACAACCAATGGGGGTGTCTCATGAATCAAGTGATGCGAAGAAGTGCCTGTTGTTTGCTGTCGGCTTTGTTGCTGTGCTCATGCGCTGGTTGCGCGAATTCCGTGCACAAAACCTCCGATGGTGACGCTGCTCGGAGCAGCAGCAAAACCGATGATGCTGCGGAGCAAGCATATAAAGCATTTACTGTGGACGCTTTGGACCGTGTCGCCGTCGATGATCTCAATAACTCGGACAAATTGGTTCTGGTGAACAAGCTGGGCGCGAAATCCGTGCACGGCGATGGTGCTATTCCATTTGCCAAAAAGGTCGACGAAAACCATATGTATTATGTCGTCTCCATGTGCAAACAGAAGGAGCAGGCTCCTTACTCACTTGTCCTCTACAAAGATGGACAGCCGCACACTTTAACCACTAGGGAATCCTGTACGTCTAATGGAGTGGAAACAGTCTCTCTTCCGGCGAAGAATTTCCTTGGCGCCACCTCATTGTCCATTATCAATATCGGCAATACGGATCTTGTTGTTTCCGTATATGAAGTAAAGGAAAGCCACCGTGAATAAATGCTGGTGGCTGGTTTAATGTGTTTGATGAGTTAGCGGAATCGCTAGGGACAATGACCATTCTTCATTTTCTGAATTTATGGTCATTGTCCCATTATGTTGTTGCGCAAAATCTTGTATGAGGGCTGTCCCGTAGTGATTTTCTGGAGCACTATTTATTGCGGCGTTATATAGATTTGATGCGAAGATGCGAACCGCATCTGGTCCTACAGAGAGGATAAAAGCAAAAGCCCCGGGTTTCCCGTGTTTGGCAATGTTATTGAGAATTTCGGTACAAACCGTTTGCAACGATGGTAGTAGTGACTTGTCCATTGCGTTTAGATTCCCGCGGATTATTGGTGTCCCGGTAAAACCCAGTATTCTCAGTCTTTTGCATTGAGCTTCTATATGTTGTTGAAAGAGCTCGTCCGCGTCTTCCTCTTTGTCTGTTTTAAGCTCATCGGTCATCGGGCTGATAATTTGAGTGCGAAGCTCATGTAATGCCTGCATGAGGACCTGTTCAATCTGTGGCAAAGTGTCGCTGCTCTCTGAGGGCCCTTTCTTGCGACACAGCAGAATCGCATATGTCATAGCTCCTGCGATGGAATCGTGCAGTATGTGAATTTCTTTGAGTCTTTTCTGCTGGCGTCGAACTTGTTCTTGTGCAATCGCCAGGTCGGTTTTCCGTTGCTCTGTCTGTATCTTCCACCGTATGGCAAAGCAACGAAGAATGCTCCAATGTAGGAGCACGCAAGCACAGGGATGCTTGGATTGTAGTCGATGCCGCCTGTCCAATAGCCCAAAGGAAGTGCCAGTGCGCAAAGCAGCGGTCCCATGATGGCAAATCCAAATCGTTTGATTTCAAATGCGATTATCCCGCATGCAAGCCATGTGCCATATAACGTTGAAGGGCCATCGCATATTGCCGGGATTATCGCGCATGCTATGTGTGTTACAAGAATCGCCATGCTTGCCGGTACGGGGAACCAGGCCAGTAGCAGCAGGGCGATGCAGTACGGAGCCAAATATAGCCATAACCAAGGTGACATATTTGGCCAAGCGGTCAGCTCGAGCAAGAAAAAGCAGATGCAGATAATGGATCCCGCTAAGTAGGGCTTGCGCACGGCCTTTGCCAATGACATTATTTGTTGGGGCAGCCTCATCGTTATATCCAACCGTTTCTTACGCACATCGCAACAGCTTCGGCACGACTATGAGCATGGAGCTTCTCGAAAGCTCGTCGTGCATATGTCTTTACCGATGCTTCGCTGATATTCAGTTGGTGTGCAATAGTGGAAGTGGTGAATCCTCTCGCATAGTTGGCAATGATCTGTAATTCCTTGCCGGAAAGCCGCATGGAGTTTATGCTCTTCCCCGCCCACGACGCAACCTCGTCATTTCCAGTGGCTTTTCCGATGATTCGAACCAGTTGAATCGTGGGAATTTCTTTTGGAATAATCGCATAAAACGCATCGGACCATTGTGCTCCGTATCTTTTTTCGTTTTCGTCATCCAAAAAGGCGCTGATACCAATGACGGCAATATCTGGATGTTGTTCCTTGATATGATGCGCTAATTCCGAGCCGTTCATCCCAGGCATTGCGATATCGGTAAGCACGGCTTGTGGCCTTTGTGCAGAGTCCCTCATGGCCTCAAGTGCTTGTTCTGCAGAGGTGGCAGTCCACAGAATCTGTATTGGTGCGCATGTCTCGACCAATAAGCTTTGAATTGCGCTCGCGACCAGTGGATCATTATCCACAATCCCTAGAGTCGAATCATTGACAGTCGTGCGCATATAAATTCCCCCGTGGTTTGTTTCTCGTTCCAGAATAGACATTTTTCGCAGCTGCAATAGATCGCGGCGTTACCGGTGAGACACATGTTGCGAACCCATTCAAAAGCAAATATTTTGTACAAAAAATTTGTATATAATGGGAGGCGATGGAAAGGAGTCTTCTACGATGAACGATACGAACTCCAACGAGGGGCAGCTGCCCGAAGATGCCGCAGTGACCGTGACCAGTGCCGATACTCTTCGGGCCATGGCGAGTCCTATTCGCATGAGGATCCTTGGAACGTTGCGGGTGAACGGCGAACAGACCGTGGGCAGCATCAGCGAGCAGCTTGGCGAGGCTCCCGGAGCCATCAGCTACCACTTGGGGCAGCTTGCGCATGCGGGACTAGTGAAAAAGGTGGAGTCTCCTGACGGAGATCGAAGAAAGAGCTGGTGGAAGGCCTGTCAAAGCGCCATTCGTCTGGGAAATTCCGAAGAAAAGAACAGTGCGGACGAGTCGAAGGCCATGGATCTGTTCCGGCGTTCCGCGGCGCTCTCCTACGAGATGGCCTACGAGCGTTTTCTGGACAGGCTGCCGGAATTGCCTCGGGAATGGGCCGATTCATGCACCAGCGATGATCATGTTCTGAACCTGACCGCCGAGGAGACGAGCTCGATGATCGAGGAACTCAATGAGGTCGTGCGCCGTTGGCAGATCAAGGCCGGCATGCACGGCGACGATGAGCCGGGCGCCGAACCCGTGGCGCTGATTCTACAGGCCTTCAGGTGGTTTTCGTAAGGAGTCGGCGGGTTTTGCATATGAACCCATAGGCGATCTGAAAAGTGTGGGCGGAACAGGGAAAACAAGTGAAACAAGACATGGACGGAACAGCGAAATCATTCTGGCAATCCGCAGGATACGTTTCTTGGTTCACCGCCGATACGGCGTCGGCGGTCGGAGCGGCGCTGCGCGCACTGGCGATCAGTCTGCTCGGATATGCGGTGTCCGGTTCCACCATCGCCGCCGGGTGGCTCGGAACGTCGTCGATGATCGCGCAACAGGTAGCAAGCGTATTCGGAGGCACCTTCGTCGACAGGCATGACCGCAAACGGCTTATCGTGGCGAACGCCGTCGTCGGCGTTCTGGCTTGGGGCGCAATCGCGGTGCTGCTGCTGTGCGGCGCATTGTCGTTCCCCGTGTTGCTGTTGATCGCGGTGCTCGCATCCGGCATCAACGGATTTCTTGGGAGCGCTACGGATGCGATGCTTCGCTCGATCATCGATATCCGCTATTATCCCAAGGCGCGGAGCCTCAACGAGGGGCGTGACGCAACCATCGCCATGGCGGGAAGCCCCATCGGAGGTTTTCTGTACAGTATTGCTCCATGGCTGCCGTTCCTTGCGTCGGCATGCATGTATGCCGTGGCCGGCGTCGCCGCCACCGGCATCCGCGAATATGGTTCGGATGGCGGGCGTATCGGGGAAACGGATGGCGATGCAGTGAAAGGCGGTTTCTTCCGCGATTTCCTGGAAGGCTGGTCATGGTCGTTGCACAGGAAAACGCTGGCGATCGTGCTCATCGTGGCGGCATTGGTCAATTTCGGCGTCAATGGCATCCAATATGCCATCCAGCTGCATTTGGTGTCGTGCGGGACCAATGCGACCTCCATCGGATTCATCAGTGGCGGCATATCGCTGATGATGCTTGTGGGATCGTTGCTGGCCGGCAAACTCAGCGATAAGGTTCCGGTTGGACCAACCGTGTGCCTCGCCTACCTGTTCATCTGCTTATGCGTATTGCCGATGACGTTGACCGACAGCTACTGGATCATGCTGGTTGCCAATTCGTTTGTTGGCCTGCCGTTCCCGTTGATCAACGCGATGCTCCTCGGTTTCATCTTCGCCAAGTCGCCTACGAGCATGCAGGGGCGTATTACTGTTACATTGACGGTTCCGGCCCAGGTGCTTTCGATGTTCTGTAGTGCTGTGGCTGGCACCTTGCTCCCGGTTTTTGGATTCCATGGCGCGGTGCTGGTGTTCCTCGCCGTTCTCGCGGCAAGCGCCGTGCTGGTGACATGCTCCCGCTCCATTCGTGGCATCCCTGGGGCGTCGCAATGGGAGCATACGGCGTTGCGGTGAATCGAAATAAAAAGCGCCGCCCCACGAAACGAATCGTGGGACGGCGCTTTGCCGTAGGCAATGCCGCTCAGCCCGTTCAGCGGCCGGTGATCTCGGAGCCGAGCACCTTCTCGCTCAGAGCCTTCGGGCCGCGGGTCACGGCGACCGCGCCGGAGCGGACCAGCTCGATGATGCCGTAATGCTCCAGCAGACCGAGCAGCGCGTCAATCTTGCCCTCGGCGCCGGTGGCCTCGATGGTCAGCGATTCTGGATTCACGTCCACCACGCGCACGCGGAACAGACGCACGATCTCGAGCACGTCGGAACGGACGGACTCGTCGGCGGACACCTTGATGAGCACCAGCTCGCGCTCCACAGTGGTCTCCGGATCGAGGTCCACGATCTTCAGCACGTGCAGCAGCTTGTTGAGCTGCTTGATAATCTGCTCGAGCGGCACCTCCTCCACTTCGGCGGTGACGGTGACGCGGGAGATGTCCGGACGCTCGGTGGGGGAGACGGACAGCGAATCGATGTTGAACGCACGACGGGCGAACAGGCCGGAGATGCGCGCCAGCACGCCCGGACGGTTCTCGACGAGCACGGATAGCGTATGACGCTTGGAACCCGGCTGGGATGCAGGATAATTTGCCATGATCGAAATTTCCTTCCTTACGCTACTCGTTCAGTCGTTCTCGCCGGCGCGCTGCAAAGGCTTCACGCCCGGCTTGTACGTGACGTTGTCGTTGGAATCGCCGGCTGCGACCATCGGCCACACCATGGCGTCCTTCCACACGCGGAAATCGATCAGCACCGGACGGTCGTTGATTTCGTTGGCCTTCTTGATGCATTCGATGGCCTCGTCCTTGGTGAACGCGCGCATGCCGACGCAGCCGTACGCTTCGGCGAGCTTCACGAAGTCCGGCACGTCCACGATGTCCGGCGTGTTCTCGCCGTCCAGCAGGTTCGTCGCGGAATAGTGGTGATCGTAGAACAGGGTCTGCCACTGACGGACCATGCCGTACACGGAGTTGTTGAGCAGTGCGATCTTCACCGGAGTGCGGTCGAGGAACGCGGCCGCCAGCTCTTCGGAGGTCATCTGGAAGGAGCCGTCGCCGTCGATGAGCCACACCGGCTTCTTGTCGTTGAATTCGCGGGCGGAGCCGACGCGGGCGCGATGGCCGCCGGCAGGCCGAAGCCATCGTGCCCAGGCCGCCGGAGGACAGCCAGGAGTGGGGCTTGTTGAATTCGATGATCTGGGTGGCCCACATCTGATGCTGGCCCACGCCGGAAACCCAGATGGTGTCCGGATCGGCCATGTCGGACAGCTGCTTGACGACCCACTGCGGGGCGAGGCTGCGTCGGTCGGTTCGTCCCATGTAATCGGATAATCCTCGACCCACTTGTTGATGACGTCCCACCAGTGGCTGGTGTCGGGCTTGCCGTGCACCGCCTGCTCGCGCTTGATCTCCGGGATGAGGTCCTTGAGCACAGTGGCCACATCGCCGACGATCGGCACGTCCGGCTGACGGTTCTTGCCGATTTCCGCCGGATCGATGTCGATATGGATCACACGCGCACCCGGCGCGAACGCGTCGAGCTTGCCAGTGACGCGGTCGTCGAAACGTGCGCCGATCGCGACCAGCAGGTCGCAGCGCTGCACGGCGCCGGTCGCCGCGATCGTGCCATGCATGCCGAGCATGCCGAGCACCTTCGGATCGGAATCCGGCACGATGCCGCGCGCCGGCAGGGTGGTGACGATCGGAGCGCCGGCCACATCGGCCAG
>ENA-OQBJ01000906-OQBJ01000906.1-human-gut-metagenome-genome-assembly--contig:-NODE-906-length-13624-cov-2.616952_pt1 | contig 13624 bp, 14 predicted proteins | sample MGYA00242743_ERZ504545 | MGnify/ENA primary metagenome ERZ504545 (study PRJEB26092, sample SAMD00036252) | human gut metagenome | host: Homo sapiens | study: EMG produced TPA metagenomics assembly of...
CGAGAACGGATTTGGCGCCTGAGTTAGAAACAGAAGTGCAGTATCATATGTTTTTACAGTATGTATTTTTCAGTCAGTGGATGAAACTGAAAGAAAAGGCCAATGCGTATGATATTCAGATCATGGGAGATGTGCCGTTTTATGTGGGGGTAGATTCTGTGGACGTGTGGGCATCAAAAGACAATTTCCTTCTGGATACAGACGGAAGGCCGATCTTTATTGCAGGAGTTCCGCCGGATTATTTCAGTGCTACCGGTCAGAGATGGGGCAATCCAATCTACAACTGGGAATATTTAAAAGAAAACAACTATCAGTCTGGGTGGACCGGATCGGATACAGCAGCAAGCTGTTTGACATTATCCGGATCGATCACTTCCGGGCGTTTGACACCTTCTGGAAAATTCCGGCAAGTTGTCCGACAGCTGTGGAAGGCGAGTGGGTTGAGGCGCGGGATATGAAGTGATCGACACGCTCAAAGAGAAGATCCCGGGTGTAAATCTGGTGGCGGAAGATCTGGGAGATCTCAGACCGGAAGTACTGGAATTGAAGGATCACTATCATCTGAAAGGCATGAAGATCCTTGTATTTTCGATTGAGACAAAAGGAAAATATGCATATGACAGCTTCCGCGATGTAGAAAATATGATCGTGTATACAGGAACGCATGACAATGATACTTTGATGGAGTGGTATCATAATCTGACCTGCGCGGCGAAGCGTAAAGTGCGCAGATTTCTCACACGTGAGGGAATCAGACAGGGAAGTGTCAAAGACCGTCTGCTTGCTTATACATTAAAGAGCAAGGCAGAATATGCGATTATTCCGATGGCGGATATTTTAGGGCAAGGAAAAGAAGGGCATCTGAATACACCGGGGACAGTCGGTTCTCCGAACTGGGAGTGGAGAATGCCGGACTTTACACTTGCCGGGAAAGAACTGAAACGATATAAAAATCTGATCACATTCCGGAACTAAAGGAGAGACAACATGCAATTTGCTGGAATTTTTCATAAAACATCAGAACAGATGAGTTATGCGTTAAATGAAAATGAGCTGATCGTAAACTTAAGAACAGGATATGATGTCAGACGGGTCTTCATTCATTATGGAGATCCGTTTGAATCGGGAATCCTTGGCGGAAACGAGAAATGGACCGGAAAGAGAGAGGAAATCTGTTTTAAGAAACGTTTGCGTCACCAGCTCTGGTGGACAACGACATTGGTTCCAAAGTATAAACGCTGCAAATATTATTTTGAATTACATACAGAGGAAGAAGTCTGGTATTATTTTGAGGATGGATTTCTGACAGAAGAACAGATGCAGATGGATGGAAGGATGCAGCAGTGCTTTACCGTACCGTGGATGAATCCTGCGGATATTAATGTGACGCCAGACTGGGTCAACGAGACAGTATGGTATCAGATTTTTCCGGACCGGTTCTGCAGGGGAGCAGATACGAAGGAAGAGGCCGGTGTGACGAAGTGGCGCACTGGTACTGTGACCAATGAAGAGAGGTTTGGCGGAAATTTAAATGGAATCCGGGAAAAAATTCCTTATCTGGAAGGGCTCGGAATCACGGGAATCTACCTGAATCCCATTATGAAAGCAGAATCCAACCACAAATATGACACCACAGATTATACGGTGATCGATCCTCATTTTGGAACGGAGGAAGAATTTAAAGATCTGGTAGAAGAGGCACATCAGCATGGGATTCGGATCATGGTGGATGCCGTGTTCAATCATTGTGGAAGAAAGTTTGCACCATGGCTGGATGTTCTGGAGAAAAAAGAAAAATCTGCGTATGCAGACTGGTTTATGATCCATGACTGGGAAACAGTCGAAAAACGGGCAGATACGAGAGACGGACGGTTTTATTCATTTGCATTTACTGATGGAATGCCAAAGCTGAATACAAATAACGAAGAAGTAATTCAATACTTCTGTAAAATATGCGAAGACTGGATCCGCAAATTCGATATTGACGGAATCCGGTTTGACGTGGGAAATGAAGTTTCCCACCGTTTTCTGAAAAAAATCCGGGAGCATTTAAAACAGATGAAACCGGATCTGTACTTACTGGGTGAAATCTGGCATGATGCAAGTCAGTGGCTTCTGGGAGATGAGTACGATTCTGTAATGAACTATCCTCTGATGAGCGGAATCCATGATTTCTTCTTAGATCGGGGAATGGAAAAAGAAGAATTTGAGTATATGGTGAACCGCTGTTATACGATGTATATGCAGCAGAGCAACAATGTGATGTTCAATCTTCTGGATTCTCATGACACGCAGCGTCTGATGAGTCGGTTTGATGATCTGGATCTGTTTTACCAGCAACTTGCCGTGTTGTTTACAATGCCGGGAAGTGCCTGTATTTATTATGGAACAGAGATTGCAATGGAAGGCGGTTTTGATCCGGACTGCCGCAGATGTATGCCGTGGCAGGAACTGGATTCATCCGAAAACCAGGAAAAAATCCAGATCATGCAAAAGCTGATCGCAATGCGGAAACAGGAAGCAGCCTGCAAAAGTCTGTATTTCCATTTTCCGAATGAGTATGAGAAGAGACGTCTTGTGGAGTATATCAAACTGGATCAGGACGGCAATCAGCTGGAAGTACTCTTAAACTGTTCTGAGGAATCGGTATCAGTAAAAGAAGAGGGAGAAGTTTTGTTTTCCCGCAGATTTGAGCAGGGTGTATTGAAGAAAAACGGAACTTTGATCAGAAGAAAGAAATAAAGGAGAACATCAATGGAAGGGACAAGAAAAGAACACTGGTGGAGGGATGCGGTGATCTATCAGATTTATCCACGCAGCTTTCAGGACAGCAATGGAGATGGGATCGGAGATCTGCGAGGGATCATTCAGAGACTGGATTATTTAAAAGAGCTGGGAATCGATGCGATCTGGCTGTCTCCGGTCTGCAAATCCCCGCAGGATGACAATGGATATGACATCTCTGATTATCAGGATATCGATCCTATGTTCGGAAGTCTGGATGACATGGAAGAGCTGATAAAAGAAGCCAAAAAGAAAAATATCCGGATTATCATGGATCTTGTGTTAAACCATTCTTCTGATGAGCATCGCTGGTTTCAGGAGGCAAAGAAAAGCAAGGATAACCCGTACCATGACTATTATGTCTGGAGAGATGGGAAAGAGGGCGTGTATCCGAATGATATGAGATCCGTATTTGGGGGACCTGCCTGGGAATGGGTGCCGGAACTGGAACAGTACTATTTCCACCAGTTTTCGGTAAAACAGCCGGATTTGAACTGGGAGAATCCAAAAGTGCGCCGTGAGATCTATGATATGATCCTCTGGTGGATGGAAAAAGGAGCGGGTGGATTCCGTCTGGATGTGATCGATCAGATTGCCAAGGAGCCGGATCAAAAGATCACAAACAACGGACCGAGACTCCATGAGTTTATTCAGGAACTGAGCAGGGAAACATTCCAAAAGGGAGATCTGATCACAGTAGGAGAGGCATGGGGCGCAGATATTGAACGCGCCAAATTGTACAGCAATCCGGATGGAAGCGAGTTTTCTATGGTGTTCCAGTTCGAGCATATTGGTCTGGATCAGCAGGAAGGAAAGTCGAAATGGGGATGTGGCGCCGCTTCCAGTAGTGAAATTAAAACAGGTGCTTGCAAAATGGCAGAGAGAACTGCACGGATGTGGATGGAACAGTCTGTTCTGGAACAATCACGATCTGCCAAGAATCGTGTCCCGTTGGGGAAATGATCAGAAATACCGCGTGGAATCTGCAAAGATGCTTGCTACCTTGCTGCATGGAATGCAGGGAACTCCTTATATCTATCAGGGAGAAGAACTGGGTATGACAAATGTGCGCTTTGCAGATATCAGCCAGTATCAGGATATTGAGACACTGAATATGTACAAAGAGCGTCTGGATGAAGGATACAGCAAGGAAGAAATCATGAACTCCATTTATGCAAAGGGCAGGGACAATGCAAGAACGCCGATGCAGTGGAGTGGTGAGGTGAATGCAGGATTTACAAAGGGAACCCCATGGTTGGAAGTGAATCCGAATTATACGAAGATCAATGCCGAGTCGGAACTATCCGATCCCGATTCTGTATTCTACTATTATCAGAAGCTGATCCGGCTGAGAAAAGAACATTCCGTGTTTGTAAATGGAGAGTTTACACTTTTGATGGAAGAGGATCCGCAGGTGTTTGCCTATATAAGAAAAGAAGGCGATACAGAAGTCCTGGTATGTGCAAATTTCAGTGAAACACCGGCAGCGTGCGATCTTTTGAGTGAATGGAAAGACGGAGAGGTACTGATCTGGAATTATAAGGAAAAAGGAGAGACTGGAGTGCTCAGACCTTATGAAGCAATGATGATCAGAAGATAAATAGAGAATCCATATTTGAGAGAGGGGGAGGAATCTTCCTCTCTTTTTACGTAATAAGAAACGATGGAGTTTTCAAGGTGAAAAACAAATTTCAACTTTCTCTTTTTAAATAATCGTGCTATAATGCAGAAAAGCATAAAAATTCTGGTTTTCTAAGCGGAACCATACCGCATCTTTTATTCTAAGTCATATCGGAAAATCTCTATGCTTTGATTTCAATCTAAAACAGCAGAGAGGTTTGAGGGAAAGATGCCGTATTGGAAAGCCTCCTGCAGCTATTTTCATTCAAGGAGGTATTTATATGAACCAGACAACACAGATGCAGCCCGTAAACAGACTGTACAAATCGAGGATTTTTGCCATGCTCTACAGTGACAGGAAAGATCTGCTCGATCTGTACAATGCGGTCAGCGGAAAACATTATGAAGATCCGGAATTGCTGGAAATCTTTCAGCGTTTTTGAAACAAAACAGACTGAAAGAAATCGGTCCTCAACAGTTTAAAGAGGATACAGTGCGGGCAGCAGCTGCATCCTCTTTAATGAATATTTCAATATCATAATCTGTTATATTCGTCATCACTGACCGGTTCACACCACTCATTTGAGCTTTCTTCCCCTGTCGGTTCAAATGTCAGATGAGAGAACCAACTGTCTTTTTTCGCACCATGCCAGTGCTTTACATTGGCAGGAATCGTGATTATCGTTCCAGGAACAAGGCTGACGGGATCGTGCCCTTCTTCCTGATACCAGCCTTCTTATTCCAGTTTTCTCCAAATAAAATATCATCATTGTAATGTGCAAATTCCGGCGCAAATTTGCCAAGTGCATTTCTTCCTGCTGTCTGTACCATTTTTTCCGTTTTAGAAACTTCCTTTCGATTATTGTATTTTTTTGATTCAGGTCATGATATCTGATTCTGGTGTGAGCAGTTTATCTTCATTAAAACGGATATTACAGCCTTGCATGACCTGTGCCCCCGGACATTCTTTTACAAAATCTTGGAAAGTTATGGCCAAGCCAGCCTCCATTTGTTGCAAAAGGATAAACAGTTTTTCCGGATAAATCAGTATCATGCAGAAATGTCTTCATTGCCGGAGCAAAGGTATACCACCAGACGGGTGCACCAAGAATTACGGTATCATACTCAGTTAGATCGATGTTCAATGGTTGAATCTTTGGCATAAAGTCACTTTCGACTTCCAAATAATAATTGTTTTCATGTGTATTAAAGCACCTTCTTTCTTTTCGGATGATCTCCGATATAGTTATTATAAAGTCGATGCTTTTATATGTCGAATACCTGTTTTTTATATGAGGTTCATGCTTAAAAAGCATGATCGTTTATTGATCTTCGGCTTCCTTTCTGAAAAATTCCAGAAAATGTTCTGTTGCCGAAGAAAAAGGCAGCTGTCTTTTCCAGGCAAGGACAGAGGTTGCAGTCAGTTCAGGCGACAGCGGTATCATGCGGATTCTGGATTCTTTAAGAATGGCAGTGCGCTTCAATGGTCAGTGCATAACCAAGTCCTGCTTCAACAAGAAGAGCGGAGTTTGTACTTAAGTTGCTCACAGCAGCTATGTTAAGATGCTCATAATGTTTGCCGAACCAGTTTGCAACCTCTGCGTGCACTTTTTTTCGGCTTGGCATAATGACCGGGACTTTTGCAAGTTCTTCTGCTGTGACAGAGTTTCTTTTCGACAGCGGAACACCTGATGGAACAATTGCTGCCCATTTTTCCGTCACAGGCATGCGGATATATTCGTACTGTTCGATGTCTGACGGTTCCAGTAAAAGCCCGATATCCGACAGTCCTTCATCCATCCGCTGGCGAATTTGATCTGCATTGGCCGTATAGATATCAAAAACAACCAGGGGGTGGATTTCGTGAAATTTTTCAATAATTTCGCCAGATATTGGACTGCTGCAATTTCTCCGCAGCCAATGGTCACTGTTCCTTCCAGTTCTTCCTTACCACAGCTGACTTCAGCTTCTGTCTTTGCAAGAAGATCTAAAACCTCTTCTGCCCGGCGTCTTAAAAGATATCCTTCATTGGTAAGAGAAAGTGGTCTGCTTCCCTTTATAAAAAGTGTGGCTCCTATTTCCTTTTCAAGCATAGCCATTTGCCGGCTTAAAGTAGGCTGTGTGATGTGCAGCACTTTTGCTGCTTTTGTGATATTCTGTTCTTTTGCAACTGCCAGAAAATACTGCATAAGTCTTGTCTCGATCATATTCTCATCTCCTTATTTTTGGCAATAAAGCCTGATATTTACTGTCTTTTCTCACTACAAGGTAAAATGTCACATTTACTTCCGGATCAGTCACAGGAATCGCGACTCTCCCGGCTGTATCTGTAAACCTGTCTGACATTACAACATCTGTTATAAAACATGGCAGCGATGAGGATCTCACCAGTTCGTTCATTGTGAATTCATCCGTCTGTACAAGAAATTTAGATGCAGGCATTTTTTCACGGCAGATTGCATCCCAGAACCCAAGTTCTGAATGCAGAAGAAAGTTGAAGCCATTAATATCCTTAAATGACAGCTTTTTATATCCTGCAAGTTCATGATTCTTCGGGACACAGACAAATAGTTTTTCCTTCATATATTCTTTTGAAACAAAGTGTTTGTCATGAATCAGAAAAGGCAGGATCGCCAGTTCGCATTTGTGATGGTGCAATGCTTCTAAAACTTCGGCATTCTGGCATATACCGGAAGAGATTGTCATTTCCGGATATTGGCTGTTTAACTGCATAAGAAGCTTCCATAGTGGCGCAGGCGCACAGGATTTTACAGTAATTGTCTTTAGTTCGGCATCATACGTTCTTACTCTTTGAACTGCATGATCGGCTTCTTCCAAAAGCTTTCTGGCACATTCTACAGCAACCTTTCCGGTTTCATTTAACTCAATTCGATTTTTGGTCCGGTGAAACAGGAAAACACCAAATTCTTCTTCTATGTTTTTCATAGAACGGGTGACTGATGGGGTGGAAATATGGAATGCTTCTGCCACCTTTGACAAAGTTCCCGTATCTGCAAAAGCAATCAACTGTTCCAGTTCATTCAGATCTAACATACTATCACCTCGGATTTTTTAAAAATTAAATTCACTTTTCGATTTCTGAAAAGCAGATTTCGATATAAATATTGTACATTTTCCGTATTATCAAGTAAGTATCACTTGTAAAGAAAAAATACTTTTCATAAAAGGAGGTACTATTTATGGAATATGTAACTTTAAATAACGGAATCAAAATGCCCAAATTAGGATATGGTGTCTATCAGACAGCTCCGGAAGATACGAAGAGATGTGTCTTGATGCAATTGAAACGGGATACAGAAGCATCGATACAGCACAGGCATATCAAAATGAGTCAGGTGTTGGTGACGCGTTGGCTGAATGTGGACTGCCGAGGGAAGAATTTTTCCTTACAACAAAAGTATGGATTACAAATGCAGGATATGAAAAAGCAAAAGCTTCTATTGAAGAGTCTCTGAAAAAACTGCGTACCGATTATCTGGATCTGCTTTTGATCCATCAGCCGTTCGGCGATTATTATGGAACTTATCGTGCAATGGAAGAATTTTATAAAGCCGGAAAAATACGTGCCATAGGTGTATCCAATTTTGGTCCGGACAGATATCTTGATCTTGAATATTTTTCAGAAATCAAGCCTGCGGTCAATCAGGTTGAAACTCATGTATTCCAGCAGCGCAGACTGCCCTTCGATTTCTACTGCAGAGTGACGTTGTAGTCATCCCGAAATCTGTTCACAAAGAAAGGATGAAACAGAACATCGATGTGTTTGATTTTACACTGACCGCGGAGGATATGGCTGCAATTGAAGCACTGGATGGCGGTGAGAGCTTATTCTTCTCCCACTATGATCCAAAGACAGTTGAGTGGTTCATGTCTATTTTATAAAGAGTTTGGCCGAGGGGATAACAAAAATGGTTGTCAGAAACAGAAAAATATGTCTATAATGTTTGCAGAAGAGAAAAAAGGAGAGAAATACCTATGCTGCATGAAAAAATCAATCTTGGAAACAGTGGATACGGAACAAGGGATACAATTCTGACAACCTACGTGCAGAACAATCTGGAAGGAGTCCCTGCGCGGCGGCGTCCGGCAGTGATCATTTGTCCGGGCGGCGGATATGAATATCAGTCAGACAGAGAGAGCGAGCCGATCGCATTGGAATTTTTGAAAAGAGGGTATCAGGCATTTATTCTGGAATATGCAGTCCTGGAAGAGAATGAAACGAAAGGTCTTCTTCCATATCCGCAGATGGATCTTGCGAAAGCGGTTGCATATGTGAAGGAACATCAGGAGGTATGGAATGTGGACGGAGAGCAGATCACGATCCTGGGATGTTCGGCAGGCGGAAATCTGTGTGCGCTTTACAGCGGATTTTATCAGCAGGACTGGTTTATAAAAAAGACAGGATACAGCCAGAAACAAATGCAGGTACAAGCCATGATCTTGTGTTATCCCGTGATCGACTTCAGGCAGGATGGCCGAAAGAGGATGACATACGGAGAAGAATCAGTGTTGAAGAAGCGTGGCAAGGTGCGCAGAATCTTGTGACAGAACAGACGCCGAGGACATTTATCTGGCATACGAATACAGACGGAACGGTTCCGGCAGAGAATACATTACTGTTTGCCCAGGCATTGTTGAGGCATGGAGTAGATTCGGAGTGCCATATGTATCACAGAGGATGTCATGGGCTGTCACTTGCAAATGAACAGACGAAGGTAAGAGGAGAACATCTGAATCCACATGTGGCGGGATGGTTTGACACAGCCTTCGAATGGCTGGAAGAATGAGTCCATGAGGTGGTATCAGTAGAAGCCTGCGTGATAATATCACAGAAAACAACATATGTATCTTATATAATGACAGAGTCAGCAGACAAAGAAAACAAATTTGTCTGCTGACTCTATATTATTTTTAGGAGGATTCTTATGAATCAGGTAAAACGAAAAAAGAGAAAAGCCCATGTGGAAGAAAGGGATTGTGTTGCCTGCGGATGCTGTGTCAAGGTATGTCCGATGTCGGCAATTCAGATATTTCATGGAGTGATGGCAGTGGTGGATCAGGAAAAATGTGTTGGCTGCGGAAAGTGTGTAAAAGCGTGTCCGGCAACGGTTATTTCAATTCAGGAGGCGGCAGAATGAAAAAGAGTTGGTATGATTATTTGTGGATTGCTTCTCTGATGTATCTGGTGTTGGGATTTTTTCAGATTCTATTTGCGTGGCTGGGACTGTTATGCTTTTTTATTCCGCTGATCATTGCAATTGTGAAGGGGAACAAGGGATACTGCAATCGTTATTGCGGAAGAGGACAGCTGTTTGAGCTGATCGGAGGCAGATTTGGGTTATCCCGCAGGAAGGATGTTCCTAAATGGATGAAAAGCAAAGCGTTCCGTTATGGATTTCTGATTTTCTTTTTTGCGATGTTTTTTCAAATGCTGTGGACGACGTATCTTGTGTTTTCAGGAGTAGAAAGTCTGCATCAGGCAGTTACCTTGTTATGGACCTGGAAGCTTCCGTGGAACTGGGCGTATCATGCGTGAATGTTTCGCCGGGAATCGCGCAGTTCGCATTTGGATTTTACAGTGTGATGCTGACTTCTACCGTACTTGGATTTGTGACGATGCTGTTGTTTAAGCCCCGTTCCTGGTGTGTATACTGTCCGATGGGAACGATGACACAGTTGATCTGTAAAGGCAAAAATAAAAGAGCGCTGTCTGATTTTAAAAATTGAGACTGGCAGGTGTGAGGCATGTTTGATACAATATGAGATAAGTAATGGAATCGGAGAGGAGTTGAAAACGTATCCATTCCGAATAAAGAATTGATGGATCGTTTTGATGAGATGTTGCAAAAAATAGAAGTATTATAACTCACCAGAAAGGACACAGCATGCTTCAATTTATTTTAGGAAATTCAGGTGCGGGAAAATCGCATTATTTATATGAAAAGATCATTCAGGAGTCAATGAAACATCCGGAAATAAACTATCTGGTCATCGTGCCGGAACAGTTTACGATGCAGACGCAGCAGGATCTGTGCATACTGCACCCGAATCACGGGATCATGAATATCGATGTTTTAAGTTTTGGACGAATGGCACACCGCATTTTTGAGGAAGTGGGACAGTCGAGAGGACAGGTTCTGGATGATGAAGGAAAGAATCTGATTCTTCGGAAAATCGCCGGACAATACGAAGATCATCTGATGGTATTAAAAGGGAACTTGAAAAAGCAGGGATACATCAGTGAGGTCAAGTCGGTGATCTCTGAGTTTACACAGTATGGAGTCGGATTCGAAGAGCTGGATGTGCTGATGGAAAATCTGGATGAAGAAAGTTTTCTATATTATAAGCTGTCAGATATCCGCATGATATACGAGGGGTTCGAGCAGTTTCTTGCAGAAAAATATATTACAAAAGAAGAACTGCTGGATGTGCTCAGTCAGATGGTGGCAAAGTCGGAGATTTTGAAAAACAGTGTGATCGCACTGGATGGATTTACCGGATTTACACCAGTGCAGAATCGGCTTCTTGGAGAGCTGATGAGCATTTGCAAAGAAGTTTTAGTAACAGTCGAGATGGATGGAAGAGAGGATGCGTTCCGGTATACGCATCCGTATCAGTTGTTTGCACTCAGTAAGCAGATGGTGACGGGGTTGGTACAGATTGCGGGAGAGCGAAAAATAGAAATTGCCGATCCAATCTGTCTGTATGACAAGCCGGTTTACCGGTTTCGCAGCAATCCGGAGCTTGGCTTTCTGGAATCTGAGCTGTTCCGCTATTCCAGAAAACAGTATCCGGATGAAACAGATCATCTTTCGGTGTATGCAGCGGGCAGTCCGGATATGGAGGCAAAGCTGACTGCACAGAAGATCCGCAGACTGGTGCGGGAAAAAGGATACCACTACCGGGATATTGCAGTAATCTGCAGTGATATGGGAACATATGCAGATCATCTGGAGAGAGCATGCACAGAGTATCAGATTCCGGTGTTTATGGACTACAAAAAGAGTATTCTTTTGAATGCATTTGTAGAATATGTGAGGAGTGTCCTGTCCATGGTGGAGCAGGACTTTTCCTATGAGAGTGTGTTCCGTTTTCTAAGGACCGGATTTACGGAATTTACAAGAGATGAGATCGATCGTCTGGAAAATTATGTGGTAGCAGTGGGCTTAAGAGGCTATAAAAAATGGCAGGCAGTCTGGGCGAGAAAGACAAGTTCGGCTGATGAAGAAGAGCTGGCAGTACTAAATGGTCTGCGCGTCCGGTTTGTAGAAATGACAGAGTCACTTGTCTTTGTTTTGAAACAGCGAAAAAAGACAGTGCGCGATATTTGTGAAGCAGTGTATCGCTTCTTTGTGGAAAATCAGATTCAGGAGAAGCTGAAAGTGATGGAAAACTGTTTTGCGGAAAAGAAAGAGCTGGCACTGGCGAAAGAGTACGCACAGATCTATCGCATTGTGTTGGAATTGTTTGACAAATTTGCAGAACTTTTGGGAGACGAGGGGATTTCTCTGAAAGAGTACTGTGAGCTTCTGGATGCAGGACTGGAAGAGGCAAAAGTCGGTGTGATCCCGCCGGGTATGGATCAGGTTGTGATTGGAGATGTGCAGAGAACCCGTCTGAAAAGCAATCTGAAAGCCTGTTTTTTGTGGGGGCGAATGATACCCTGCTTCCGGGAAATATGGGGCAGGGAGGACTGCTTACCGAACGGGACCGGGAATGGTTTCAGAAAGAAAAGCAAGCACTTTCTCCGGGCGCAAAAGAAAAGACGTATATTCAGAAATTTTATCTGTATATGAATCTGACCAAACCGGAAGAGTTTCTTCATATTTCATATAGTAAGGTTTCGTCTGACGGAAAAACATTGCGTCCGGCGTATCTGGTCTGGGATTTGAAAAAACTGTTTCCGAAGCTTGTTGTTACAGAAGAAGAGGCGCTTCTCATGACACAGAGGGAGCTGACTCCGGGAGAAGGGCTGGAATTTGTGATCCGCGGAGTTCGGGACCGGTATCTGGGTGTGGATGAATCCTGGAAAGAACTCTATACCTGGTATCGGCAGAATGAAGGGCAGAAAGTGGACAGAATTCTGGATGCAGGATTTTTCAAAAAGAAACCGGATGCGCTTACAGGAGAAGAAGCAGCAGAATTATACGGGGAGAAAAAGCAGTTCAGTGTTACAAGGATGGAGCGGTTCTCGGCCTGTGCCTATGCGCATTTTCTGACTTATGGACTGCATCTTTCGGATCGGGAGCGATATGAGTTTGAGGCGATGGATCTGGGAAATATTGCCCATCAGTCCATGGAGCGGTTTGCAAGAAAGGCGCAGGAAAAGCGGATGCCGTGGCCGAAACTGGAAGAGGTGCAGAGAGATGCCATGATCGAGGAGAGTGTGGAGGAAAGTATCAAAGACTACGGAAATACGGTACTCTACAGTACTGCCCGCAATGAGTATATGATCGTGCGCATCAAACAGCTGATCCGTCGTTCGGTGTGGGCGCTGACCAGGCAGATGGAAAAAGGGGATTTTGAACCGAGCGGATATGAAATGAATTTCGGAAGTGGAAAGATCGACCGGGTCGATACCTGCGAGGATGAAGATGTGGTTTACGTGAAAGTGACAGACTACAAGACCGGGATGAAGAGTTTTGATATTGTGGCATTGTATCACGGGCTGCAGATGCAGCTTCCGGTGTATCTGAATGCGGCACTGGAGCTGGAAGAACGACGTGCATCGGGAAAAACAGTAGAGCCTGCCGGTATCTTTTATTATCGGATCAAAGACCCGATCGTGGACAGAGAAAAAGATGATCATGCACTGGAGGAGAAGATTTTAAAAGAGCTCAGGTGGATGGAATGATCAATGCGAAGGAAGAGGTGATCGAGCATCTGGAGCATCAGCTTTCGGGGACATCGGTTCTCAACCCGATCGGGAAAAATAAGGACGGAAGTCTCAACCGGTATTCCAAAGTACTGCCTCCGGAGGCGTTTGCTGCCATGCTTTCCTATACAAAGAAAAAGGAAGCTCAGGTGAAACGGCAGATCTATGCAGGAGAAGTACAGGCAAATCCATATGAGTTGAATGGAAGTACAGGGTGTGACTACTGTGCATACCGGGATATCTGCGGGTTTGATCCAAGCTGGACGGTTATGCGTACCGGAGCCTGGAAAAGTACTCGAAAGAAGAAGTCATCCGCCGGATGGA
>ENA-OQBJ01000907-OQBJ01000907.1-human-gut-metagenome-genome-assembly--contig:-NODE-907-length-13603-cov-2.660285_pt1 | contig 13603 bp, 15 predicted proteins | sample MGYA00242743_ERZ504545 | MGnify/ENA primary metagenome ERZ504545 (study PRJEB26092, sample SAMD00036252) | human gut metagenome | host: Homo sapiens | study: EMG produced TPA metagenomics assembly of...
CCCCCGTTTACAGTGTAGCTACATGGGCTAAACAACATGGATGCCGGGTAGGAGTAGCTACCAGCGTCAGCATAGACCATGCAACTCCTGCTGCTTTCTATGCACATGCTTCAGGAAGAGGAAGTTATTACGAGATAGGAAAAGACTTATATGAAACAGGGTTTGATTTCTATGCCGGTTCAGACTTTCTACAACCACAGGACAAAAATAATCCTCAAGCAACGAATCTTTACTCACTGGCTGATCAATACGGATACATCATTGCCAGAGGATATAAAGATTATCTCAAGAAAAGTAAAAAAGCAGACAAGATGATTCTGTTCCAGTCGGAAGCCGCTTCTAAGGCGGACCGTTCTTCCATCCCATACGCTATTGACCGGGGAAAAAGTGACCTTACTTTGCAAGAAATAACCCGTTCGGCAATTAATTTCCTCTCTAAAGATTTATCAAAAGGGTTCTTCCTGATGGTAGAAGGTGGAAAAATCGACTGGGCATGCCATAGCAACGATGCCGCTACGACCTTTCATGAAGTAATCGACTTTGACAATGCCATTAAGGTCGCTTACGAATTCTACTCACAACATCCGGATGAAACCTTAATTGTAGTTACTGCCGACCATGAAACCGGAGGTTTTGTTTTAGGAAAAGGTCCGTATGAACTGAACCTGCAGGTACTCAAGAACCAAAAGGTCAGTGAAAGTGGATTCACCAAAGTCATCAACCAGCTTCGCTCTAAAACGAATAATCAGGTATCCTGGGAAGCTGTACAACAGGCTTTAAAAGACAATTTCGGATTTTGGGATAAAATCCAGTTAAACGAAAAACAGGAAGCTCGCTTGAAAAACGTGTACGAGCAGACTATGAAAAACCAACAAGTAAAAATGGAAAAGAGCGAATATGCACAAGACGAACCTATTGCAGCAGAAGCTAAACGAATTATCAATGAAATAGCTTTAACTGGCTGGACAAGTGGAGGACACTCTGCAGGGTATGTACCGGTCTTTGCCATTGGAGCTGGAGCAGAGAAATTCCAAAACCGGATTGACAATACCGAGATTCCAGTAAAAATAGCTGAAGCAGCAGGTTATTCACGCAAATAAATCATTCAAAAGATAAATAAGGAGACAAGCGTTGAAGGTCTTTTTCGGTAAACTCTTCAAAGAGAGAAAGCCGGGAAAGACCTTTTATATTGCCCCTTTTCCGGCGATATTCCAAAATAGCTTTGGCCTTATAAAAATCCATATAAGGATGATTACGTAATTTATCCAACCCGTCTTTATTTACTCTTATTTTCCTAAAGGAGCACTTTGTATAGTAAACCATTTATTCAGGCTAGCATCTACATGCGGAATTTCCTGCAACTGCTCCAAACATACAAAACCTCCAAGACGATTACGATAGGCTACAATCATTTTTAGCTATAGCGCTTCCCCACACCAGGTATTACGTTTCAATTGAGTGGTATCCGCTTCATTCAAGGACACAAGGTTCCTTCCGGATATTTTTCTATTCGTTGTATTTTAACCTGTTCGTAAACAGAATCTTGTTTACTCTCCTCTCTTGGCGGTATCTGAATATAGGTTTCAGTAATAAATATTGTTCCTCCTTCAACCATAAATGCGAGCAAAAGCTTCCGGAGTACGAAAAACGCCTCCTTTTTCCCGATACCGAAGAATATTACGAACTACAAAGGAAGGTAATCCCAGTTTTTTCAATTGTACGGAATCGGCTGTATTCGGATTAAAATCAAATAAAACAACCTCCTGCCCTTTCCTGACACCTGATGCCGTATAGTTACGCTTAGCATAGGAAACCTCACGTTGCTTCACAGAAGCCAGAAAAGAATCTATCTCAGCAGAGTCTTCCTGACGTACATATTCTGGCTTATAGACTTTATGGCATATCAACCAAGAAATGCCTAAGATTACCAGCATGCCTAACAGAAGCAGAATTACTCTCCTCTCAGAACGGGAATAATAGAAAAAATCCTTCCACATTACCAGCTCAACAAGCCCAATTCATTGACAAATATAGCAAGGATACCAATAGGAGCAACAAATCGCAAAACTATCAGATACAGTGGATAATAAGGAGCTTTTAACATACCATAATTAGTCACTTCTCCTCTTACGATTTTCTTGTCTAATACCCAACCGACAAACACGGCTGCAAACATACCGCATACCGGAAGCATAATTTTAGCAGTCAGATAATCCAATGCATCAAACATATTTAACCCACCAATCTTCAAACTACTCCATTCTCCTAAAGCTAATGAAGATACAATACCTATCAGCAGACATCCTCCTGTAACAATACAGGCAGCTCGTCCTCGTGTAAAATGAAACTTCTCATGCAGAAAGGCCGTAGAAACCTCATGCAAAGAGATTGTAGACGTCAAGGCAGCCAAAGCCAATAACACATAGAAAGCCACAGAACATATATAGGCCAGGAAAGGTACATTGGCAAAAGCCTGCTGGAACACATTAGGCAAAGTGATAAATATCAAAGAAGGACCTGCATCGGGCTGAATACCCACAGAAAAGGCTGCCGGAAAGATAATCAATCCAGCCAACACAGCCACACACGTATCAATCAACCCTACACTCATGGCCGTATGCCCCAAACGAGTCTCCTTTCCAAAATAAGAAGCATAAGTAGAAAGACATCCCATCCCCAGGCTCATAGAGAAGAAAGCTTGTCCCATTGCCCCTAAAAAAACATCTGGAGTAACCTTACTAAAATCTGGATGAAGTAAAAATTTGATTCCCTTTTCAGCCCCAGGCAGCATGATAGAGCAACCAGCTAGCAGAATAACCAAAATAAACAGCAATGGCATCATGATTTTAGAAGATTTCTCTATCCCGTCTTTTACACCTTTCACTATAACGAAATGAGTAACAAACATAAACACAAACAACCACAGAAGCGGTCGGAACGGTTGTTGAGAAAAGTCTTGAAACATAGAGACATACTCTCCAGAGGTTTTTCCTGACAATCCAAACGAAACAGCTTGCCATACATACTCCAAGGTCCATCCGGCTACTACCGAATAATATCCCAATATCAAAAAGCCAGTTAATACTCCGGCATAGCTACCCATTTCCAATGTGTACCCGGAGCCACGTTTCATACGCTCCACCCGTACAGGCCTTTGCACGTCGGCCAATGGTAAATTCCGCAATCATTATAGGTAACCCGAATACAATGACACAGCCCAGATAAATTAATATAAATGCAGCTCCACCATGATTTCCTGTTTCATAAGGAAAACGCCAAATGTTACCCAAACCTACCGCAGAACCTGCGGCCGCAAGAATTGCACCTAATTTACTTCCAAAGTTTGCTCTTTCACTCTTATGCTGCATAAATCATTTTATTATAATTACACTTTAAAACGGGGGACAAAAGTACAAAAAATATCGTATTTTTGCATGAAAATTTAAAGTTTTACACAAAATGCAGATTTTAAGACATTACCCATTTTCTATTTTGACAATTCTTGTCATTTGGTATTTATCCTTTTTTACTCCTCCACATACTCAATTGGAAGAAATTAATAATTTCGACAAACTAGTACATGTATGCATGTATGGTGGTCTCAGTTCCATTATATGGATAGAACACCTAATCCGGCATAAACAAATCAAAAAAATACAACTAACAATTGGAGGTATTCTGTTGCCCATCCTGATGAGCGGAATCATTGAAATCTTACAATCACAGTGTACAGACAACCGTAGTGGAGACTGGATGGACTTTATACCAATTGCACAGGCATACTCCTGGCATCTTTGGCAGGTTACTACATTTATCGTCCATTTATCAGAAAAAGGTTACACAATTCACACTAATATCTTTCCCCACTCCATAAACACACTAAACGCCGGGTGCTCTCACAGCAACCGCGTCTATGTAATAATAAATATATTATTTTTAAAGATAGAGAGTTATCATGATCATCTGAAATCCTTTAAGTCTTCTTGTAACCTTTGACGGGTAAAGTAGATACGACTTTTCACCGTACCCAAAGGGAGGTTAAGTTTGTCCGCAATTTCCCGGTATTTAAAACCTGACACATACATCGCAAAAGGTACACGATATTCTTTCGGCAATGCATTCACAATGCGGCGCATTTCCTTCAAATCGTAAGCCCCCTGCATGGAGTCATCCTCAATATCCACTCCCAGGTTCAAGAAGAACTGATTGTCGGTATTGTCAACGTATGTCTGATCACGCAAAGTCTTGCGATAATTATTGATGAATATATTACGCATGATGGTATAAATCCATCCTTTGAAGTTCGTTTCTGCTACATACTTTTCTTCATTATCCAAAGCCTTCAATGAAGTCTCCTGGAGAAGGTCATTCGCTTCCTCACGGTCTGCCGTTAATTTATAAGCGAAATGAAGTAGTTCTGTCTGCATGCTCAACAAGTTCTGAGCAAAATTTGCCGTTTTCATAAATCTTTTAGTCTTTCTTTTCTTTAATTGAAACAATGTCTGTCTTTATTTCGACACTGCAATATTAGTAGAAAAACAAAGAGAGCTCTTCACAAAATCTGGTATTCAAACGGGTAAAAACTGTCAATTGAGAGTTTTTACCCCTTGTTCTGACAGTTTTCAGGAGAAGTTTTACCCCATTCCCGATAAGGAAGTTTCATCAAGAACGAATTATAATACTTCACTTGTCCGGTCACTTCCTCCCCCAAAAAAGGAGGAATCTCAAAAGTTTCCTTCTCATCGGTTAATTCAACTTCCGCCACGACCAGTCCATTGTTTTCTCCGTAGAATTCATCCACCTCAAAAACGTGCGTCCCCCATCGTACCAGATAACGAGTTTTATCAATCATTCCCGGCTCGCACAACTTCATCAATTCTTCCGCCTCCTGCAAAGGAAGAGCATGCTCCCATTCATAACGACTCATACCCGATACGTCCGAAGGTCCCTTTATGGTCAGATAACCTTCTTCATTCTGGATACGTACCCGCACCGTGCGTCCTCTTTCACTACAGATATAGCCTTGTCTGATACGCTTCCTTCCATAAGCCATAGCCTTATAAGAATCATCACGCACCAGAAACTTTCTTTCTATTTCTTGCGGCATATTCTATCCAAGCTATCAAGAAGCCAACGTGTAACCTACAATCATTAAAATAGCCAATAGAATCAAGACAATACAAATCATCTTGAACAATCTATTGGCTTTTTCTTCCTCACGTTTCTCAAAATTCTGTCTTTTTACACTTCTGTTGCGTCCCATAAGTTTTCAATTTTAGATTTACAACCCTAAAATTACAACATCTTTGCAAAAAGACAAATAAAAAAGAGCGATTTTACTCAAAGTTATCAGATTTCGCTATCTGAAAACTCCATCAAGTAAGCTTTAATGAAACCGTCAATTTTTCCATCCATTACCCCGTTGACATCCGATGTCTGGTAGTTGGTACGATGGTCTTTCACACGACGGTCATCGAATACATAGCTTCGTATCTGAGAACCCCATTCGATTTTTTTCTTTCCGGCCTCAACCTTAGCCTGCTCTTCCATACGGTGCTGCAACTCCTTATCATAAAGGATAGAGCGCAACTGACGCATGGCGTTTTCCTTATTCTTCGGCTGGTCACGGGTTTCCGTATTTTCAATCAAGATTTCTTCTTCTTCACCTGTGTAAGGGTCTTTATACTGATAACGCAGACGTACACCAGATTCTACTTTGTTTACGTTCTGTCCTCCGGCACCACCACTTCGGAATGTATCCCATGACAAACGAGCCGGTTCCACGGTCACTTCAATTGAATCATCTACCAAAGGAGTAACAAAGACAGATGCAAAAGAAGTCATTCGCTTACCCTGTGCATTGTAAGGAGATACACGAACCAGTCGGTGTACCCCGTTTTCGCCTTTCAGATAACCATAAGCGTAGGCCCCTTCAATATTCATCGTTACCGTCTTGATACCGGCCTCATCTCCTTCCTGAAGGTTAGCCACCGACAACTTATATCCATTGCTTTCAGCCCAGCGCATGTACATACGCATCAGCATGGAAGCCCAGTCCTGACTTTCTGTACCTCCTGCACCTGAATTGATTTTCAGTACACAGTCCATCTGGTCAGCTTCCGAACGAAGCATATTCTTCAATTCCAGCTCTTCCACTGCAGAGATAGCTTTTGAATAAGCCTCATCCACTTCTTCCTCGGTAACCAGTTCATCTTTATAAAAATCAAAAGACAACTGCAGTTCATCCGCCAATGTCTTCACTTCCTGATAACCGGTAATCCACTGCTGCAAAGCCTTTACTTTTTTCATCTGTGCTTCGGCAGCCTTCTGGTCATCCCAAAAACCGGGTGCCTGCGTACGAAGCTGTTCTTCTTCCACCTGTATTTTCTTTCCTTCAACGTCCAGATAACGATACAAGGCTTCCGTACGTTCTTTCACGTCTTTCAGTTGCTCTATGGTAATCATAAAATACGATAAATTAGTCTGTTATTTTTTCTCGTTGCAAAGATATGAAAAAACAGGCACCCCTGAAAGAGTGCCTGTAGATAAAAGTCAGCTATTTAACCGACATTTTCTTCATACATTTTGTCGATAATATCCTTGTAGTTACGGGCTACCACCGCACGTTTCAGTTTCAGCGTGTTGGTCAGCTCGCCACGTTCCATACTGAACGGCTCCGGAAGAAGAGTAAAGCGCTTAACCTGTTCATAATGCGCAAACTCCTGTTGAAGCGTATCAATCGAAGACGGAACAATTCAATAATCTGAGGATTCTCCAGCAACTCCTTTCTACTTCCAAAAGCAATGTGATGTTCCTGCGCAAACTTCTCCACCTGACTGTATTCTGGCACAATCAGAGCCGATACAAATTTCCGCTGGTCTGCAATAATGGTCACCTGATCAATATAACGGTCTACCACCAGCTTGGTTTCAATGGCCTGCGGAGCAATGTACTTACCGTTGGAGGTTTTAAACAAATCCTTGATTCGGTCCGTCAAATACAAGAAACCATCCTTCATATATCCGGCATCTCCCGTACGGAACCAACCATCTTCTGTAAATGCCTGCTGAGTAATGGCTTCTTTCTTATAATATCCCTTCGTTATGGTACCTCCACGAAGCTGTATCTCGTTATTTTCTCCAATACGAACTTCTACTCCGTCGAGTACACGCCCTACCGCTCCCAAACGGAAATCTCCAATCCATTCACAAGAGACTGTAGCCGTACTTTCTGTCAGTCCATAACCAGCTATCATATTAATGCCCACCGAATGCACAAACTCTGCTACTTTCTCTGGAATAGCAGCTCCCGCTGTAGGGAAGAAATTCCCGTTTTCTATTCCAATCGTTTTCTTCAACAGGCTATAAATTGTTTTCTCATAAAACTTATATTTCATGTGCAACAAGGAAGGAGGCGTCTTTCCGTTCATCAGATACGTAATATTATGTTCACGCCCTACCCGAAGCGCATCCAGCATCAAACTCTTTTTCAGGCCCGTAGTCTCATTGATTTTTTCCTGTACTCCGGCATATACCTTTTCCCAAAAACGAGGCACACTGCACATAGCCGTAGGTCGTACTTCCTTGATTGTCTTCTGAATGTCCTGCGGACGCAGATTGATACACAGCATACATCCTTTATACAAACAATAATACGACCATGCTCTTTCAAAGATGTGCGTAAACGGCAAGAAATTCATGACGACATCATTTTCACCCAAATTGGTCAGACGTGCGTTATGCCCTTTAAAAGCAACGTCGTAGTTAGAGTGATGCAGCATTACCCCTTTTGAATCACCTGTCGTACCAGAAGTGTACAGAATATTCGCCAAATCATCCAAAGAAGACTCAGAAACCCGCTTATCCACTTCCGGCTGACACTCTTCTTTTTCACCCATCTGCAAAAAGTCCGAGAAATAGATAGAATTATTGTCACCTTCGGCACGCTTTACTTCGGGATCAAATATAATAATCTTCTTCAATGAACGACATAAGCCCTGCACCCGGTAAGCCACATCATACTGATACTGCTCTCCTACAAACAAAAAACGAATTCCAGCATCTTCTACAATATAATGTACCTGCGCTTCTGAGCTTGTGGCATACAAAGGCACAGTTACAAATCCTATCTTTAAAAGCTCCAAAATCTACATACAGACACTCCGGCTTATTTTGAGAGAATACTCCTACATTTTCCTGTACTTCCACTCCTAATTTTACAAACGCACGGGCTGTTTTATCTACCAGATCAGCAAACCCGTTCCATGTGACAGGAATCCATGTAGCAGTGGTGTAATCACGGTATTTTAAGGCAACTTTATCCCCATATTTTTCAGCTTGTTGTCGTACAAGCCGGGACAAACATGAATTAACCATCTATCTTACTTCATTTTATTGGTTTATTCTGCAAATATAGGATTTTATTTGCAATGTCCGGCCAATCTAAAGCATTTCTCCTAAAAAAGACTATCTTTGCAAAGAATCAAAAAAACGGATTATTTATGATAGACACAGGTTACTACACATCTGAAGCACTGACTCTGTTACATTCCCTGATTGGAATCCCGTCCATCAGCCGGGAAGAAGAAGCCGCAGCAGACTTCCTGCAAAACTACATAGAAGAAACGGGAATCATGACCGGAAGATCCGGAAATAACATCTGGTGCATCAGCCCCATGTTCGACATCAATAAACCTACCATCCTGCTCAATTCACACATCGACACCGTGAAGCCAGTCAGCGGATGGAGAAAACAGCCGTTTACTCCCAAAAATGAAAACGGGAAATTATATGGTCTGGGCAGCAATGACGCCGGTGCCAGTCTGGTATCATTATTCCAGGTGTACCGTCACCTTAGCATGACAACCCAAAGCTACAACCTGATTTTCCTGGCTTCCTGCGAAGAAGAGGTATCCGGGAAAAACGGCATTGAAAGCGTCCTGCCTCAACTCCCTCCTATTGCATTAGGAGTAGTAGGTGAACCTACGGAAATGCAACCTGCCATCGCAGAAAAGGGACTTATGGTACTCGACGTCACAGCACGTGGAAAATCCGGACACGCTGCACGTAACGAAGGAGAAAATGCCATTTACAAGCTGCTGCCAGATATTGAATGGTTCCGTACATATAAGTTTCCTAAAGAATCACCCATTCTGGGGCCTGTCAAAATGAGTGTCACTCAGATCAATGCGGGTACACAGCATAATGTAATTCCTGATTTGTGCAGCATCGTGGTAGATATCCGAAGCAACGAATGTTACTCTAACGAGGAGCTGTTCGCCGAAATCTGCCAACATATACAGAGTGAGGCCAAAGCACGCTCATTCCGTCTCAATTCTTCCAGCATTCCGTCTGATCATCCGTTTGTAAAACGTGCCATAGAACTGGGGAAAGTACCATTCGGTTCACCTACGTTATCCGATCAGGCATTAATGCCCTTCCCTTCTGTAAAAATGGGACCGGGAAAATCTTCCGCTCGCACACCGCCGATGAATACATTCTCGTCAGTGAAATAGAGGAAGCAATTTCAACCTATGTGCAAATCTTGGACGGATTAAAAATCTGATAGAATCTTTATCTGCATTATAAAAAGAGAGGAAAAAGATTGTCCAACTCAACAGACAACCATTTTCCTCTCTTTTTATTTTATATCCGGGAACGAGTCCCGGATAATCTATCAAAACTTCACTGTATTCAGATTCTTGTCAACCAGCATACCGTCCAGTACATTCAAGTCAATCTTTTGCTTACGTTTTGCCTTAAACTTGATTGTCATAAGTTCAGCATCCCCTTCCAGGTAAGGCTTTTCTCCAATATTTACAAAAGTAGGATACAAAGCCTTCGTTCCGTTCGTATGCAGACGGTCATTGGTCAGGTTACGCATCTCCTTCATGCCAGTCATCTCTGTTCCCACATATTCCAGTGCCTGAGGGTCATAAGGCAATGCAAAGCTGAGGGCATTGACCGAACGCAAACCTTTACCTGAAACACGAATTTCTACGGTTTCTCCCTCATTATACACTTTCTTAGCTGGAACAACCATGATTTCTCCAGCTACTGAAGGTACTTGACGACTGCTTACTCCTGACTCCATACGAATGCTACCGCCGAAATATCATACGCATCAATCAGACCGTTCTCGTTCAGGTCACCCTTGCTGATATAGCCTTCAAAGTCAGAATCTCCTCTGCGCAAGCCTGTATAGTTCATATAAGAGGTCAAGTCATTCTCATCTACCAGCTTATCCTGGTTAATATCACCCGGGATATAGCTTTCTGAACCAGGTACCTTGAATACATACAATTCACGACCTGAGCCATACTGACCTGTAGCAGATACAACCGACAGCTTAATATAGCGTGCAACAGGCTGTTTCTCGAATACAAAGGTCTTCACGTCACTTCCTTTCCAGTCGAAAGTGCCAGCTTCGTGCCAATCAGACTTATCCATACTATAATATACAGTACCCTTGCCCAATGTACCGTTCCCGGCATCTAGACGAGGCAGATACTGGAATTTATCCAACTGGTTTACACTATTCAGGTCAATAATCAAATCAAAAGGAACTGCAGCCGTGCTCCACTTCGTATGCCATGCATCTCCCTCATCGAAGTTAAAGAGTTTATTCACTCCCTGACCTCCCTGATTCGGACAAGTAGTTTCTCCCTTGATTCCATGAATAGCAAATTCCAACGGATCTGATTTGGTAGTAGCCGTCACATTAGTCCATTCTGATGCACCTGTAGCATTCACGGCGCGTACCTTGAACGTGCAAGTAGTTTCCGGACGTAAATCTTCAAACAGAAGTTGAGTGTTCCGAATGGTACTATACAGCATACCGTTATATTCTATTTCATAATAATCGGCATTATCAACCTTTTTCCATGAAGGTGTCAATGTATAAGCTCCTGTATTTTCTTCTGTTACCTCTGCTTCCGGAGCACGCAGTGTACCTTGGCTTACCAGCAGTTTCTCAGCAGGTGCAAATACAAAACCTTTCATTTCTAACTGAATATCGTTTTGAGTCACGTCCATTTCTTCCAGATTCACATGTACTACCGGATTCTTAATGACGTGCAGACGAGCCAGTTCACTGCCCGGAGTGGCAAAACGATTCAATTCAGGGTCCGATTCATAATAATATACATTCGCTCCTTTCTGTAAATCTTCCAAAGAAGTCACCGGAGTCAGTTTCACTTTCTTTCCGCCTACACGTACTGTCAGTTTCTTCGGCTGTGCAGTTACATTGATACGGAAATGGGTACGCTTACGCGCTACCATTCCTTCGAAAGAGCCTTGCACTGGTTCCACACACACTGTCAAGTCCTCTCCCTCTACCACGGAACGGATATGCGTAGTAGCATACTGTCCCGTACGATAAGCTTCAGATACTCCATCATCATCGTATTCCGTAAACTCTGTATCGCCACCCGGATAAAGCTCATATACACGTAAATGCTTATCCATCTGACTCACATTGTTATGCGCTGTAGTCACTGGTAAAATAGCTCCTTGCTTGATAAACAATGGCAGTTTCCACAAAGGAGTTTCAAAATTATTGAGAACCCGTCCGCCTGATACAAGTCGCCGGTAAAATAATCTATCCAGTTCCCTTCAGGCAGATAAATGCCATTACGTACATCGTTTCCGTCCGCATCGGCCTGTGTGTTCTGATATACCGGAGCCACCAGTACATAAGGCCCGTAAAGGAACTGATAGCGGGTAGCCGTTCCCAGTGTATAGCCATTCGGATAATCCAGGAACATGGCCCGAACCATCGGTTTTCCGTCCACGGCTTCACGAGCTATGCTGTAAGTATAAGGCATGAACTCTGATTTCATCTTCAGATACCAGCGATTGATGGAAGTAGCCGGCTCACCCAACACTTGCGGATATTTCGGGTTTGCTCCCCATCCGTCCATGTTCAACTGCATGGGAGTAACGTTTTCCACTGGAAGTCACGTACATTGACCGGAATATTCTTTCCACCGAAAATACCATCCATGTCCGAAGAAATATTAGGTTGTCCCGACAATCCTGAACCTATATAGGTCGGGATATGGAAACGAATGTATTCCCATTCACCTCCAGTCTGGTCGCCCGACCAGATACCTGCATAACGCTGTGTACCTGCCCATCCGTCCAGTGAAATAATAAACGGTCGTGCATTGTTGCCGTAATAAGGCATAATCTGTCCCACATCGGCCACTCCGTTCAGTCCGAAAGAATAGCCTGCTCCTACCCAGGCTACGTCGGTTTTCAACACACGTACACCTGCATCGCGCACTTCTTTCACAATGTCACGCTGAAGCAAAGCTTCTACTCCTTCTTTGGGATGCAAGTCCGACTGTGTCCACAATCCGATTTCCACTCCCTTGGCACGGGCATATTCACCCAGTTCCTTCAAGTTCAGGATATTACCATCCAGCGTAGAAGTCTGTCCGTAGCCGGCTCCATAACCGTCATTAGGCAGAATCCATCCTAACGGCATATCGGCCGCATTGTAACGGTCAATTACCGCACGTGCCGAGAACTGGTAATTGTTCTTTTCACCATTCAGCGATTCCTTGATACCACCATTATCTTTCTGGCTTTCCTTGTATCGCTTTCCGTCTTCAAACAGAATACCCTTTTCGTCTTCTTTCCAATAGTCACGGTTATAGGCATTCAAATGTCCTCATAAAAACCAAACTTCGGTAAAAGCACCGGATTACCGGTCAGCTGATAAAAATCATTCAACAAGGCTACCGGACTGTCATTTACCATGAAAAAGACATCCAGGTAGTTTTCTTCATGCGACAGCTTCACCACTTCCTTATCGGTTGCTCCGAAATCATATAGTCCGGGACGGAACGTGTACCACATGACACCATATCCTTCTGTAGACCAGTAAAAAGGAGTAGGAGAAGCCACTCCACCATCTGTCCACTGGTTCGTATTGACAATACGGATGCTTTTCCCTTTGTGAGAAAACGGCCGTTCTGTACACCACCTCCATAAAAATACTCATTATCGTGTGCTTTGAGTGACAGGCAGACTTGTTTTTCCATGAAATCCACCGGACGTGCTGATTCCACTACCACCTTCTGGCGGATTTTATCCGTAATCTTGAACAGCGATGTACGCTTGTTCATTTCTATCTGAATTCTGGCCGTAGAAATCGTAATCACTCCGTCCTTGTCTGTCAGCGACAACTCGCCGACCTCTTTCCGGGGACGGTCTACCAGAATCTGAGCTTCAGGAGAAGCCTGCGGGTCGCGCACAATGCCTCCCTGATTGTCCTGGAACATCCGGAAATATTTTCACCATAAAATCAAGCGTCATGCGCTGCTGGTTGGAAAAGACCACTTCCACCGCCGACGGATTCAGCACATTGGCACTGCTGATAGTTATCTCAGTCTGCTGTGCAGCCCATACAGAGGCAGGGGTAGTCAACAGGCCCCCAAGTACACACAGAGACAAGACAGAATAATACTTTAGCTTCATAGTATAACATTACTAACGGTTAGACTTCTCTATTTTCTCTCTTTGCATATTTTGCAAAAACCGCACGAATGTATAACTATTTATTGAAGTAAAAAAAGATATGTAAATTACATTTTTTA
>ENA-OQBJ01000909-OQBJ01000909.1-human-gut-metagenome-genome-assembly--contig:-NODE-909-length-13564-cov-2.911885_pt1 | contig 13564 bp, 15 predicted proteins | sample MGYA00242743_ERZ504545 | MGnify/ENA primary metagenome ERZ504545 (study PRJEB26092, sample SAMD00036252) | human gut metagenome | host: Homo sapiens | study: EMG produced TPA metagenomics assembly of...
GGGGGAAGGCAAGTGTGAAGGAAAAAAAGCAAGCGGCCTGGTCCGCTGCTTTTTTCAGTCTTTCAGTCTTTCAGTGTTCCCACGATTTTCGTTGATGTTCTTTTACGTTATTTTTATCGCACCATTCGTCCATTTCGTTCACGATGCGTTCCATGGCTGTGGGGTCGGCCAGGTTGGCGGTGCCTACCTGCACGGTGCTGGCGCCGGCCATCATGAATTCGATGGCGTCTTCGCCGGTCATGATGCCGCCTAAGCCGCAGACGGGGATTTTTACGGCTTTGGCTGTCTGCCATACCATGCGGAGGGCCACGGGTTTGATGGCGGGGCCGGAGAGGCCGCCGGTGATGTTGCCCAGGATGGGGCGGCGGGTGCGGGTGTCGATGGCGATGCAAGGAGTGTGTTGATGAGGGAGATGCTGTCAGCCCCTGCGTCTTCCACGGCTTTGGCAATGGAGACGATGTCGGTGACGTTTGGTGACAGTTTCACGATCACCGGCAGGGTGGTGGCGTCCTTGACGGCTCTGGTGACGGCGGCTGCCTGGGCGGGGTCGGTGCCGAAGGCGGCGCCGCCTTCTTTGACGTTGGGGCAGGAGATGTTCACTTCCAGGCGGAAATGCCGGGGACTGTGAGCATTCTGGCGCATTCGGCGTATTCTTCCACGCTCTTTCCCACCATGTTGGCGATGAAGACGGTAGGAAGTTTCCTCACTTCCGGCAGGTAGTGTTCGATGAACCAGGGGGCGCCGGGGTTTTCAAGGCCGATGCAGTTCAGCATGCCCGAGGTGGTTTCGGCCACGCGGACGCCTTCGTTTCCTTTCCAGGGGGTAGGCGCCAGGCCTTTGCCGGAGAGGGCGCCGATTTTTTTCATATCGATGTAGTCCGCAAGTTCCAGGCCATAACCTACGGTGCCGGAGGCGCCGATGACGGGGCTGGCCATGGGGATGCCCAGATAGTTTACTGTAAGGCTGCTCATAAGACCACCTCCTCTGCATTGAATACAGGACCGTCGGCGCAGACTTTGTAGTGGCCTTTGCCGTCTTTCCTGTCGCATACGCAGCCAAGGCAGGTGCCGATGCCGCAGCCCATGCGTCTTTCCATGGAAACTTCGCAGGGAACACCGGCTTCTTTTGCCATTTCTGCGGCGGTTCTCATCATGATGCCGGGTCCGCAGACGCAGGCTTCGTCCACTTTTTCTTCAGCGAAGAGTTTGGGCAGCACGGACACGGAGAAGCCTTTGATGCCGTAGGAGCCGTCGTCGGTGGTGACGATCATCTGTCTTATTTTCTTCGGGAAGAGGTCTTTCCAGAAGACTTCTTCCTTATTTCTGCCGCCAATGACTACGGTCATCTGCCTTCCCGGGAGCGCGGGCCATGAAGAGAATGGGGCGATGCCTACGCCGCCGCCGATGCCTACGATATGGTCCCTGTCCATATCAAAGGAGGTGCCAGGGGTCCCAGGCAGTCCAGGGTGTCCCCCACTTTCAGATGGGACATGGCTTCTGTCCCTTTTCCCACAATGCGGTAGATGATTTCCACGATGCCCCTGCCTGCATCGGTGCCGGCGATGGAAATGGGACGGCGCAGGATATAGCGGGGGTCGTTCACTTTCACATGGACGAACTGGCCCGGTTTCGCTTCTTTGGCGATGCGGGGCAGTTCGATCTGCATGAGCCAGATATCAGGGCCCACATGGTTATGGACCCGGATGATTCCTTTTTCTACAAAACCTGACATGGTATTACTCCTTCACATAGTCCTGGATGGCTTCTACATGGTGTTCGGCGCCGCTGGAGGCCATGACGCGGAGCACTTCCTTGGCCGTATCCAGGGAGGTAATGCAGGGGATGGCCAGTTCCACCGCAATGCGGCGCAGGTCATATCCTTCCTGCTCGATCTGGCTGCCGTAGGAAATGGTATTCAGCACCATATCCACTTTGCCCGATTTCAGATACTTTTCGCAGTTTTCCCCTTTTTCATGGATCTTCTTGATGATTTCCACGGGGATGCCGAGGCTCTGGAAATAGGAACCGGTGCCGGAGGTGCAGATGAGGTGGTAGCCCAGGTCTACGAAGCCCTTTGCCAGTTCCGCGGTTTCCGGTTTATCCCGGTCGCTGACGGTGATGAGCACATTGGCGCCGGCGGGAACCATGAGGTTGGCGGCCACTACGGCTTTGTAGAGGGCTTCCTGGTAGGTGTGGCCGATGCCCATGACTTCACCGGTGGATTTCATTTCCGGTCCCAGCTTGATTTCTACCAGTCCCAGTTTGGAGAAGGAGAAGACCGGTGCCTTGATGGCCACGTAGTTCTTCGGCGGTACCAGTCCCAGGGGCAGGCCCAGGGTATGGAGCGGTTCGCCCAGGGCCACGCGGGTGGCGTATTCCACCATGTTGATGCCGGTAATCTTGCTCATGAAGGGCACGGTACGGCTGGCGCGGGGGTTCACTTCGATGACGTAGACTTTGCCGCCTACCACGATGAACTGGATGTTGACCAGGCCTTTGACGTTCATGGCGCAGGCAATGTCTTTCGTGTACTTCGTGAGGGTGTCGATGACTTCAGGAGACAGGTGCTGGGGCGGGTACACGGCGATGGAGTCGCCGGAGTGGACGCCGGAGCGTTCGATCTGTTCCATGATGCCCGGGATGCATACGTCCACGCCGTCGGAGATGGCGTCGATTTCCACTTCCCGGCCCACCATGTACTGGTCGATGAGGACGGGGTGTTCATGGGATGCCACCACCGCTTCTTTCAGGTACTGGCGAAGCTCTGCCTGGTCATAGACGATCTGCATGGCCCGGCCGCCCAATACGTAGCTGGGGCGTACGATGAGGGGGTATTCCAGCTCTGCCGTTTTCTGCATGGCTTCTTCCACGCTTTCCACCAGGCAGCCCTTCGGACGGGGGATGCCCAGCTGGCCGCAGAGGGTGTCGAACCGTTCTCTGTCTTCTGCCATATCGATGGATTCATTGGAGGAGCCGATGATGCGGATGCCTCTCTTGGCCATGGGGGTGGCCAGGTTGATGGCGGTCTGGCCGCCGAACTGACAGATTACGCCTTCCGGTTTTTCCTTTTCAATGACTTCCATCACGTCCTGCTCAGTAAGGGGTTCGAAATAGAGGGAGTCGGAGGTATCAAAGTCGGTGGATACGGTTTCCGGATTGTTGTTGATGACGATGGACTTCTTTCCCGCCTTTTTCAAGGCCCAGGAGGCATGGACGGAGCAGTAGTCGAATTCGATGCCCTGGCCGATGCGGATGGGGCCGGAGCCGAAGACGACTACAGAGCCTTTGCCCTGGGGTTTCACTTCATCTTCCGCGCCGTAGGTGGAGTAGTAGTACGGAGTGTGGGCTTCAAATTCAGCGGCGCAGGTGTCGACCATTTTGAAATCGGGGTGGAATGCCAGTTTCTTTTTGAAATTTTCTACTTCCTTGACCGTCACTTCTGCAAAGTGGGCGATGGCTTCATCAGGCATCTGGATCCGTTTGGCCGCTTTCAGGGTGTCTTCAGTGAGGCCTTCCTTCAGGAGGCGTCTTTCCATTTTGATAATATTCTGGATTTTATAGATGAAGAAGAGGTCAATGCGGGTAATGCGGTTGATTTCTTCCGGTTCAATGCCGCGGCGGAGGGCTTCGGCCACTACGAAGATTCTTTCATTATCGATGCGTTTCAGGAGGCAGCGGATATCGTAGAGGGACTGGCTGTCCAGTTTCTTCAGGTGCAGATACCCCTCTCCCACTTCCAAGGACCGGAGGGCCTTGAGGAGCGCCCCTTCCAGGGTGCGGTCCAGGGCCATCACTTCGCCGGTGGCCTTCATCTGGGTGCCGATTTCACGGTCCGCCAGGGTGAATTTTTCAAAAGGCCAGCGGGGGAATTTGCAGACCACATAGTCGATGGACGGTTCGAAGCAGGCCTTCGTATTGCCTGTAATGGCATTGGTGATTTCATCCAGATGCATGCCCAGGGCTACCTTGGCTGCCACTTTGGCAATAGGATAGCCGGTGGCTTTGGATGCCAGGGCGGAGGAACGGCTCACGCGGGGATTGACTTCGATCACATAGTACTGGTTCGTCTTGGTATCCAGGCCGTACTGCACGTTGCAGCCCCCTTCGATCTGGAGGTAGCGGATGATATTGATGGAAGCGGTGCGGAGCATCTGGTACTGGCCGTCAGTCAGGGTCTGGGTGGGGGCCACTACGATGGAGTCGCCGGTGTGGACGCCTACGGGGTCAATGTTTTCCATGGCGCAGACAATGATGCAGTTGTCGGCGCTGTCCCGCATGACTTCAAACTCCACTTCCTTCCAGCCTGCAATGGACCGTTCCACCAGGATCTGGTTAATAGGAGACAGCTTGATGCCGCGGTTGGCGATTTCTTCCATTTCATACCGGTCATGGGCAATGCCGCCGCCGGTGCCGCCCAGGGTATAGGCGGGGCGGATGATGACAGGGTAGCCGATTTTATCCGCAAAAGCCACGGCCGGTTCCAGTTCTTCAAAAATTTCCGATTCCGGTACGGGCTGGTGGATTTCTTCCATGGCTTCCTTGAAAAGTTCCCGGTCTTCCGCATGTTTGATGGCATGGAGGGAGGAGCCCAGAAGCTTCACGTTGTATTTTTCCAACACTCCTGCTTCGGAGAGCTGCACTGCCATGTTGAGGCCCACCTGGCCGCCCAGGGTAGCCAGCAGGGCATCCGGTCTTTCTTTCTTAATGACTTCCGTCACAAAAGGCAGGGTAATCGGTTCGATGTAGACCCGGTCAGCAATGTCCACGTCCGTCATAATGGTGGAAGGGTTGCTGTTTACCAGGACCACTTCCACCCCTTCTTCCCGAAGGGAGCGGCAGGCCTGGGTGCCGGCGTAGTCGAATTCTGCCGCCTGGCCGATGACGATGGGGCCGGAACCGATGACAAGGACTTTTTTCACGTCTTTATTAATCATTTTTTAAATTCCTCCATGGCCTTGGTAAATTCAGCAAAGAGATAGAAATTATCCTTCGGTCCCGGAGATGCTTCCGGATGGTACTGCACGGCCTGGATAGGCAGGGTCTTGTGGCGGATGCCTTCGATGGTACCGTCGTTCACGCTGCGGTGGGTCACTACGATGGAGTCCGGAAGGCCTTCATCGGAAATGGCGTAGCCGTGGTTCTGGCTGGTAATGTACACCCTTCCGGTGCGCAGATCCTTCACCGGATGGTTGGAGCCGCGATGGCCGAAAGGCAGCTTGAAGGTGTGGCCGCCAAGAGCGGTGGCCAGCATCTGGATGCCCAGCAGATGCCGAAAATGGGGCGCTTGCCGATGAGCTTCTTCACCGTATCCACCACATAGGCACATCCTTGGGATCCCCCGGTCCGGGAGAGAGGAAGATGCCGTCGGGATTGCCGGCCAGCAGTTCTTCAGCCGATGTATGGGCAGGAAATACGTGGACCGTGCAGTCATTGGCCGCCAGACTCACCAGGATATTCTTCTTGAGACCGCAGTCCAGAAGGGACACCTGGTATTTCCCATTTCCATAAGTATAAGGATAGGCCGTAGTCACCCGTTCCACCTGGTCCCGGTGGAGGGGCTTGGCCAGTTCGGCCTGAATGAATTCCTCGCTTCTGTCGGCACTGACGATGATGGCCTTCATGACGCCCTGGGTGCGGACCATGCGGGTCACCGCCCGGGTGTCCACATTGTAGAGGCAGGGCACATGGTATCTTTCGATGAAATCGGTAATCTTTTCTTTGCATTCCCAGTTGCTGGGATGGTCTGCAATCTGGTCCAGCACATAGCCGGCAGCTGCGGGCTTCCTGTTCTGCATGAACAGGTCGTTGGCGCCGTAGTTGCCGATTAATGGATAAGTCAGGGTCAGGATCTGCCTTCATAGGAGGGATCTGTGAAACATTCCTGGTATCCTGTCATGCCCGTATTAAAAACCAGTTCTCCCAGACCTTCCACCGTTCCCAGAAGGTCCCCTTCGAAACGGGCGCCGTTTTCCAAAATCAAGAGGCCTTTCATTTGAGCACCTTTCCTTCTTTCATAACCACTTCCCCATCTACCACGGTGAGGACTGCCTTTCCTTTCAGGGTAATATTTTCATAGGGAGTAAAGAGAGACTTGGTGTAGAGGTCTTCCCCATGCACCGTCCACTCCTTCTCCGGATCAAATACAGTAATATCTGCAGGAGCGCCTTCCCTCAGCACGCCGCCTTCCACGCCCAGAAGCCTGGCAGGGTTCACGCTCATGAGCTCCACAATGCGGTCCAGCGTAAAGCCCTGCTGGTGATAAAGCACGGTCAGCGTGGAAGCCAGAGACGTTTCCAGCCCCGCAATGCCATTGGGCGCGCAGTTGAAAGGCACATTCTTTTCTTCATTGCAGTGAGGCGCATGGTCCGTCATGATGGCATCGATGGTGCCGTCCCGGAGCCTTCAATCAGCGCCTGCCGGTCCTCTTCGCTGCGGATAGGGGGAGCCATCTTGAAAGCCGTATCATAGTCCTTCAGCCATTCATCGGTGAAATAGAGATGCTGGGCCGTCACTTCCGTAGAGCAGTTCACGCCCTTCCTCTTCGCTTCCCTGATGAGGTCCACCGCCTTTTTGCTGGACACATGGGCGATATGGATATGGCAGCCCGTGAGCTCGGAAAGGAGCAGATCCCTGGCTACCGCAATATTTTCCCCTGCCGCCGGACGACCGGTGACGCCCATGGCATAGGACACTTTGCTTCATTCATGAAACCGCCGCCGCACATGGTCATGTCTTCGGCGTGGTCAATCACCATTTTATGGAGCATATCTGCATACTCCATGGCCCGGCGCATGAAATTGGCATTTTCCACATAATGGCCGTCATCGGAGAAAGCCACAGCCCCGTCGGCTGCCATATCCCCCATTTCAGAGAGCTGCTTTCCTTCCAGATTTTTGGAAATGGAACCGATAACGCTCACCTTTACCACGCCCACATCTTCTGCCCGCTTCTGCACATCCCGGAGAACCGCGGAATTATCAATGACAGGCTTCGTATTGGCCATGGTAGCCACCCGGGTGATCCCGCCGGCAGCAGCCGCCTCGGTGCCTGTATGGATATCTTCCTTTGCTTCCTGCCCCGGTTCGCGGAGATGCACATGCATATCAATGAGCCCCGGCGTCACCACCAGGCCCTTAGCGTCAAACACTTCCACATCACTTTCCGGGACGGGGATTTCCTTTGCTATTTTCTGAATCTTTCCGTTTTCTACGAGGATATCTCCCACTTCATGCTGCTTTTCTGCGGGATTTACAATGGTTCCGTTTTTAATTAAGAGCATCAATGTCTTTACCCTCCGTCAGTGTCAAATACTCCAGAGCCATACGCACAGCCACGCCGTTGCGCACTTCCTCCTGGATCCAGGACTTCTCATCATAGGCCACATCATAACCGATTTCGATGCCCCTGTTCATGGGACCGATGAATCACCGCCACATCCGGCTTGCACAGAGCCAGCCGCTTCTTGTTGATGCCAAAGAGACGGGCATACTCGCGGGTGGTAGGAATGAAACCGGCAGCCGCCCTTTCCAGCTGGATACGGAGAATATTGATAGCATCCGCATCCTTCAGCGCCGTCTCCAGATCATCATCCACAATGCATCCCATGGCTTCCAGTTCCTTTGGCACCAGCGTGCGGGGTCCCACCAGATGCACCTCGGCACCCAGCTTCGTAAATCCCACGATATCGCTCCGGGCCACCCGGGAATGAAGAATATCGCCGATAATCACATATTTCATGCCCTTGATATTCTTCCCCGCTTCCTTCAGCGTAAAGAGCTCCAGAAGCGCCTGGCTGGGATGGGCATGGGCCCGTCGCCGGCATTCAGCACCACCGGCACCTTCACCTTCGGGCTCATCACTTTGGATGCAAAAAGAGCAGCACCCTCTGACGAATCACGAATAATCACTGCATCCACTCCCATTGCGGAAACGGTAAGCAATGTATCTCGCATGCTTTCACCTTTCGTCATCGAGCTGCCGCTCTTTGTAATATTGATCACATCGGCTCCCAAATATTTACCGGCAAGCTCGAAAGAACTGCGTGTTCTGGTAGATGCTTCGGAAAACACTGTCACCATGGATTTCCCTTTGAGGAAATCTCTCTTCTTGTTGTCAGACAAAACAATCTTTTTCATCTGTGCTGCTACTTGAAGGATCCGTTCAATCTCCTCCGCTGAAAAATCAGCTAAGGCGAGAACCGAACGACCTTGTAGTGAAATCGCGCTCATGCCGGCCTCCTAATAAATAACATCAAAATAGTTATCTCTATAATCATATAGAAACAGCACCGTTTTTTCAATAGGGTAGAAAAATTAAAATCTCCTTACACGAAAACAGTGCCTCATCCATACTCTTGTACATATTATATGATAAAGAGGCAGAGGGTTCAAAGGGGGGACGCCGCTCCGCGGGCGAGGGTTGACGGGCCTTTGGCCCGAGGGTTCTTAAGGTTCGTAAGTTTGACGCGCCTTCGGCGCGAGGGTTGTGGTGGCGGCTGGCGCCGCAAATTATAAAGGGGGGCGCGGCTGGCGCCGCGGGTTGTGTAGAAGGGTTGTGAAGGGAAAGGTTCTTAAGATGGATGGGCCTTCGGCCCAAGGGTTCTTAAGTTTGACGGCCTTTTAGGCCGAGGGTTGTGGTATCGCCCTCTCGGGCGATGAGTATAAAGTCAGCGTTACGGGATTTGCTTTTCTGTGTCATAGGGCTTGATTGGCATTCTGCTGACTGGCTCGCTGCGCTCGCCTCCCCCTATCCGGCTTCGCCGGACTTCCCCCGCAGTTCGGTCGGTCAATCGAAAGGAAGGCCCTTTTATGGGCAGCTAAGGGCCTACTTTGACCGACTTGCACATCCTATGCAGGATGTGCACAGGGGCAGAATAAAGCTAACGCATAGCGAAGAATAAAGTCCCCCCGCCGGGGGGAAGGTGGTGGCGCCAGCCACCAAAAGGGGTGCATTTCCGACGCCCGCAGGGCGGTTGTATGGTTTTATCATAAAAGGGCGCCTTCTATAATTTAGAGGCGCCCACCACAACCCTCAGCGGCAAAGCCGCTGTCAAACTTAAGAACCCTCGGGGCGACAGCCCCGTCAAACTTTAGAACCCTCAAGCCCGACAGGGCTTGTCCATAGTCACTTTTCTTCCGGGAATGGAGGCCATCCCATTTCTTTGCCGCCGATAATGTGGGCGTGGAAATGGAAGACGGACTGTCCGGCTTTTTCGCCTGTGTTGATGACGAGGCGGAAGCCGCTTTCCTTGAGGCCTGCTTCCAGGGCGATTTTCTTCACTACCAGAAAGAAATCGGCGAAGTTTTTGTTGTATTCTTCATCGAAAGCGAGGATGTTGTCCACGTGTTTCTTCGGGATCACCAGGATATGCACCGGTGCGCAGGGTTCGATGTCCTTGAAGGCATACCAGTTTTCATCTTCATAAACTTTGGTGCTGGGGATTTCACCAGCAGCGATTTTGCAGAAAATACAATCAGCCATTCTTATTCCTCCTCTGCTAACACGCCTGACAGGCCGTCTTCTGTAATGGTATCGATCCTGACAGGATACATTTTTCCTCTTTCTATATGTGAATCCCTGATGGACACGCGGATGTATTCATCCGAAAGGCCTTCAAAGAATCCATCCTTTATTTCTTCCGCCAGTACGTGGACTACGCGTCCCATGAACTGTTTTCTGTAGTCCAGGGCAATTTCTTTTTCCAGTTCCTGTACCCGGTGCACTCTTTCTTTTTTCACCTCATTGGTCACCTGGTTGGGATAGGATGCCGCCGGCGTGCCGGTGCGGCGGGAGTATGGAAATACGTGGATGCCGGAGAAGCGGATTTCTTTCAGTGTTTCCAGGGTTTCCTGGAAATTTTCTTCCGTTTCCCCCGGGAAACCGACGATCAGGTCGGTGGTCAGGGCAATGCCCGGTACTTTGGCCCGCAGTTCGGAAATGAGTTTCTTGAACTGGGGCAGCCGGTAGTGGCGGTTCATGCCTTTCAGCACAGCGTCGGAGCCGGACTGGATGGGCAGGTGGAGATGGCGGCATACTTTCGGCTCGTTCTGCATGATGGAAATGAGATCTTCTGAAAGTTCCACGGATTCCACCGATCCCAGACGGATGCGGAGAAGGTTTGGAATCTTCACCAGCTCTGCCACCAGGGTGGCCAGGGAGGTGCCGTCGTGGAGGTCTTTGCCGTAGTTTCCAAGGTGGATGCCTGTCAGCACCACTTCCCGATAGCCCTGGGCAGCCAGTTTCCTGATTTCATCCACCGCATCTTTCTGGAGGCGGGATTTCAGCTTTCCCCGGGCGTAGGGGATAATGCAGAAGGTGCAGTAATTGTCGCAGCCTTCCTGGACCTTCACAAAGGCCCGGGTCCTGACTTCGCCGGACACGTCGACGGACATGTTTTCAAAGTGATCCACTTTCATAATGTCCACGGTCTCATTGAGTGGCTTCCTGTCGGTGCGGCCCATGGCTTCTTCCACATAGTCCACAATGTGGGAACGGTTCTGGACGCCTACAATCACGTCCACGTCCCCCATCTTTTCAAATACCTCCGGCGCCAGCTGGGCATAGCAGCCGGCTACGGCGATAATGGCGGAGGGATGGGCCCGGCGGATACGGCGCACCATCTGCCGCGATTTCCTGTCACCGATGCTGGTGACAGAGCAGGTGTTGACCACATACACATCGGCATCTTCGTCTTCCCCTGCCTGGGTGTACCCGTTCCTGATAAAGAGGGTACGCATGGCGTCACTGTCGTACTGGTTGACCTTGCAGCCAAGAGTCAGAAAGGACACCTTTTTTCCTGAGTTCAAATTATTATTTTCCATGGATTCATTATAACACGGGGGAAAGAAAAGAAGAAAGGGTTCATTGGGTTCAGAAGCCACAGGGTTCGCCCCTCACTCTTATTGTCCCACCGCTTGCGGAGAAGGTGGTACGCAGTACCAAAGGGGCCGAGACCGCAGGTCTCGGAGGGTTCATAGGGTTGTGAAGGGAAAGGTTCTTAAGATGGACCGGCCTTGGACACACCTGCGGTGTGAAGGTTCTTAGGATTGATGGGCCCTTTCGGGCCCAAGGGTTCTTAAGTTTGACGGCCCTTCGGGCCGAGGGTTGTGGATAGCCGCTTTTGTCGGCTATGCTTATGAAGTCAGCGTTACGGGATTGTCGTTATGGGTCAGATGGCATGATCAGCATTACGATGATGAGCCACCTTCGGTGGCTTTCCCCCCTTTGGTGCCTTACGGCACCACCTTCCCCCCGCGGTATCGGTCGGGCGACAAAAGGAAAGCACCTTTATGGGCAGGCTAGGCGCCTTACTTCGCCCGACTTGCACATCCTATGCAGGATGTGCACAGTGGACAATAAAGCTCCGCAAAGCAATCCCTTCACTCAACGCATAGCGAAGAATAAAGTCCCCCCGCCGGGGGGAAGGTGGTGGCGCCAGCCACCAAAAGGGGTGCATTTCCCTCGCCCGCAGGGCGGTTGTAAAGGTTTTATCATAAGAGGGCGCCTTCTATAATTTAGAGGCGCCCACCACAACCCTCAGCAGCAAAGCCGCTGTCAAACTTAAGAACCCTCGGGGCGATAGCCCCGTCAGACTTTAGAACCCTCAAGCCCGTCAGGGCTTGTCCATAAGGGGCTTGTCCCAATAGTGAAGTTCATGAAGTTTGATAGTGAAGTCATAGTGAAGTTGATAGTGAAGTTAGTATGAAGTATAATGGAAGCAGTTCATGATATGCTCTTGAAGGAGGTAGTTCCATGCTGTTAGAGGAGCTGATACCTGATGCCGGTTTGGAAGATTACAAGACCGAATACAAACGTCAACTTAACCGGGATGATATTTTGAGCTGGCTAAAAACAGCAGCCGGGTTTGCCAATGCTGATGGTGGAGACCTGTATGTGGGAGTGGATGATGAAACTCATACCTTACTTGGCTTTGATCGTCACAGTGCCGATAAAGAGCGGAATTATTTCAACAGCCAGGTGAATGAACATTTAGTACCCCGTCCTGATATTCGTATAGAATTCCTGCGGTATAACATCAGGAACCAGGAGCGTTTTATCCTGCATATCATAGTGAAAAGTTCCGCTGTCAAGCCAGTTATCTTGAAATACAAAAACGTACCGGCCATCTATATGCGCCGGGATGGTTTTACTAACGGTGCCACCTATGAAGAAATTATAGAAATGAGTATCAAAAGCCAGCACGCCGAGTTTGATACTCTTCCTTCAGACCGCCTGTACAAACGGGAAGATTTTACCGGCCTCTTGTCTTTTTTCAAAGAGCATAACAATGGCAGAGAGTATACAGACAAGGCGCTGCAGTCTATCGGCTTTTTCAATGAAAAGGGCATATTGGCCAATGGCTCGGTACTGTTTGCCGATGATTACGGAGGCAGTAAAACAGATATGACCTGCTCTGTCTTTTCCGGTTTCAACAGAGGAAGCGAACGTATTGTCACGGTCAACAGGTTTCATGGAAATTTAATTCAGGGTATATCATATGCCTGCGACTTTGTTTCCCAGCGGATGAATCACTCTATTATCAAAACGGATACGGGGCGCATAAATCTGGATGCCTATCCTGCCCGTGCTGTTTTTGAAGGGGTCGTCAATGCGGTGGCTCACCGCGATTATTTCCTGGATGGCACGCAGATTCAAATCGATATGTTCCGTGACCGTCTGGAAATCTCTTCGCCTGGCAGCTTTTACCGTGGACGCCCATTTGAAAAGACCTACAATCTATCCTCCATCATTTCCAAAAGAAGAAATGAACTGATTTGTTCCGTACTGGTGGCTTGTAATGTAATGGAGGCCGCTGGAACGGGCTTTGACAAGATTACGGAAGACTATGCAGGAGCAGATGCCAATCATAAGCCTTATATCTTTTCCGCTTCAGATCATTTTACCCTGGTTCTGCCGGACTTAACCTACGATAAGGGTGTTCTCCCCTCGGATAGTGAAAGACTTGAGTTCGTTCCTCCCCGCAGCGGGACAAAGTATGATGCATCCATTCTCATGTATTGTTTCGGTCAGGCCAGAAAAGTGACTGACATTGCAGAACATCTCGGTCTGAGCCCTTCTTCTTATTTCCGCAAAAATATTTTGAACCATTTGATAGAGCAAAAATATCTATTAGAAAGTCAAAAGGGACGTTCCAGATACTATCAGACGAATCCCAATTCTGTCCGTTTGAAATAATGCAGCAAATCCAAATGCCTGCCATGAGAATATGGCAGGCATTTTTGATTGCAGCCGCTCCAGGGAAGGTTCTTAAGATGGAAGGGCCTTGGACACACCTTCGGTGTGAAGGTTCTTAGGATTGACCGGCCTGACGGCCGGAGGGTTCTTAAGTTTGACGGCCTTTCAGGCGAGGGTTGTGGTATCGCCCTATCGGGCGATGAGTATTATAATGCCGCCTTTCGGCGGTCACGTCCACATCGAGTGTCATAATCATTCTTACCCTCGTACATCCCTTCGCCACTTCGTGGCCCTCTTCCCCTAAAGGGGACGCAAGAACGTTACGGGATTGGCTTTCTGTGTCATATGGCATGATAAGCATTACGATGATG
>ENA-OQBJ01000911-OQBJ01000911.1-human-gut-metagenome-genome-assembly--contig:-NODE-911-length-13534-cov-4.263146_pt1 | contig 13534 bp, 17 predicted proteins | sample MGYA00242743_ERZ504545 | MGnify/ENA primary metagenome ERZ504545 (study PRJEB26092, sample SAMD00036252) | human gut metagenome | host: Homo sapiens | study: EMG produced TPA metagenomics assembly of...
CTTTGTCAAAGGATGCTTCCGCCTTTTCCAGCCAGGACTGAACAGCCCGAACGCGGTGAAGGTATCGTTTTGGGAGCGTTTCATACAGCCTTCTCCTTTCTGTATAAACGAATACGTTTTATAATATCGGTTAAGGCCATATGAATTTATACCGGCAAAAGAAAGCAAAAATATGCCATAATCTATATTTTACAGCATTTTCCAATTCTTTTCACCTAAAAACAGGCCAAATTTACGAAATTACAAAAAATTTAATCCCGACTGTCGTGAATGAAGCGGCTTAGCATCCCCCTCACCCGGCGAATCCCCCGTTTTTGCAGGCGGTATACGTAAGGCAGACTGACATCGAGGGCCTTGGCTAAATGCTTCTGCTCCACATCCTTCAAATAAACGCCTTCGACGACGGCCTGTTCTTTTTCCGGCAGACGGTTCAGGACGCCGCTGACTTTTTCCAAGAGGAACTGGCGGCTTGCCGCTTCGGCCGGATCGGGACTGTCGTCGCACAGCGTATCCTGCAGGGTCATGCCCTGTTCATCCGGTGCATCGAGGGACATGGCACTGACGGCACCTTCCCGTTTTAAATAGTCGAGGATGGCCCCGCGGATGCGGTGAACAGCAAATAAGGGAAAGGCCACGCCGCGGCGGTGGTCATAGCGTTCGACGGCATCCATAAGCCTAAGGTCCCTTCCTGCAGGGCATCGAGTAAGAGATCGGGATGGATATGCCAGCGCATGGCTTCTTTAAATACCAAGGCTGATACTGCTCAATAAGACGGCTGCGGGCATTGGCATCGCCGCCTTCTTTATAAGCCTGCCACAAGGCCGCTTCCTCTTCCGGCTGCAATAAGGCTATCTTCTGCAGTTCCTGTAAATAATCTTCCAGCATGGCCTTTCACCTCCTTTCACGTGTTCCGTTAAAAGCATTAATAAAGATAGATTAGAAATTGTATTTATAGAGGGCGCCGACAAAATTATTGTCACTCGACGTCCAGGCGCTGAGGCTGAAGCGGCTTCCCAAATCATACATGATCCCGAAACGGTTGTCATTGTGATTGAGGCCAAAAGCAGCCGTAACCATAAAATCATTGAACAGGTATTTCCCCATTTCGATATTATAGTAGTTGTTGCTGACATCGGCGTTTCTGTCATTGAGGTCAAGAGACCCGTTGGTGACGGTCAGCATGTCTAAGGACAAGGCTTTTTCCAGGCTCTGGGTAATGCCCAGACTGTTCAGCGTCATGCGTATGCCCGAACCGAGGAGAGAACTCATATCCTCTTCACCGATGGAACTCTGAGGACGACCATTACTGTTGCGCAGGGTAATGAGCGATACGATCTGCGGCTTGGTAAGCGGCGGATCCGAGCGAAGCAGGAGATCCATGTTGTCGGCCTGCCCGCGCAATGTCAGCATGACCGTATATTGACCGACGCGGCTGATGCCTTCGGCATCGATATACGGCAGGAGCGAATCGTAGCGCGAAAAATCGGCAATAGCCTTGGAAACGCGGAAGTTCGTATCCAAATAATGGACGGAACCGCGCGTCGCCTCAAAGCGACCTGACGGATTGGGATGTTCAAGACTGCCCTTAAAGGAAACGGCGCCGGTCACCATGAGATCATAGAGAGCCGAGTTATACAGGCGGACCTTATCACCTAAGGATACGGTAAAGTCGAGGTCCAAATCAGGCGTCGACGAGCTTTCGCTAAGGGACAGGGGCACGTCGATCGTCGCATTGTCGATATTCATGAGACCGCCGATTTTCGGCCGCCCGTCACCGGGAGTGACGTTGATATAGCCCGTAAGAGGACCGTTATAATAAGGATTATCCACGTAGAGGTCGGCAAAATCAGCGGAGAAGGAATACGTATCGAGGCTGCGTCCGCTCCACGAAGCGTTGCCGCTGAGGCTGATACTGCGGGATCCTTCTTACCCTTCTTATCCATGGTGCCCTTACCGCTGAGGACGGCACTCTGTCCTTTGAAGGATAAATCTGCGTTGATGTCGCTCAAGGGGTAAGCCGTATCCTTGAACTTAATGGTCCCGTTTTGAACGGTAACGTCACCGGTAACTCGAGGCGCCGCCAACGTTCCGCTGACCTTAACGGCCCCTTGGATCTGTCCGTCGGCTTCCGTCACATAGGGCGTCAGGAAGGTCAGGATATCAAGACCTGTATTGGCAAGCTGGACGTCGACATCCATCGATTCATCGGTCTTACCGCCGGAAAGGGCGCTGACCGGAATCGTCCCCTTGGCACTGATTTTATAGGGATCGCGGCTGGCGCTGGCCTGCTGGACGGTAATCATGCCGCGGCGAATATTGAACAGGGCAAAGGCTCCGCTGATGGAAATGCCATTGGCCGTGCCGCTTCCAAGTTGAGCCGATACGTCGGCCTGAAGGTCATCAGAGGTACCGCTTAAATCGGCAGCAAAGTCGATGGGCGCGTCGACGACAAAATCTTTCTGCCCCAAGACCGTCATCAAGCCTTGGACGGGAACTGTTTCGCAGCTACCGATAAGGCCACCGGTCCGTGAAGGGCATAAGAACCCTTGGCCGCTAAGGTACCGTCGCCAATCTTAAGGGCCAGCTGATTGATATTGACGATGCCTTGTTCCAGGCTGATATCGACGTCAGACGGATCGATGGTTTCGCCGCCAAACGTGCCTTGGCTGATATTGCCCTTCATCGAAACGGTCGGATTGTCACTGGTACCACTGACATCGATTTGCCCGTTCAGTTTCCCCGTAATATCCTGCACCGGAAAATCGGCGACTTTAATCAGGCCGGCAATGTCGCCATTGACAACCGTCGCCTGCCCCCGGATAAAGGAGGTTTTCGTATTGTAGATCAAATTGGCATCGTAATTGCCGTCGAGCTGCGAGAAGTGCAGGTTGGTCAGACGCAGGATATTATCGTAATAGCGAATTCGCCGTGGATATCGTTGAGCACCATCTGGTTGACGACCAAATTAGCCGCCGTCAGGGAACCGGTTGCCGTCGGAGCGGACATAGTTCCTCCAATATGAGCCGTCAGATTAAAGGAACCGCTGCGCGGCGTCTGGTTCTGTGGGGCCAGACGAGAAACGTCGATATTCTTCCCCGTTACATCGAGGTTCAAGGTATCGCCAATGGAGCCTTCGAGGGCTACCGAAGCCGTATAGGACGAAATGTCACCGTTTGACAAATAGACCGTCCCCTTATCGAGGCGGTAGTCGGCGCTGATATTCTTATACAAATAACCGGCATAGGAGCCGCTGGTCAGGCGGAACGAACCGACAGCGACGGATTGTCTAAGGTACCTTTTATAGTCACCGTATTATCGGCCCAGCCTGTGAGCGGCAAATCGTCCTTGCCAACCAGGGGCAAGAGCTGTTCTACGCGAATATGGGACGTCGTAAGCGAAGCGTCGACAGTCCGGCTGTCGAGGTCAGCCCGGCCGGTCAAGGTATGAAGGCCTTCGCCGCGTCGCCAGTAAAGCGCCGGAATTTCAATCTGTTTTCCCTGACCGTGGGCCGACCCATTGATGCTGTCAAAGGCCATGCCCTTGATCTGACCGTCTTTGGCACTGAAGGCCAAATCCCAATTTTGCCCATCTATATGACCGGCAGCATCAGCCGTCCCGCTCATGGGAATCGATAACAGCGGTGAGGCCATGTCGAGAGGCAGGTCGTGGGCCGTAAAGGAAAACTGCGGCCGCTGTTGGTCTACATCATAGGAGCCGCTGATATCAAGACTGCCGCTGCCGGCTTCGGCATGACCATTATGGACGGTAACGATATGACCGTCATAGGTTACATCAGCCGAGGCCTGGTCTGCTGTAAGTCCATTGTAAGAGAGATTCGAAGCCTGTACCGTCCCCGTCGCAGCAATCGAACTGTCTTGGCTGTTGCCGACAGCGCGGAGCGAAGCCGACACGACGCCCATAGCTGCGACCGGCATCTTAGGAACAGCCGTCACATCGAGGCCGTTGACGTCAGCTTCGGCGGCATAGGCTCCCGTTTTCACATCATACTGGCCCTTGCCGCGGATATCGGCTCCAAAGGCCTTCGCCGACAGGGAATCGATGGTCACCGCCTGATCGCTGTAGTTCACATCGGCCGAAGCTTCATCGACGGTGTACCCGTTATAGGTAAAGTTATGAAGGCCGACGGTCCCCTTGGCGCTGACATCCTGTGCCGAACCCCAAACGACGCTTTAAAGTCCGCCGTCCCGCTGAATCCATCCGGAAGGTAGCTCGAAAAAGCCGTCACATCGGCACCGGGTACGTCGACGTTGAGGTTGAAAACAGGCACGTCGCCATTGGTTACGACCTTGCCGTCAATGCGGAAGGACTGACCGTTGGCCAGACCTTCTACGCCTGACAAGGTAACGTCGTTGGTCGTAAGATCGGCATGGCCTTTTAATTCATCGACGGCAATACCATTTACATCCAATTTACCGTCAGCAAAATCAGCCTGCCCGGACATGAAAAAGCCCTTATGACTGTCGGCAACGCGTACCTTCGCATTTTTGACCGTTCCCTTCTGAAGGACGACATCGTTCGAGGCCGGAATCAGGAAGGACGCATACCGTCCGTCAACGGCTTCGGCGTTGATGACAAAGTCATATTGGCGGCTCGACGCATAGGAACCATGGGCGGTGATTTTCTTCCCGTCGACGGCCATATCGGCATCGATGGCCATGGAAGGATAGTCGGCAAAAGAGACGCTGGCCGTAACATCATTGCCGACGACGAGGGTATTGTCGGGAAGTTGTGCCCGTACCGTACCGTCATGAACTCGGATGACGCCGCGAAAACCGGAGTCACTGGTGCTGTCGGTCTTTTTTAGGATCGAAGTGACGTTCCACGATCCGTCACTATTCTGCCACAGATGAAGGACCGGCTTATTGACATCGGCCGTATCCAGTGCCTGAAGCATTTCTCCCTCTTTTAATGCCGTTACGATCTTACTGGGATTGACATAGATGCGGACGTCCTCGCCTTCGAAAACGATTCGGCCTGCGGATCCTTAATGACCGGTTTTGCCAATACGACTTGGCCGGTCAAGGATATATCGAGAGAAGAGAACCCCAAGGTTCCATTCAGTTTACTGTTTGCAGTTGTCGTAATCATATTGCTCGCCATTTGGGTTAAAGCCGGTTTTTCCATCCACAGGGCTAAGCCGGCAGACAGAAAAAAAGCGGAAAAACCGCAGGCAGCAATCCATTGTTTCTTCATAAGCAAGCTCCACATACGAAAAAAGAGAGAATTACACGTTCTAATTCTCTCTTTATTCTACCTAGGGTATTGCGGAAAATCAAGAAATAGATGACAATTCGGAACGTTTCTCCGAAAATTGTTAAAAACCTGTCATCGTCTGGCTTTCCTTAATATTGACCGCCCGTCCCGTTGAAAGACGGATGGATGACGCCCGATTCGACGTCGACACCCATGACCTGTTCGAGTTTGGCAATGCCGACGTTATAGTCGTACAGAGCCTGGATATGATTGACCTGAGCTTCGTTCAAGCTGAGCTGGGCATCGAGGACGTCCAGGTTGATGCCGACCCCTGCCTGATAGCGAATGTTCTGAATACGATAGTTTTCACGAGCCTGGTCGACAATGGTCTGTGTTTCGGCGACCTTCTGAGCTGCACTGCGGATATTGAGGTAAGCCTGCTTTACAGCCAGCTGTACCGATTCGCGCGTAGCCTGTTCTGTTTCTCGGGCGACGAGGAGGTCTTGTTTTGCCTGGTTGACTTTAGCCTTTGTCGCGCCGCCGTCATAGAAGGTATAGGTTACGCCGGCTCCGATATTCCAGCTGCGGCGATCGGAATCGAATCCGGGGAAGTTATCGTCCGACCAGCCGTTGCCGCCGCTAACGGAAACGGTCGGCTTATTGCCAGCATCGGCGATGGAGATGTTTCGTTCCGCTTCCTGAACGGCAAGGGCCGCCTGGAGGACTTCCGGACGATATCTCATGGCGTAGTCCGTCGCTTCCTGAAGGGAAATATTGTAGGTATTGAAAGGCAGTTGGTGATCGGCCAGGTTGAGCTGCGTCTGTAAGGGCAGTCCGAGGATATTATTTAAATTCGATTCGGAAATGGCCACATTATTTTCTGCCGTAACGGCCGTCGTCTTGGCATTGGCCAGGGAAACGGCAGACGACAGGACATCGACGCGGGCCTTCGTCCCGACGTTGTACTGCGCCTGTACATTATCTAAATGGCCCTGGAGGTTGGTGACGGCTTCCTGATAGACGCCTTGTAATTCCTGATAGGCAAGGAGGGCATAGTAGCTTCAACGGCCGAATATTTCGTCGCCTGTTCGACCCGCAGGATTTCTTCCTGGGCATTGACTTTACTCAATTTGGCAACGTCGATATTCCCTTCGACCTTACCGCCGTATAGAGCGGAATGGACACGGCCAGGGTGTTTCCAAAGGCGTTGGAAATAGCGTTGGTGCTGTTCGATGAAGCGGCAGCAGATCTGGCCCGCTGAGCGCTGAAGGTATAATCGACGACGGGGGCTCTGCCGGCTCGGGCTTCGTCAATAGCATATTCAGCCTTCCTCAGGGAATACTTGGAATTCTTGATGTCGCGGTTGTAATCGAGGGCCATCTGAACGGTGCGCGGCAAGGTCAAATCGACGACGCCATTGGTCGCACGCGGCCGACGACGATGACCGGATCGGTTTCATTTTTCTTCGCCCGCTTAGCCGCTTCTTTATCGGCCAATTTCGCCGAATCATCGGCAATCTGCTGAGCCAGCGTTTCACGCATTTCCGGCGTAATATCCGTGGACTGCGCAGCCGCTTTCGCACGAGCCTTGGCTTCGGCTTTGGCCGCCTTTTTCTGCTGGGCCTGCTGGGCTTTGATTTCCTTATCTTCCGCTTTGGCTCGGGCCTGAACGGCATCGGCTTGCGACAGATCGACAGGACGGACCGATGCCGTCGAATCGTCTGCGGACGCAACGGCGACTGTGCTTATGGTTGTAATCATCATGGCGATGACCAATTTCTTATACAGTTTGTTGTTCATCATGGGTACCCCCTGTTTCGGTTATATGTAGTTTGCTAAAAAGCATAATTAATACCATAATAATTGCCGCCATCATGACGACTCATAGGCCGCGTGAACTGACTGAAGAGATAGAGATCCGACGTCAGCCGATACTGGGCTTTCAGGCGATAGCGCCAATCGTTGGGATCGTATCCTTCAAGGGACAAGCGGAACGGCCCGTCGTGGAATAAGTCAGTACCGATACCGAGGTCGCCGTTGATCAATCCGGCCCTCAGGTCAAAGATGCCGCTGCGACGGCCGTACTGTAAGTTGAGGTTCGTACCGTTACCGATATTTTCAGCTCCGATCAGGCCAAAGGTATCGCCGCGGTACACCCTAAAATTTACAGAAGCACTCGTTTCGTTCTTGGTCGTGTTATATAAGAGCCCGCCTTCCCCTTCGACTTTGATATCCGACGCGCCGCCAAGGATCTTATTGACCTTGGTCGTGATCTGGGCCGTGTTATCGAGGGTCGTCTGGATATTGGCCTGGGTCTTGGGGTCGGTCGTCATTTTTTCCATCGACTGGGCAATGTTTTCAAAGCGATCGGTAATAGATTTGATATTGGCAGCCGTTTCCCGGGCATTGGCCGAAGTTGCGCCATCTCCATCGAGATTCTGCATGGACGCATTCATCTGCGCCGTCACCGCTGCCATATTGGCCGTAATGGCTTCGACGTTGGCCGCATTGGCATCGAGCATCTGACTCGTTCGTCCGGTAATGGCATCGATATTTTGAATGGAACCGCGCATGGCAGCCTGCGTCTTTTCATCGCCGATAACGGCATTGAGGCTCTTGACCATCTCATCGGCACTGCCCATGAGTTTGCTGGCACTGTCCATCATATCGTCCATGGTCTTGCCCTGTTTGCCGTCGATATAATCGCCGTCAACCAGAAGATGGCTGCGGTCGGAACCGGGAGAAATAGAAACAATTTTCTCCCCTAAGAGTCCGTCTGTCGTAATGACGATTTTCGAATCCCGCGGGATTTCGGTTCCCTTGTCGATCTTCATAGTCACGTCGACGCCGTTGCGCGACGGAGTTACCTTTTCAACCTTACCGACGTGAACGCCTACGTAGCGGACAGAGTTGCCCTTTTGCAGGCCGTTGGCATCGTTAAATTCGGTATGGATGACAAAGCCCGGCTTGCCAAAGAGTTCAATATGGGCCAAACTTATGATGACGCCGCTGAACAAGAGAACAGCGACGATGGTAACGAAACCTACCTTGGCCTCTGCACTCCATTTCATAGACTATCCCCTCTTTCTTCCGGAAGACGACCGCCGTGGATAAAGCGCTGAACGTCCTCGTCATCGGTTTGGGCGAAACTTTTTTTTATCGGCGATGAGCCGAAAGCGCCCGTCTTGTAAATAAGCCAGCCGGTCAGCGACAAAAAAGGCTGAATCCATATCGTGGGTGACGATGACCGACGTGGCATGAAGTTGTTTTTGCATGTTGACGACCAGGCGATTGATGTCCATACAGCGAAGCGGATCGAGGCCGGCCGTCGGTTCATCGTAGAGGATGACCTGCGGATCGAGGGCAATGGCCCTGGCCAGGCTGACTCGTTTTTTCATACCGCCGGATAAATTATTAGGCATCATATCTTCAATCCCATCGAGGCCGACGAGATGCAGTTTTTCCTTGACGATCCGCTGCCGCGTCGCCGCATCGTCGTGCGTGTGCTGCCGAAGGCCGAAGGCGACGTTTTCTCCGACCGTCATCGAATCGAAGAGGGCCGAGTACTGAAAAACCATCCCCATATGGCGGCGCACCTCCATCAGCTGGTCTTCATCATAAGCGGTAATATCCGTATCCTGAAAGAAAACATGACCTTTGGTCGGCTTTTGCAGACCGATGATGAGGCGCAGGATCGTGCTCTTGCCGGAACCGCTGGCACCGAGGACGGCCAAGGTTTCCCCCTGATGAATGTCTAAATTAATATTATCCAGTATGACTTTGTCGCCATAGGCGACGGTCACATCGCGAAGACGAATCATGATCCTCCTCAATATAATAAAACGGATAAGATATAATTGCAGATAAAAATGAATATAATCGATGTCACGACGGATTTCGTCGTCGCCTGCCCGACGCTTCAGCACCGCTTTTGGCATTCATGCTTCATTGCAGGCAACGAGGGCAATGATGCCGCCAAAAAACATAGCTTTGACCATGCCCAGGACGACATCGCTTATGTTCGTAAATAATTCAATAGAATTTACATATGTGAAATGCGTCAGCCCGGCCCCGAGCGTTGCTACGCCGTAGCCGCCGGCTGTCCCGATGACATAGCCGTAAAAAGCCAGCATCGGTACCATGATGACGCAGGCAATAAACCGCGGAACGACCAAATAAGCAATAGGATTGACGGCCATGCAGCGCAGGGCATCGATTTGCTCGGTAACCTTCATCGTCCCGATTTCTGCCGTCATAGCAGCGCCGACGCGGCCGGCCATGACGACACCTGTTAAGATAGGTCCCAATTCACGGCCCATGGCAACGGACATGACGCCGCCTAAGGTCGACTGTGCTCCATAGCGCAGGAGAATGTCGACGATCTGCAAGGTCATGACCATGCCGGCAAAGAGCAAGGTCATACTGACGATAGGCAGTGAATTGACGCCGAGATGAGCCATCTGGTTAAACATCAGCCGCCGTTGGTTCTTCGGAAGCTGGCGCAGCGTTTGGGCAAAAAGGATGGCGATGACACCGACTTGTTCAAAGACATGGAGGGTAAAGTTCCCGATGTCTTCTAAAAGTTTCTGCATGAAATACCGCCCTTTCCCTAAGTATTAGACTACTTTTACTATACCATTATTAAAAATGGATGTAAAACACCAATATTTAATTGTGCCTAAATTGTGAGAAAATAAAGGCTGAAAACTAAATTCATGATTTGAGTTTCCATAGGTAAAATAATAGCATTTTATGCGGAAAATGGCAAGTAAAAAGGGCTGTCCGAAGACAGCCCTTTTCAAGCAATACACCGCTGGGCCGCCTCCCCTTATAAAAGGGCTCGTTTTATGCTCAGTGGAACATATCGAGGTCGACCGACCGGATGACGGAATCTTTCTCCTTACCGCCATCCTTATCTTGATTCTTATCCTGATCTTTGTCGTTCTTTTTATCCGTGTCCTTGCTGTCATCGGTCTTGTCGGATTTTACGACGTCATCCTCTTGGGACGCCCCTTCCGCTTCATCACCGATAATCGCCTTGGCTTCATTGATATTGTGGTTCTTAGCAAGGAAAGCATCGCGTTTTTCCGGCGTTACGACTTTAATCGTAATCTGGCCGTCGCCTTTGACGATGTACGGCGTAGCAATGGACGATTTGGCATCACTTTTATTGTCATCGCCCACACTGTGCTTACTCGGTTTGACGACATCCTTGGCACTGGTTCCGGGCTCTTTGCCGCGAATCTTTTCCTTGGAAACCTTGGTATCGCTTTCGTTGATCATGCTGACCCCGGGATCGAGGATTTCGATGACCAAGTCATTGTTCGAGTCTTCCTTGTCGATTTCTTTCTTCAAGGCATCAAAGTCCTTGTAGCGGCGCAGGCGCTTGATGATTTCATCGGTCAAGTTGTAGCGCTGCTTTTCAATTAAATACGGCAGAGGAATGACACCGCCGCCGCGGACTTCCAACACCATGTCCCCTAAAGGCTGATCCTTGGGAACGGTAAAGCTCATGGTCTTTACTTCATCGACACCGCGGTACGGGTGGAGCTTGACCTTAAAGTACACATTGTCCCCGGGGCTTACGACGACCGGTGCCGCCGTGGCATCGACGATGGACGCCGACTTGCGGGCCTGAGTGATATCGACGTTCATGGTGATATCGAGGACCGGATAGTCGATAAACTCGTTGTGCTTTAAGATATCGAGGACGTTGTACAGTTCATCAATGCTCTTTTCATTGATGTTTTCTTCGGAATAATACATATTATGGCGGGTGATATCCTTGTCGCGGCCATTGGACGAGCGAATGGTATAGGACAGGGTCGCCGTCCCACCGCCGGTGCGGTCGATGGTCTTATTGACCGTATTATAGACCGTCGTCGCCGCCAGGACCGGCGTCAGTTCATTATCTTCAATGATCTTGACGCGCTTGGTCATAGCCGTATCGGTATCGGTATCGCGCACGTTAATCGTAACCGGAATGCCCGGTGCCAGGTAGTTGTACTGGCCGCTGATACCGGCGCCCCGGTCCTGGGTAATCTTGCCGACTTCAGCCCGATAGAGCCTAATTTGAAAGAACTGGACAGGTTGTTGACAACCGTAAAGATATAGGCATTATGCATGAAGTAATTGATGCTGCCCTTTTTCAAAAAAGGATGACCAAAGGCGACGATGTGGTCGTTGTCGACATAGGTGACCGTACCGATAGCGCCCATCTTCATATCGCCGTTGACGAAGCTGCAGCCACGCTGCTGCCTGGTTCTAAAGGCATGGCGACGTCATCGGTGCTGGCCGACGCCGTATCGACGGGCATGAAATTATAATCCGGCAGTTTGCTCTTCATCCAGTCCGCTGACACGGAATCAAAGCCAGACATCATAAGGGGTGTGGCAATGGGAATCAGCGACGATTCGCGGGCATTGAAGGCCGAATTTCTTCCTTCGTCGGCACATTCCACAGCTTTAACATATCGTTGATAGGCGTGATCATGCCGATACGGGAATTGGTAAAGGACCAGCCGTAAGCAACGGCACCGAGGAGTTTGCCGTCAATATAGACCGGGCTGCCGCTCATCCCCTGGGCGATACCGCCGGTCTGTTCGATGAGGGGGCCGGAAAACTTGGCCAGGATCAAGTCGCCCGACGGGCCGCTATTCTTCATGACCCCTAAGATTTCAACGGGGAAGGTCTGGATCTCCGTCCCTTGGACGACAGTCTTGGCATAGCCGGTCATGCCGATCTGGACGTCACTGACGTTCATAAATTCCTGAGCCTGTGCCGAAAACGCCAAAAGACAGGAAAAGGCCGCAGTCAAACAGACCCGGCCCATCATACGCCGTAAAGCAGAGGCTTTTTTCGTCAAGGTGTATTTCATCATTTCGTTTCCACCACGACGACAACGGCGCCTGCTGTACCTGCGAGCCCGGCTGGACGAGGACCGATTTGACAACGCCGTCCTTATCAGAACGGGCTGCCGGCATCGGACCGGCTAAGGAATTGACCGTAAGGAGAACATCTCCTTCTTTAACAGCGGCACCGACAGGGGCTACACTGACGACGCTGCCGCTCAATACCGTTATATAAGATACATCGGCCGCAGCTGCCGGCATCGACAACATGCCGGCGAGCCCGGCTAATACGGCGAGTCTGTAAAGTTTTTTCATGACGGCTCCCTCCATTTCTATTTCACTGAAAGAGCGAAACAATTATAAATCATCAAAACTATCTTTTAAGCGGTCCATTTCCCGCACGGCCTTGCCGGCACCGTGAGCCACACAGAGCAGCGGATCTTCGCAGAGATAGGCTGCCATACCGGTCGTTTGAGAAATAAGCCGGTCAAAACTATCGAGAAGCAATCCGCCGCCGGTGAGGACGATGCCGTGGTCGGCAATATCCGCAGCCAGTTCGGGCGGTGTTTTTTCTAAGATGGAAACGATCGTCTTGAGGACGGTCTGAATCGGTTCGTCGATGGCCAGGCGGATTTCCTGCGAATCGATATCGATCGATACGGGAAGGCCCGTTTCCGTGCTGCGACCGCGAACGTCAGCGGTCATACGGCGGCCGTCACTCATGGCCGTGCCGATGAGGATCTTCAGTTCTTCGGCCGTATGCTGGCCAATGGTGACGTGCTTTATCTTTTCCAAATAACGGATGATGGCTTCATCAAAGGTGTTGCTGCCGATACGCAGGGATTCACTGATAACGATCCCGCTTAGACTGAGAACGGCAACGTCCGTCGTACCGCCGCCCATGTCGACGACCATGGACCCGTTCGACGTGGCAATATCGAGACCGGCTCCGATGGCCGCTGCCAGCGGTTCTTCCATGACCGTCGTCTTTCTGGCCCCGGCTTGCATGGCCGCTTCGATAACGGCCCGCCGTTCGACGTTAGTAACGCTCGACGGCACGCAGATGACGACGCGGGGCTTGAAAAACAGGGATTTTCCGATGGCCCGGCGGATGAAATACCGCAGCATGTACTCCGTTGCATCGTAGTCGGCGATGACGCCGCTGCGAAGGGGATGGTAAGCGTGGATGTTGCGCGGCGTCCGCCCAATCATAGCCTGGGCTTCGCGGCCGATGGCAACGACCTTATTTTCCATCGTATCGACGGCGATGACGGCCGGCTCGTTGACGACGATCCCCTTATTTTTAACGAAGACAATGATGTTGGCCGTCCCCAGGTCGATGGCGATGTCGCTGCCGAACCAATTCGATAAAAAGAACGAGCGGGACTGTCTCGGCTGTACCTTTTTTTAGTTTTCTTCTTCCTCAATATTGACGCGAACAATATCTGCACCTAGCCTTTGTAATTTTAAT
>ENA-OQBJ01000912-OQBJ01000912.1-human-gut-metagenome-genome-assembly--contig:-NODE-912-length-13531-cov-2.603253_pt1 | contig 13531 bp, 18 predicted proteins | sample MGYA00242743_ERZ504545 | MGnify/ENA primary metagenome ERZ504545 (study PRJEB26092, sample SAMD00036252) | human gut metagenome | host: Homo sapiens | study: EMG produced TPA metagenomics assembly of...
GACGGCCCTTCGGGCCGAGGGTTGCGGATTGCCGCTCTGCGGCAATGCTTATGAAGTCAGCGTTACGAGGGAGGGTTCTTAAGATGGACGGCCCTATGGGCCGGAGGGTTCGTAAGTTTGACGGCCCTTTGGGCCGAGGGTTGCGGATTGCCCTTTGGGCAATGCTTATGAAGTTAGCGTTACGGGATGACCTTGCTGTACCATATGGCATGATAAGCATTCTGCAGTGGAAAACCATACAACCGCGCCTGCGGAGCGAGGTCAGCCTGTTTTCCCTCGGGCGAAAGCGTTTTATCATAAGAGGGCGCCTTCTATCAATTCATAGGCGCCCTACAACAACCCTCGCCCCTAAAGGGGAAACGACTCACTATGATTTGTGCGTCGCTTTGCTCCTTCAAATCATGTTCGCTGTGCACGCCAGAGGCGCGTCAAACTTAAGCCCCTTAAGAACCTTCGGCCCAGCGGGCCGTCAACCCTCAAGCCCGCAGCTTGTCCATATGGCGCCCACCACAACCCTCAGCGGCAAAGCCGCTGTCAAACTTAAGAACCCTCGGGGCGATAGCCCCGTCAAACTTTAGAACCTTCAAGCCCCATAGGGGCTTGTCCATATGGCGTCAGCTCACGCCCTCCTACCGTCTCTCTGCCATAAATTCGTCCAATGCCGAGAGGGCCCTTTCTGCCAGTTTCTGATTTTTTTCTTTTTTCGGCACCCTTTTTTCCAGAGGCGGAATAAGGCCGAAGTTGACGTTCATGGGCTGGAAATTTTTGCCATCAAAGTGGGAAATGTAGTGGCAGAGGGCACCGATGGCCGTTTCTCTGGGGAAAGGTGTCGGCGTTTCCCAAGGAAACGGGATGCGGCGCTCCAGGCGGCCACAATGCCGGAGGCTGCGGATTCTACGTAGCCTTCCACACCGGTCATCTGCCGGCGAAAAGAGGCCTTCTCTTTTTCTTGTTTCCATGGTGGCATTCAAAAGATCCGGAGAGTCCATATAGGTATTCCGGTGCATGACGCCATAGCGGATGAATTCAGCGTGGGCAAGACCTGGAATCATGCCGAATACCCGCTTCTGTTCGCCCCATTTCAAATGGTCTGGAAGCCTACCAGATTATACATGGTATCGTCTTCATTATCCTGGCGAAGCTGCACCACGGCATAGGGATCTCTGCCGGTTCTGGGATCCGGCAGACCCACCGGTTTCATGGGCCCGAAGCGCATAGTATCTTCTCCCCTGGCAGCCATGACTTCGATGGGCATGCAGCTTCGAAAACTTTTTTATTTTCAAAGCCATGGACCGGTGCCATTTCCGCCTGGCAGAGAGCTTCCCGGAAAGCCTTGTATTCTTCCTCATTCATGGGGCAGTTCAGGTAAGCCGCTTCCCCTTTATTGTAGCGGGACATGCGGTACACCACGTCCATATCCAGGGAGTCTTTCGTCACAATGGGAGCAGCGGCATCGTAGAAATGAAATCCTTCGCCGCCGCAGAAATTTTCAATATCCTCTGCCAGAGCCCCTTCGGTCAAAGGCCCCGTGGCAATAATGACAATGCCCTCCCGGGGATGGCAGTCACTTCCTTTTCCACAAAGGTTACCAGAGGATGGTCCTTCACCAGACGGGTCACTTCCCTGGCGTATCCCATGCGATCTACTGCCAGGCACCGCCGGCAGGCACCTGGTGGCTGTCGGCGGCCTTCATGATGACTGAATGAAGGCGGCGCATTTCTTCTTTTAAAAGCCCCACCGCATTGGTGAGGGCGGCAGCTCTTAAGGAATTGCTGCACACCAGCTCCGCAAAATAGGGAGTATGGTGGGCAGGGGTCTGTTTTTGGGGTCTCATCTCTACAAGAGTTACAGGAATCCCCATTTCCGCCAGCTGATAAGCAGCTTCACTGCCTGCCAGACCGGCGCCGATGACTGTTATATGATCGTTCACTTTTCTTCTCCTATATGACACACCTGCGGTGTGAGGGTTGACGGGACTTCGTCCCGAAGGTTCTTAAGGTTCTTAAGTTTGACGGCCCTTCGGGCCGAGGGTTGTGGTATCGCCCTTACGGGCGATGAGCATAAAGTCAGCGTTACGGGATGACCTTGCTGTACCATATGGCATGATAAGCATTCTGCAGTGGAAAGCCATACAACCGCGCCTGCGGAGCGAGGTCAGCCTGTTTTCCCTCGGGCGAAAGCCGTTTTATCATAAGAGGGCGCCTTCTATAATTTAGAAGCGCCCACCACAACCCTCAGCGGCAAAGCCGCTGTCAAACTTTAGAACCCTCAAGCCCCATAGGGGCTTGTCCATCTAACTAGCACACTAGCTCACTAGCTCACTAGCTCACTAGCTCACTAGTACACTAGCTCACTATCTCACTCTTTCGTTTCCTTTTCTTTTCCCTTTTTCTTTTTCGGATTCGTTGGACAGTCGGGATTAGAGCAGAAGATGAGCTCTTTGCCGTTTTTATAGGTCTTTTTCACCATAATAGAGCCACAGGTGGGGCAGAACTGGTCCACCGGTTCGTTCCACAGAGCCATATCGCACTGGGGATAGCGGCTGCAGCCGTAGAAGGTACGGCCTCTTCTTGTTTTTCTCTGCACCATATGTCCTTCATGGCACTTGGGACAGGTAATGCCGGTATCTACCACAATGGCTTTATTGGCATTGCATTTCGGACATTTCAGGTATCTTCCGTAGGGACCTTCCCGATACACCATGAGAGTGCCGCAATGATCGCATTTCACGTCGGACACTTCTTCCGGTCCCTGAAGAACACTGTAGGGTTTGATATTCCGGCAGCTGGGATAGTTGGGGCAGGCCAGGTACTTGCCGTAGCGGCCCATTTTTACAATCATGTTGGCACCGCACTTTTCACATTTCACATCGGTTACTTCCTGGCTTTCCTGCTTTTCCTTATCCGCCTGACTGTTGGCTGCTTCCAGTTCCTTATCGAAGACCTTGTAGAAATCGGTCATCACCTTTTTATACGTAGCATGGCCGTCGGCGATTTTATCCAGCCAGTTTTCCAGATTGGCCGTGAAATCTACATTGATAATGCCTTCGAAATATTTTTTCAGCAGGTTTGTCACTTTAAACCCGATTTCCGTAGGCACAAACTGCTTTCCTTCCTTCACCACATACTTCCTCTTCTGGATGGTATCCAGAATGGGGGCATAAGTGGAAGGACGGCCGATGCCCTTTTCTTCCATAGTCTTGATAAGGCTGGCTTCGGTGTACCTTGGCGGCGGCGTGGTGAAATGCTGCTCCGCTTCCGTTTTCACATGGGTCACCTTTTCCCCCTTCTTCAGCGGCGGAAGGGAAGCGTTTTCCTCCCCATCCCCCTTCTTTTCCTTAGCCGGCTGCATAATGGTGAATCCGTTAAAGAGGACATGGCTGCCGCTGGCACGAAGGGTGCAGCGGCCGCTTCCCAGAAGGGCAGTGATGGTCATCTGGATCTGGGGAGCCATCTGGCTGGCAATGAAACGATTCCAGATGAGGGTATAAAGCCTGAGCTGGTCCCTTGAAAGCACAGATGTCAGGGCATCCGGCGGAAATTCCAGACTGGTAGGCCGGATGGCTTCATGGGCATCCTGGGCCTTCTTCGATTTTGCGAACACATTGGGCTTGGGAGGCAGATACTCCTCACCGTACACCGTTTCAATGTAAGGCCGCACCTGGGCGATCATTTCATCGGAAATACGGGTGGAGTCAGTACGCATATACGTAATAAGCCTACATGACCATGGCCGGGGATTTCAATACCTTCGTACAGATTCTGGGCCAGCATCATGGTTTTTTTGGAGTTGAAATTGAGACGGTTCACCGCATCCTGCTGCATGGTGGACGTGGTATAGGGCGGCTTAGCCTTTCTCTGCTTCCGGGAACGGGTCACAGAAAGAACTTCTGCTTCCTTCCCCTCCATGTCGGCCACTGCAGCGTCCGCTTCCTCTTTGCTGTGGATGGAGCTTCCTTCCCATCGATCTGCACCAGCTTCGCCTTGAAGGATTCCGAATCCGCCTTCTTGTACAGTCCCTCTACGGTCCAGTACTCTTCCGGCTTGAAAGCCCTGATTTCCTCTTCCCTTTCGCAGATGAGACGGGTAGCCACGGACTGCACCCGCCCTGCCGAAAGGCCACGGTAAATCAGCTTCCACAGCCAGGGAGACAGCTTGTAGCCCACCAGCCTGTCCAGCACCCGCCGGGCCTGCTGGGCATCTACCCGGTTCATGTCGATGGGGCCGGGATGTTTGATGGCCTCCTTGATGGCAGGCGGCGTGATTTCATGGAAAGCAATGCGCACATGATCTTCAGGATTCACATCGAGGAGCTTGGACAAATGCCAGGAAATCGCTTCTCCCTCACGATCAGGGTCCGTTGCCAGAAGGACAGTCTTTGAGCGGTTCGCTTCCTTCTGCAGATCCTTGATAATAGACTCCCGCTCAGCGGAATCCACATACTCCGGCTTGAAGCCATTCTCAATATCTACCCCCAGCGTCTTCTGCGGCAGATCCCGGAGATGGCCCTTCGATGCCATGACCTTGTAGTCAGGCCCCAGGATCCTCTCTATGGTTTTTGCCTTCGCCGGTGATTCCACCACCACCAGCGTCTTCCCCTTGGGATTCGGCTTCCTCTTAAACAGCACCGGCGCCGCAGCCTTCGCCTTTCGGCCCCGTTTCTTCTTTTCCAGCGTAATCGTTCTTGTAATAGGCAAATCTATTTCCTCCTCTGTCACTTCAGGGAAAAAATATGAAAACCGGAATCCCTGCCTTCAAGCAGGAAGCACCGGCTCATATAACACTCCCGGCCTGGCCGGAAGCTTCATCTTCATCTTCATAAGTCATATGTAATTATATAAGAAAAAAAGAAAATGGCAAAGGGAAATTTAGTGAACTGGGTACTGGGGGCTCGGGACTGGAGATTGGAGAATAAAGAATGGGGAATGGAACTGGGGGCTGGGGAATGGAAACTGGGGCGAGCGGTCTCTTCCAGCCTGCCAGATCACCAGATTACTGCCCTATGACTACATACCTCCCGGGACCGGTCTCTTTGATGTAACCCTTCAGCTGGAGACGTAAAAGCAGCATAGTCAGCCTGACTACGGAAAGGCCGGACTGCTGGAGAATATCCTCTGCCTGTACTTCATTTTCTGTACAGCAGAATTTGTATACCATTTCTTCTTCAAGAGTCAAAGATTCTTTACCCGGTTTTTCTACTTTCTCTTCCTGCCTTTCCCATCCATATTCAGATAGAACATCTTTGAAAGAAGTACAGCAGATAGCGCCATTACGAATCAGTTGATTTGTCCCTTTGCAGGATGGAATATAAATGCTGCCGGGAACAGAAAAAACGTCCCTTCCTTCTTCCAGAGCAAAGTCAGAAGTAATGAGAGATCCGCTTCGTTCAGCCGCTTCTACAACAATCACACCACGGCACATACCGGCTATGATTCGATTCCGGGCAGGAAACTGTCTTCCCAGGGGAGGAGTACCAAGAGGATATTCAGAAATAATGGCGCCTCCCTCTTCCACGATTTGATGGAAGAGATTCCTGTTTTCCGGTGGATATACCCTGTCCAGTCCGAAGGCCGCCACTACAATAGTAGGTGCCCTGCCTGCCAGCGCCCCTTCATGGGATGCGCTGTCTATTCCTCTGGCACCGCCGGAAACAACAGTAATTCCCTCTTCTGCCAGCCTCTGGCAAACCGTCCGGCTGTCTGCACACCATAGGCGGTAGCCTTTCTGGAACCTACGATGGCTATAAGCTTTTCATGATCCGGAAGTTTCCCTCTGTAAAAAAGAACTGCCGGTGGATTGGCGGTAGTTCTAAGAAGAGCCGGGTAATCCTCCTCTTCCCAAGTACAGCATCGGATATGGTTTTGAATCAATTTCTCCATAATCGCGTCCGGGTTTATGTCGTGACGCCATGCAAGAAAAGCAGCTTCTCCATTTCCATGAAGCACATGGGATTTTCGAATATCTTCATCCGACGCTTTCCATACATCTTCTGCCGTATGAAAGAATTCAATGAGTCCCCGCATACGTTTAGCTCCCAGCCGGGACATCCTGGCAGAGCCGCTGCGTATTTGTCCATGGTCACCTCCGAGGATCATATTTCTATAGCTGATAGCTTCTGCCACATGAGAAGCTTCAATGCCGGATTTTCCATCCAGGTCAGCCACTGTACGGGCTACTTTGATAATCCTGTCATAACTTCTGGCAGAAAGATGGAGCTTTTCAAATACTTCCCGAAGCATTTCCGTGCCATCCTTATCCAGGTGACAAGTTTCTTTCAACTGTCGATGTCCCATTTGCGCATTATTCTGCATGTGCCAGGGAGCAAGTCTTTCTGCCTGAACGCGGCGGGCTTCTTCCACCCTTTTTGCAATATCTGCTGAAGCTTCCCCTTTTATCGTAGCTGTTAATTCGCTGTACTTAGGCCGCTGCACGGAAACATGAAGATCAATACGATCCAAAAGAGGACCGGATATTTTTCTTCCATAACTTCTGATCTCGCCATCAGTGCAGGTGCAGGGATGATCCGGATCTCCCAGATAACCGCAGGGGCAGGGATTCATGGCGGCAATAAGAATAAAATCAGCAGGATAGGTAAAGGATGCATTAACCCTGGAAATATGGACTTCCCTGTCCTCCAAAGGCTGCCGAAGCACCTCCAACACAGAACGTGGAAATTCAGGAAGTTCATCCAGGAAAAGTACACCCCTGTGAGACAAAGTCACTTCGCCAGGGCGGGGAATGGTTCCGCCGCCAATGAGTCCTGCCATAGAGATCGTATGATGAGGGCTTCTGAAAGGTCTCTCTCTCATAATATCTTGCGCTTTAAAGAGCCCAGCCACACTGTATATCTTCGTCACTTCCAGCGCTTCTTCCCTGGTCATTGGCGGGAGAATGGTCGTTATGCGTCGGGCAAGCATAGTCTTGCCTGATCCGGGCGGCCCTGTCATAAGCACATTATGGGCACCGGCAGCTGCTATTTCCATGGCCCTCTTAGCCATAACCTGTCCCTGCACTTCCGCAAAATCCACATCACTGACAGGAGGGCGCTCCGATTCATGACGTACTGCCGGAGCCATGGGATGGTGACCAGTCAAAAACTCAATCAGTTCTCGTAAAGTTTCTGGCCCATACACCTCAATATTCTCGCAGAGAAGAGCTTCATTCGTCACCGAAGGCGCCATAAAGAAACGGGATACTCCTGCTTCCTTCCCTGCTAAAACCATGGACAGAATCCCCGGTACTGGACGGATTTCACCCTTCAGCGATAATTCCCCAATGAAAATAGTATTTTGAAAACATTCAAGCGGTACTTCACCGCTGGCGGCCAGAAGACCCATAGCAATAGGCAGATCCAAACCAGACCCGTCTTTCTTTAAATCTGCCGGTGCTAAATTCACAGTCACCTTATCTACCGGAAAATGATATCCCGAATTACGTATGGCCGAATGAACTCGTTCTTTAGACTCCTTGATAGAAGCTGCCGGAAGGCCCACAATATCGAAAGCAGGAAAGGCTTTGTTAATATCTACTTCCACGCCGATGACATGACCATTCAGGCCAAAGGTCGTTGTTCCCAGTACCTTAGCATACATATGAATCCCTCCAAGAAAATAAAATATTAAAATGCATTTCTTGTATGGCGGAATTTGGTTTCCCCTTCCCGAGATACCATAACCTCTACAACATCAAAACGAATATGTGTGTCCTCTATCCTCCGTTTCATTACATATGCTCTGGCTCCCAGGCGAATATGCCTCTGCTTTGCAGGATTCACCGCCTCCACCGGTTCTCCATACCTGCGATTATGACGGCTTTTCACTTCTACGAAGACCAGTGTACCACCATCATTCATAATCAGGTCAATTTCACTATGGGCTGTTCTGAAATTGCTATCCAAAAAATGATATCCTTTTTGTTCTAAATACTGTCTGGCCAATCTTTCTCCAACACGACCGAATGATGTCTTCTCCATAAGGTGCTCCCATTCGTTTAAAACAATATTTAGAAAATAAAAGAAAAGGTAATAAATAGCATTCTGATTAATTCCGGTTAGTTAAGTACCGGACATAAGCTGTGAAATAAACATTGATAGTTATCTGCCAATTCCTATTCCCCCCTATTGTAAAAGCAAACGAAGCTATCCGTCAATGAGTTTAAGGAATGTATCATAAAAACATATGGATAGCGGAAGTGCTATTCTTTTCAATCATGCTTTCCCTATTTCAGCAAATAAAAAGCCTCCCCGAAGGGAGGTTTTTATTTGGTATACCGATTATTTCTTTGCTTTTTTTGCTTTTGCTTTCTTTACGTTGACTTTTTCTTTCAGCTGTTTGGAAACGCGGAATGCCGGGGTCTTGGATGCGGGGATCTTGATTTCAGCCTGGGTGGAGGGGTTGTGGCCTACACGGGCTTTGCGCTGACGGACTTCGAAGGTACCGAGCCGATGAGCTGTACTTTGTCTCCCTTTACGAGGGCATTGGATACTACATCAAGGACTGCTTTGACAGCCTTTTCAGCATCTTTCTTTGTCATTTCTGCTTCCTGGGCTACTGCTGCGATGAGTTCTGTTTTGTTCATAACTAAACATCCTCCTTTAATAATTGACGGTTGAACCGCCTTTAGTTCCAATGGGAAGGTTTTTGTGCCATGAAGTCTTTCCACCGCTGCAGGGTTTCTTCCGGGCTCATGTCAGAAAGGTTCTTTCCCTCCTGCATGACGAAGTCTTCAAACGAATGAAGCCGGCTCATGAATGCTGTATCAGAGCGGTGCAAAGCCAGTTCCGGCTCGATTCCTTTTTCCTGCAGATAATGGACCAGGTGGAAGAGGAAAGCGCCTGCTTTCTTTTCCCTGTCCATTTCACGGTCATCTTCCAGAAATTGGGAAATCTTTTGTTTCATGTCCGCCGGAAGGTCTTCAGGGAATAAGAGGTTCTGAAGCCCGTTGGAACTAACTTTCTTTTGAATTATACACGTTAAAAGCAGACTTGGCAAGCCTTTGGGCACGCCGGAAAGCAGATATTTCCTGTTTTTTTCAATTCTTTTACGTTTTTCCCACTCCCGGGGTGCCGAAAGGGTGCTGTCTTTGCCTGTTTTGTCAAAGACGAAGGGATGGCGGCGCACCATTTTGTCGTTCACGCCGTCTGCCACGTCCTGCATGGTGAAGAAGCCTTCTTTTTCCGCCAGAGCCGCGTGGAAGAGGATCTGAAAGAGCACGTCCCCCAGTTCTTCTTTCAGGTTGTCCATGTCTTTCCGGTCGATGGCATCGATGACTTCATAGACTTCCTGGATGAAATAGGTGCGCAGGGTCTCATGAGTCTGGGAGCGGTCCCAGGGGCAGCCTCCGGGGGCCAGAAGGCGGTGCACCGTATTGTCCAGGGCAGTGAGGTCATAGGGAGATGCATCCCGAACTTTGGCTTTGCGGCTGTCGAAGAGGATGGTCTCCGGCCATGAGCTGGCGGGTTTCCATTTCCCTGACGGTTACACGAAGGATATTTCCCTCTCCAAGGATGATGAGGGGAGCATCTTCTTCATAGGCCGCAAGAAGCCTTTTGACAAGGATGTTTCCCTCTTCCGGGCGCAGTCCCGAAGGATGAGCAGATGGTCCATATGAAGGGGAATGGAAGCGGCTTCCCTGCCACTGACTATGGTGAAGCTGTCTTCTCCGGAGAGGAGTCCTTTGTCTTCCAGAAGTTCTATCAGTTCTTGTCTTTCCATTTTCCTACCTCCACCCATTGATGAGGGATTGTACTTCTTTGAAAATACGGCCGGCATGGTAGCCGTCACATACGGCATGATTCACTTCCAGGGCCAGGGGCATGTAGTAATGGCTTCTCTTCCGGTGGAGCCGGCCATGGTGTACATGGGGAAGAAGTTTCCGGGAGTTTTTGGAAAGCTGAGATGGAGGGACTGGAAGGGCACCCAGGGAATGACAGACACGGGGAAAAGGTTGGCCGGCCGGTCAGGTTTCCCGAAGAGGCCTTTCACTTTTCCGTAACGGGCCTCGTCGGCCTCGTAGGAGGCAAGGAAGTCATCATAGGTTTCACTGTACTCTGTCCACAGGCTGGAGAAGGTGTGGTCATCCTTGTGGAAAATGGTGTAGCTTGGGTGTACCACATCATAGTACCCCAGCTCCCCTTTTTCGTTAAAGCTGATGCGGTAGCTTTATGGCGGTTTTCTACCACCGAAAGGAAATAGAGCATGGCGGGATAGGGTCTTTCTTTGCGCTTCATCACAGGCGTTACGTCCAGATTCAGGGTCATGCTGTAGAGACAGGGCACTTCGTGAGAGAAGTAGGAGAAATATTCCTCCCTGTCCCAGCGGCTCCTGTCGATGGGTATAAATGTCATGGTATATCTCCTTTCGGTGATTCTCTATGGTTATACTATACCATATGGATACGCCTTTGGCGTAAGGGTTCTTAAGATTGATGGGCCCGAAGCCCCGTCAAACCTAAGCAACCACACGCCCGCCAGAGCGTGTCAATAAAAAACGGCCGAATGGCCGTTTTTTATTCTATCCCATAGATGCGAAGTCCGTTTTTTCTTGTTTCTTCCACTACTTTTTCCACAGTCAGTCCCTTGAGTCTTGCGATTTCCCGGGCCACGAAGATGACATTGGCCGGTTCGTTGCGTTCTCCTCTATGGGGAGGCGGTGTCAGGTAGGGGCTGTCGGTTTCTATAAGGAGATGATCCAGGGGGATGTCCCGGGCCGCTTCTTTGAGACGGCGGCTCTTCGGGAAAACCAGGGGACCGGCGAAGGAGATGTAGAATCCCAGTTTCATCATTTCTTCCGCCGTTTCCAGGCTGCCGGAGAAGCAGTGCATAATGCCTCTCATGCGGCTGCTTCTGTGCTCTTTCAGTATGGAAAGGGTGTCGCCGTGGGCTTCCCTGTCATGGATCAGGAAGGGAAGGTCCAGGTCCCTGGCCAGTTCTATCTGACGACCAAACCATTTTTTCTGGGTTTCCTTATCGCTATAGAAGAAGTGGTAGTCCAGGCCGATTTCGCCGATAGCTTTGACTTTAGGCGATGATTCCGCCAGGTCCCCTATTTTCTTCAGTGTTTCTTCGTCGGCATTCTTTGTTTCGTGGGGATGAATGCCCAGGCCGCATAGACAGGGCCATAGGTTTCTGCCAGATGAAGGCTTTCAGGCCGGTTTCGTAGTTTTCGGAGGGAATCACCACGAAGCTCACCGCCTCCAGGGTGCGGGAAAGGACTTCATCCCGGTCCCGGTCGAAGGCTTTGTCATAGAGGTGGGCATGGGTGTCGAAGGGTTTCATTATTTGACCTTGCTGCCGGCAGGCATATCCACGAAGGGCACCTTGAGCGCTCCATCTTTGGATGCTGCCAGGATCATGCCCTGGGATTCGATGCCCATCAGTTTGGCCGGTTTCAGATTGGAAACGAAGATGACATGTTTTCCGATGAGGTCTTCGGGCTTGTAGTATTCGGAAATACCGCTCACCACGGTTCTCACATCATCACCGCCCAGGCTGACGGTCATTTTGATGAGTTTCTTGGATTTCTTGACTTTTTCTGCCGTCAGGATTTCAGCTACCCGAAGGTCTGTTTTGAAGAAATCGTCAATGGAAATCGGGTTTTCAACTTCTTCCTTCTTTTCTTTGGCAGCTGGTTTTGTTTCTTCTTTCTCTTCGATTTCAATGCGCGGGAAAATCTGGTCTCCCTTATGGGTCATGGTGCCGTCGGGAATACCGCCCCATACCAGATCTTTGTAGCAGGCATTCTTGAAATCGGCAAGACCCAGCTGGTTCCAAATTTTTTCAGCGGCAATAGGAATCACCGGTTCGGAAAGGAGGGATACAAAGCGCAGGCCTTCGCAGAGGTGATAGAGCACCGCATTCAGGAGATCCTTCTTTTCGGGATCTTTGCCCAGAGCCCAGGGCATAGTAACGTCGATATACTTGTTCAGGGAGCGGATATAGGTCCATACGGCCTTGATGGCATCATTGATTTTCCAGTTGTCCATGCCGTTTCTGAAAGCGGAAAGGGCTGCTGCCGCATTGGCTTCCACTTCTCTGGAAGCTTTATCGATGACGGGATCCGAAGAGGCATCGCCTTTATGGAGAACGCCGCCGTTGTACTTGTCCACCATGGACAGGGTGCGGTAGAGCAGGTTGCCCAGGTCGTTGGAAAGGTCGGAGTTAATGCGGGCAATGAGACGGTCCCGGCTGAAGTTGCCGTCCTGTCCCAGCTGGATATCGTTTAAGAGGTAGTAGCGGATGGCATCGGAGCCGAATTCGCGAAGCAGCGGAATGGGATCAATCACGTTGCCCCGGGACTTGGACATTTTTTCGCCGTCCACAATGAGCCAGCCGTGACCATAAACCTTCTTCGGCAGTTCAATGCCCAGGCTCATGAGCATAATGGGCCAGATAATGGTATGGAAGCGGACGATTTCCTTCCCCACCAGATGGACATCGGCAGGCCAGAATTTCTTGAATTTTTCCGGATTGTCCACAATGCCCGCAGCTGTCAGGTAGTTGACCAGGGCATCGAACCATACGTATACCACGTGTTTGGGGTCGAAAGGCACCGGAATGCCCCAGGTGAAGCTGGTGCGGGACACGCAGAGGTCCTCCAGGCCGCTCTTCACGAACTGGATCATTTCGTTTCTGCGGGACTCGGGCTGAATGAAATCGGGATGTTCTTCGATATATTTCATCCAACGGTCTGCATACTTGGACATTTTGAAGAAATAGGCATCCTCGCTGACCCGCTGCAGAGGACGGCCGCAGTCCGGGCATACATGGTCCGGAGTCAGTTTGTTTTCCGGCCAGAAGGTTTCATCAGGAATGCAGTACCAGCCTTCGTACTTGCCAAGGTAAATGTCTCCCTTGTCATAGGCCCGCTGGAAAAGCATCTGTACCACTTTCTTATGACGTTCCTCAGTGGTACGGATGAAATCGTCGTTGGAAATATTCAGTTCTTTCCAGAGCTGCTTGAAAAGGGCTACAATCTTATCCACATACTGGATTGGCGTAACCCCTGCTTCCTCCGCTTTCTGCTCAATTTTCTGGCCATGTTCGTCGCTGCCGGTCAGGAAGAATACATCATAGCCGTCAAGCCGTTTGAACCGGGCCATGCTGTCGGCAATGGACGTACAGTAGGTATGTCCGATGTGCAGCTTCGCACTGGGATAGTAAATGGGGGTGGTAATATAATATGCTGGTTTTTCACTCATAAAAAAGGCCTCCTGCATTGTATTTAAAAAGAATATTCCTCTTTAGACTGCAATATTCTTAATTATAACACAGAACAGCAGAATAAACAGATAATGACGGGAAAATTATGGACACGCTGCGGGCGTGAGGGTTGACGGGGCTTTGCCCCGAAGGTTCTTAAGGTTCTTAAGTTTGACGGCTTCGGGCCGAGGGTTGTGGATTGCCGCTCTGCGGCAATGCTTATAAAGTCAGCGTTACGGGACTGGCCTTTCTGTGTCATATGGCATGATAGGCATTCTGGTGATTGGCTCGCTGCGCTCGCCACCCCCTATCCGGCTGCACCGGACTTCCCCCG
>ENA-OQBJ01000915-OQBJ01000915.1-human-gut-metagenome-genome-assembly--contig:-NODE-915-length-13502-cov-2.962692_pt1 | contig 13502 bp, 19 predicted proteins | sample MGYA00242743_ERZ504545 | MGnify/ENA primary metagenome ERZ504545 (study PRJEB26092, sample SAMD00036252) | human gut metagenome | host: Homo sapiens | study: EMG produced TPA metagenomics assembly of...
CGCTGCACTTCCCCGTTTCCAGGAATTATCCAGGTGAAGAAGGAAGAGAGTGAAGAAATCCTTCCGCCTGTGGAAATCTGGAATCCCGCTGTTCCTTTAAGGAAAGACCGCTGCTCTCTGGCCCATCTGTCCGGCAGGGCGCCTTTCTTCAAGGCGGAGGAAGTGGTGGCTGCCGCTGACGGCCATGCCTGGCTGGTGGAGGCGGACCATTTCGGCCCTGCTGCCAAGGCACTGAAAGAGGCAGAGGCTGTGGTGGTGGAAGACAGCAAATCCCTTCTTGAGTCGGATTTCCCTGCAGAAGACCTTCCTTTCTTTGATATGTCCCTGGCAGCGTATCTTCTGGATCCCACCAGGGTGACTATCCTTGTCCTATATGGCCGGCCTTTTTGAAAAGCCGGTGATTTATCCCGATGATTTGGATGATATGAAGGAGAAGGGCTGCTGCATTACCCTTTTCCTGGCTTCCCTCTATGAAAATGCAAAGAAGAAGCTGGAAGAAAACGGGGTGCTGTCCCTGTTCCGAAAGGTGGAGCAGCCGCTGGTGCCGGTACTGGCAGCCATGGAGAAAGCAGGCATTGCCACAGACCAGGAAAAATGGAAGGCTGTCAAAGAAGAAATGGAGAAGGAAGAACGGCTTCTCATGAAGGATATCTTCACTGAAGCCGGGGAATCCTTCAATCTCAATTCTCCGAAGCAGCTGGGCCATATCCTTTTTGAAAAAATGGGTATGCCTGCAGGGAAAAAGACGAAAACCGGCTATTCCACTGCCGCCGATGTGCTGGAGGAGCTGGCTCTGTCCTATCCTATGGTGAAGAATATTCTCCGCTATCGCAGTCTGGCCAAACTGGTTTCCACCTATCTGGAGGTCCTGCCGCAGCTGATTCGTCCGGAAACAGGACGCATTCACACTTCCTTCAACCAGACCGTCACCGCCACAGGCCGGCTTTCCAGCTCAGATCCGAACCTGCAGAACATTCCGGTACGCACGGAGGAAGGAAAGAAAATCCGCTCCCTCTTCGTGCCGGGAAAAGGCTATGACTGCTTTATTTCCTCCGATTATTCCCAGGTGGAGCTTCGGGTGCTGGCCCATATGTCAGGCGACGAAAGTCTGATCAAAGCCTTCCTGAACAGGGAAGATATCCATAGAAGAACGGCGGCAGAGGTGCTGGGCATTCCTTTTGAAGAGGTAACACCGGAGCAGCGCTCTCATGCCAAAGCCGTTAACTTCGGCATCATCTACGGCATCAGCGATTTCGGCCTGGCCAGGCAGCTGGGCATTCCAAGAAAACAGGCGGCCAGCTATATCGAGGCCTACTTCAAGCGCTACCCCAGTATTCACGATTTCATGCATTCCATGGTGGAAAAAGCAAAGGAAACGGGGCGCGCCGTCACCCTCTTTGGAAGGTATCGGGAACTGCCGGATATTAACAGCAAAAACTTCAACCGCCGCTCCTTCGCCGAGCGGACAGCCATGAACACCCCTATCCAGGGTACGGCGGCGGACATCATGAAAATGGCTATGATTGAAGTGTACAGGAAGATGAAGGCAGGCGGCTATAAGAGCCGGGTGCTTCTTCAGGTACACGATGAACTGGTGGCAGAAGTGGTGAAGGAGGAAAAGGAAGAAATCGCAGCCCTTCTGAAGGAAACCATGGAGTCTGTGGTGAAGCTGAAGGTTCCTCTGGTGGCTGATGTGAATGAAGGAAAGAACTGGGCGGAGACGAAATAGTGAGCTAGTGGACTAGTCCACTAGCAGACATTTTATAAAAAGGAAGTATTATGTATCGTATCGGATTAACGGGAGGCGTCGGCAGCGGCAAGAGTACGGTGTCCTCCTATATGCATGAATTAGGCATTCCTGTGATTGACGGGGATAAGCTGGCCCGGGAGGCAGTAATTCCCGGAAGTCTGGCCATGAACCGGCTGCGGGAAGTCTTCGGTCCCCATATTTTCCTTCCCGATGGATCGCTGGACCGGCTGAAGGTGGGAGAAATTGTTTTTAACGATGAAGAAAAGCGGCAGAAGCTGAACGGCATCATTCATCCTACATCTGGTACCGCACCAGGAAGAGCTCATCCGGGCCCAGGAAGATGGGTTTCCAGTGGTGGTGCTGGATATGCCGCTCCTTCTGGAAATCAGCTGGCAGCTCAGGGTGGAAGAAGTATGGCTGGTGGAAGTGCCTCTGGAGGTGCAGATTGCCCGGGTCATTTCCCGGGACGGCTTCACCAGGGAGCAGGTGATGGAGCGCATCCGGAAGCAGATGCCTACCACGAATAAAATGAATTACGCCGACGTGATTATCGACAACAGCCGCTCGGTGGAAGACACCCGGCGGCAGGTACGGGAAGCACTGAAGCATGTACCGGGATTTCAATTTCCCAAAGGAATGGAAGAAGTATGAGAGTCGCATTGAAACGCAGAAAAAAAGAGGTACAGAGACACCAGGGAAACACCGGCGCCATGGTGTTTACTCTTTTGACTGCGCTTCTTTGCGTGCTTGCCCTTCTTCTCACCGATAATATCCGCTTCCTGAAGCCCAGCGAGCAGGTGTCCCATATTATCGTGCAGTGCGCCGATGAGGAGCATATTTCCGCAAGCCTTCTGGAAGCAGTGATACGGACGGAAAGCAAATTCAATGAAAAGGCGGTATCCCATGTAGGCGCCGTGGGCATGATGCAGCTCATGCCGGAAACGGCCCACTGGATTTCCGAGCAGAGCGGTCTGCCTTCAGACAACCTGGCCAGCCCGGAGCAGAATATCCCCCTGGGCGCCTGGTACCTGAATTATCTGTTGAAACAGTACCATAACAATGAAGTCTTTGCGCTGGCAGCCTATAATGCAGGCCGGGGCAATGTGGATGAGTGGATTGAGAAAAATCACTGGCCGGAAGGATTTTCCGACATGGACAAGATTCCCTTCCCGGAAACCAGGGAATTTGTGAAATCCGTGGTTTCCGCAAGGGACCGGCTGGAAGCGGAAAAGAAAGGAACATAGGATGGGAAAAGAAGACAAGCTGGAACAGGAAAGGGCGGAAAGGCGGCAGAAATTCCTGAACTGGGACATAGAAAAGGAGCTGCCTTCGGATATAGAAGGGTATAAGCTGAAGCGGCTGGACCGGCAGGAGGGGCGCATTTATTTTGCCTTCTGCTGGGAAAATGAAAAAAACGGCTGGCAGGTGAGGGCCCTTTTTGATGAGGAAACCATGGATTACATGGTGAAATCGGATCTGCGCATGATGACCCTGACGGAAATCGAGCTCATTACAGGGGATTTTGAAGAATTTAAAAGAAATATGAAGCTCCTGACACCCCGGTATATTGCCAGGAACTGGTGCATAGGGAAAATGTATCGGTGCTGGTGCGGGGAAAGGGGTTCATGGTGTGGGATTACAGTCAGTTCTTCCCGCCCGTCATCGGCCACTATGAAAGGATTATCGAACCGTCCCGTCCTCTCCTGGGGCTCAATGGCTCCTATATTATCGCGTCCTATGAATGCAGGGAAAAGGAAACAGGCATCCTTTTTTTTCTACAATGTATACAGAGATGAATATTACGGCGAACTCAGGGCCAAAGGTATTCCCGGCATTATTCATCAGTATGATGCCAAAACCATACAGGACCTGGAAGAGACCATCAAGCCCATTTGGAAAAGGACCTGAGTGAGCTGTATGAGCATCCGGAGATTCCGGACTGAAAGCAGTTTCAGATACCAAGGCATAACCGTTGATTTCATGGAAGGGGAGAAGGTCATGAAAAGCAGTGAAGAAGTGGTGATGGCCTATGTACGGCAGCTGGAAGACATGGAAGAAGAAGTATCTAGGCTTTTGAGCGAGAACCGCATACTGAAAGGAAGACTGGAGGGCGCCCGGAGAGCCGGCACGCCCACCGATTCAGAGCTTCTGGCGTCAGGAAAGGAAAAGGATCTTTATCCCGGTGAACGGCACGAAATCCTCCTGGATATTTTGAAATCGGTGAGGAAGGACATGAAAAACGGCACCCGGCGGGCCGATATTTTAGATGACCTCATCAAGGCCAATCCGGTGAGCGGTGAACCGAAACGGCGCTCGGAAGCGGTGAAGGTGGCGCTGAAGGGGTACCGCGGACTGGATGATAATACGAAACGAAAGCTGGCGGTCCTTGGCATTGAAGGAAACGAAAAGCACAGCAAGCACTATATTTTAAGATATTACGGTGATTCCCGGTACATGGTGACCATGACCGCCTCCGGCAGCGATGCGGGACGGGGCGGATTGAATCTGGCCAGTGACGTGGTTCGGAATTTCTTTTGACAGGAGGGACATCATGAAGATTCTGATTTTCGGCATAGGCGGTATCGGAGGCTTTGTAGGCGGCGCCTGGCAGGGGCAGGGAGTGATGTGTATTTCTACGTTCGGGGAAAGAACCAGGAAGCCATAGAAAAAGAAGGACTTCATGTGACATCAGAGCTTCTGGGCGATTTCACTGTGCATCCCAAAGGCATGGGACAGGATGGAAAGGCCCTGGGGAAGATGGATGTCATTCTTCTGGCCTGCAAGGGAAACGGACTGGCAAAGGCCTGCCATGACATGGCTCCCATGGTGGCAACCCACACGGTGGTGGTGCCTCTTCTGAACGGCGTCCTTGTATCGGACCTCATGGAGCCCCTTCTTCCGCCCTGCTTCATAGCCGATGGCACCATCCGTGTCTTCAGCCATCTGGAAAAGCCGGGTCATGTGGTGCAGACGGCAGGCAGCGGTCAGATAGTGATGGGCATGAAAGACGGCAGGGATCTGCCCTTCTCCATGAACTGGCAGCCCTTTTGCAAAAATCGGGCATTCCGGCCAAAGTGACTGACCATATCCGGCTGGACAGCTGGGAAAAATACGCCCTCATGGCAGCCAACAGTGCCCTTTTCTGCCTTTTTGACGGTCCTGCAGGAAAAGTGCGACGCCAGAAAAACTATAGACAGGTGGTGGCAGAAACAGTGAAGAAGTGATTGCCATGGCCAAAGTGCAGGGCGTCATCATTCCTCCGGCCTATAAGGAAGACTATCTTCGTCTCTTCGATTCTCTCCCTGACGACACCGTTACCTCCCTGTATCGGGACTTGCAGGATGGAAAGAAAGTAGAAGATACGGAAACAGAAATGATTCTGGGAAGGATGGTGGACCTTGGAAAGAAAGCGGGGCTTTCGGTGCCCTGCTTTGAAAAAGCCTATGCAATGGCTAAAAGTATGGGAAAAAGGAACTTTCGTGCAGCCATGAGATAAAACATACATGACAGAGTGACAGGGGGTGTCTCTATATCTAAAGGGCACTCCTTTTCCATGCTCTGACAAACATGAAAAAGTCGGTATACAGGGCGTAAAAGGGTTTCTGTTTTCTTTGAACTGCAGGCTGAATCGTGGTAACATAGACATAAAAAAGAACAATGTTTTGAAATTCAAGGGAGAGATAGGAATGACATTGGATGAACTGCCTCAGGGGAAAACGGCAGATGTGACAGTGGTTGGCGGAGAGGGACCTCTGCGCCAGCACTTTCTTGATATGGGCCTGATTCCGGGGGCAGAGGTGACGTTTATCAAGTTCGCTCCTCTGGGGGACCCCATGGAGCTCATGGTCCAGGGTTATGAACTCACCCTTCGCGTAGAAGATGCAAAGAAAATTCAGGTAGATCATCTGCGGGACCGGGATATGACAAAGAAGGAAATAAAGCAGCCCACGCTGATTCAGCATCCGGGTCTTGGAGAACCGGGACGGGTGCACGAGCTTTCGCCCTACCATGATGCAAAACCGGTGGAAGGGAAACTCGTTTTTGCGCTGGCAGGAAACCAGAACTGCGGGAAAACCACTCTTTTCAACCAGCTCACCGGTTCCAACCAGCATGTGGGCAATTTCCCCGGCGTTACCGTAGACCGGAAGAGCGGTTTTATCAAAGGCCATCCGGACTGTGAAGTGGTGGACCTTCCGGGAATTTATTCCCTGTCTCCCTATACCAGTGAGGAAATCGTTTCCCGTAAATTCATTCTGGAAGAGAAACCCAGTGCCATTATCAACATTGTGGATGCCACAAACCTGGAACGCAACCTGTACCTCACCATGCAGCTCATGGAGCTGGATGTGCCATGGTGCTGGCTCTCAATATGATGGACGAGGTGGAAAAGAACGGCGGCTCCATTCTGATTAATGAAATGGAAGAAATCCTGCAGATTCCGGTGGTTCCCATTTCCGCTGCCAAAAACCAGGGAGTGCAGGAACTGGTGCGTCACGCAGTCCATGTGGCAAGGTACAGGGAAAAACCGGGCATCCGGGATTTCTGCAGCCCTTTGGACCATAAGGGGGCGGTGCATCGGGCCCTTCACGGCATTATGCACCTGATCCAGGACCATGCGGAAGCGGCCGGCATACCGCTGCGTTTTGCGGCAGGCAAGCTGGTGGAAGGAGACCATCTGGTGGAAGAGGCCCTTCATTTGGAAAACAATGAAAAAGAAATGATCGGTCACATTATCAAACAGATGGAGGAAGAAAGGGGACTGGACATGCAGCAGCCATGGCAGATATGCGATTCCTCTTTATCCGGCGCCTCTGCGATAAGACGGTGGTGAAGCCGAAGGAAAGCAGGGAGCATGCACGGAGCCGGAAGATGGACAGGATACTTACAGGGAAATACACGGCCATCCCCATTTTCATCCTCATCATGGGCCTTGTATTCTACCTGACCTTCAATGTTATCGGCGCCTTCTTCCAGGATCTGCTGGCCAGCGGCATCGACAGGCTCACAGAGCAGGTGGACGAGGCCCTGACGGCAGCGGGGGTGAATGGGGCGGTGAAGTCTCTCCTGGTGGATGGTATTTTTACCGGCGTGGGCAGTGTATTGAGCTTTATCCCTATCATTATGGTGCTCTTCTTCTTCCTTTCCATTCTGGAAGACGGAGGATACATGGCCCGGGTGGCCTTTGTTATGGATAAGCTGCTTCGGAAAATCGGTTTATCCGGGAGAAGCATTGTGCCCATGCTCATCGGCTTCGGCTGTTCCGTACCGGCCGTCATGTCTACCAGGACACTGCCTTCCCTTCGGGACCGCCGGATGACCATCATGCTCATTCCTTTCATGAGCTGCTCCGCCAAGGTGCCTATTTATGCCTTCTTTACAGCGGCCTTCTTCCCTCACACCGGGGGTCTGGTCATGACGGGTCTCTATCTTACCGGTGTATGTATGGCCGTAGTGGTGGCCCTTCTTTCCAAGAACACCTTTTTCAAGGGAGAAGCAGTTCCTTTCGTCATGGAACTTCCCAATTACCGTATGCCGGGAGCTAAAAACGTGGGCCGTCTCATGTGGGACAAAGGAAAGGATTTCCTCCAGCGGGCCTTCACCGTTATTTTCGTGGGCACTATCATCGTATGGTTCCTCCAGAGTTTTGACCTGACTCTCAACATGGTGGAAGACAGTAAGGACAGCATTCTGGCCCTCCTGGGCGGCTGGATTGCGCCCCTCTTTTCACCCCTGGGATTCGGAGACTGGAAAATGTCTACTGCCCTTATCTGCGGCTTTATGGCCAAGGAAAGCGTAGTAGCCACACTGTCCGTGCTTTATGGCAGCGTTGGCGCCCTGGAAACGGCGCTGACACCGATGGCAGCTTTTTCCTTCCTGATTTTCTGCCTTCTCTATACCCCCTGCATTGCCACCATTGCTTCGGTGCGCCGGGAAAACGGCGGACGCTGGGCATTGGAAATGGTGATTTTCCAGTGTGTCGTAGCATGGATCGTATCCTTTATTGTATGGCATGGAGAACTTCTCCTTTTTGGAAAGTAAAGGAATTGAGATGAAAAAAGTCTGGCTCACAGCCCTTCTATCCCTCTTTCCTGCGGTGGCAGGAGCAGAGGTGTATACCCTTCCCGGCGTGGTAGTGACGGCGGAAAACCGGAAGGAAACAAAAGATACCGTCTTTCTGCCCCATGAAACCTTGACAGAAAAGGACATGGAGCGCATGGGTGCTTCCAATGTGGTGGAAGCCCTTTCTACAGCACTGGGGGTGGACCTTTCCTCCGGAAGCCAGGACAGCCGGACTGTCATGGGCAGCAATCAGCTCATGATACGGGGCATGAACAGCAGCCAGACCCTGGTCCTTGTGGACGGACATCGGCTGGCCGATGAAGATACCGCCTCTTCTCAAAACATGAATCTGCTGCAGCGCTTTAACCTGTCCCAGGTGGAACAGATAGATATCATCCGCGGCGCTGACGGCGCTTCATACGGTTCCTCCGCCATGGGCGGTGTGGTCAATATCAGGACGAAGAAACCGGGCAGCGGTGAAAGCAGCGCCGGATTCCGTCTGGGAGAGGGGGAAAATACCCTCTATTTTCATGAAGATGCAAAGGGGAAAGGCCCTTTCTACCTGGCGGTAAGCGGCAGAGTGACTAGAGTCAGGCCCCTTTCTTTCCGGCGGGACAGCTTTTCCAGAAGCATTCATTACGACGGCTTTGATGTACCCTCCTACGGCATTCGCCGCTATGCAGGCCTGGATGCCTTTATGATTTTCGAAACGGCAGCACCCTGAGGCTCAAAGCGGACTATTTTGATGAAGATACATCCATGCGTTTTTCCGATGCCTCCATGGACGTCTATGTCAGACCTGTGGTGCTGCAGCAGGATGAGAAAAGCCGCACCGAAAGGACCCAGTGGAATACGTCACTCACCTATGAAGGGAAAACAGCAGGAAATGCATACAGCGGTGAGGTCTACTACAGCCGCTTGAAAAAGTACAGCGAAACATGGAATGACAGACCTGATTTCAGGGAGTTGCTGCAAGGTTTTCCAACGGCCATGGTCCGGGACTGGATAAAATGGTCCAGGGACTGGATAAACTGGATAATCTCTTTAAAAAATGGGACTACGACCGCGCCTTCTATGAAATCTGGGGAATCAGCGGAAAGGATACCATAACCCGGGGCAGTCACAGCCTTACCTTTGGCAGCGAATGGAACAGGAGCACCTACACCGGCACCAGGCTTTCAAGGGAAACCTATTCCGGCACAGGAAATAAAGACGAAGAAGGTCACGGACAGACAAACGGCGCCTTCTATGTTTCCGACACCTGGCATGTGAACTCCCGTCTCACCTTCCTTCCCTCTGTCAGATTGGAAAGGGACAGCAGTTTCGGATTTCTGGGCGTACCGGCGGCAGGCCTGTCCTATCGGTTCAATGACCGCATGACCTGGAAAACGAGCTATGGAAAGGCTTCCGCGCCCCTTCCATCAGTGAAAGATACATCCATCTGGACCACATGGGGGGTACGGTGGATGGAAATCCGGACCTTAAGGCAGAAACGTCCCGCAGCTTTGATACGGGACTGGAATGGAAGGATGGAAAAACGGCCTGGACCATTTCATGGTTTGACCAGAAGGTCAAAAATCTCATTGACTATGAAGAAATGGCAGGCAGCTCCATGGAATACCGGTATGTCAACAGGAAACAGGCAGAGCTGAAGGGGCTGGAAGGAGAAATCTCCTACTCCTTCTGCCGCGCTGGACAGTGCGGGGCACCTATACCTATCTGGATGGCCGGATCGATCCGAAAACACACGGCTTCCCAACCGCAGCCGCCACACCGCCATGATGGCCCTTTCTTACGACAGTAAAGCTCCCTATGGCCTCTCCGGCATGATCTGGTCCGCCTTCAAAAGGGATTTCTATTTCGATGACAGGAACTACACATGGAATGAAGTGAACCTGTCCCTCCAGAAACACTGGGGAGAGAAATTCACCGCTTCTTTTGGCCTCTATAACCTGCTGGATAAGAAAATAGATGCCCTCTATATCCACGGCCGTTCCTGGTTTGCAGGAATGGAAATGAAATGGTAGGAGCCGAATGGGTTAAAAGGTCTATCCTGAGGACCTTCCCTTCTGAACCCGGGCCGCAGCGTGGACCCATAGCGATACCACAGCCCGCGCTGTCATAAGTGTCAGAAATTTTTTAAAAAAGTACTTGACAGACAGAAAAGCGGGCGGTATTATATACACATCTTCAGACAACCAAACGAACGGAAACAAGCTATGAACGAGACAAAAGGTTTGTTGTTTAATCTTCAGAGAGCCGGTGTATGGTGCGAACCGGTAGATGGCAGCATTCATAATATCCCTCGAGAGCTCTTACACCGAATTAAGTAGGTGCAGGCGATCATTCACGTTACGAATAGGACTACAAGTACAATGTAGGGTGGTACCGCGATCATCGCCCCTATCTTCTGATGAAGGTAGGGGCTTTTCTTATAGGTGCCGGTTGATTTGCAGTCCGTAAGTGATAAGTGGGAGTGGTACCGCGCATAAAGCGCCTCCGCTGATGGGAAACCATCAGCGGAGGTTTTTATTTTTCCGTTTCATTCACGTTTGGAATCTATTTAATTTTTTGAAAGAGGGATAAACTATGCAGAAGAAATGGTTAAAAGGAATGGCAGCTGTCATGGCAGCTGCAGCACTGGCAGGCGCATTCGCAGGATGCGGTGGAGATAAGAAGGCAGCAGCCAGCGGCGCTGCTGGCGGACAGACTGTAAAGCTGGGCTTTGTAACCGCTTATACCGGCCCCGGCGCAGCTTATGGCCAGGCTATGAAAGACGGTGTAGATCTGGCTGTTGAAGAAATCAACAAGGATCCGAACACCAAGGTTAAAATCGACCTTAAGACCTACGATACCAAGCTGAACAAATCCGAAGCCATCAATGCTTTCAAGAAATGCATTGAACAGGATAAAGTTCTTGCCATTGAAGGACCTATGACCTCCGGCGAAATGTTCGCTGCCGGTCCCATTGCCCAGCAGTCTAAAGTCGTTGCTTTCGGCACCGGCACCACTGCTACCGGCATCACCGACATCGGCGACTACATCTTCAGAAACGCCATCCCCGGCAAACTGGCTATTCCGGTTACCCTGAAAAAAGCACATGATAAACTGGGATTCAAGAAAGTGGCTGTTCTCTATTCCAACAACAACGACCAGATGGTTCGTGAAAATGATATTTTACCAGGAAGAACTGAAGAAGATGGGTGTAGAAATAGTAGCTACCGAAACCTTCGCAGATAAGGATACCGACTTCTCCGCACAGCTCACCAAGATTCAGGCTGCCAACCTGATGTCATCGCTATAGCAGGCCTCTATCAGGAAGGCGCCCTCATTGCCAAGAAAGCCCGTGAAATGGGAATGAACCAGCCCATCATCGGCAACAACGGCTTCAACAGCCCGGCTTATATCCAGCAGGCCGGCGATGCAGCTAACGGCACTCTGGTAGCTACACCGTGGAACCCGGAAAGAAAGACCGACAAGGCTCAGAACTTCCGCAAAGCCTTCGTTGCTAAGTACGGTCATGAACCGGATCAGTTCGCTGCCCAGGCTTATGATGCTATGTACGTCATTCACCAGGCTGTAGAACAGTCCGGCACCACCACGGACCGCAAGAAATTCCGCGATACCCTGGCTAACATCAAAAACTTCGAAGGTGCTACCGGTAAATTCGAATTTGACCAGAACCGCGATCCGAAGATGGACCTGGACGTACTGGAAGTCAAAGACGGAAAATGGGTTCCTTTCGCTTAACAGTTTAAAAAGCGCATAGCCTGTCCCTGATAGGAAACGGGAAAAACCAGTGGATAGGACAGGACGAGCAGCACCCCTGACGCTGCGTGTCCCTATCCATCATAGTTTTCCCCCAACGCAAAACCGCAGTGCATCCCTACGCACTGCGGTTTTGTATTGGGGAAAATAAGGGGCCCTCCCTATGGGCACGCCCGGGCGGTGCTTTCCTGTATTCCCCTAGGGACCTGCGCCTGCGGCGCAGAGGGGCGTATAGCCCTAGGCTGACGCATGGGCTAAGGGTTGTGTCCCCACAGGGGAAACGACTCACTATGATTTGTGCGTCGCTGGCGCTCCTGCATCCTCTGCTGTCACTGACTCACTGGATTTTCAGGTCGCTGATGCTTCCTTACAAATCCAGTTCGCATAGTGCATCCTCTGCTGTCACTGACTCACTGGATTTTCAGGTCGCTGATGCTCCCTTACAAATCCAGTTCGCATAGTGCAAATCATGTTCGCTGTGCATTGCTTCGCTCAAGGGGCAGCGGTCGTGGCGGGCGTCTTTAATTTATAGATGGCGCCGGTATGATCAAACCTTCACCGTCCTCGGGGCCAAAGGTCCCGTCAAACTTACGAACCCGACCGCCGAAGGCCGGTCCATCTTAAGAACCTTCCCCTATGGACCCTCACGCAGGGGGCTCTCCATCTCATTTTTAATCCTGTGTTCCGTTGCATGCGGAGAACGAGCATTCTATAATAGATACAGAACGTTTATTTCACAAAAATAAGTTTGATGGAGGAGCCATGGCGGACGATGTGTATGTGTGCATAGACCTGAAAAGTTTCTATGCTTCTGTGGAATGTGCGGGCCCGGGGGCTGGACCTTTTACCACGAACCTGGTAGTGGCGGATCCTTCCCGAGGGCCCGGAGCCCTGTGTCTGGCGGTGAGTCCCGGGCTTAAGGCAAAGGGGGTCAGGAACCGGTGCCGGCTTTTTGAAATCCCTCCTTCCCTGAAATACATTACGGCCCTGCCGCGGATGGGGCTCTATATGGAAGTGTCTGCAGATATTTACAATGTGTATCTTCATTTCTTTTCTGCAGAAGACGTGTACGCCTATTCCATTGACGAATGTTTCATCCAGCTTCGCCCTATCTGCCATGTACCGGAAAGACGGCATGGCACTGGCGGAGATGATGATGAAGGCTGTGTATGAAAGGACCGGCATCTGCGCCACCGCAGGGGTGGGAACCAATCTTTTTCTGGCGAAAATCGCATGGACATTGTGGCCAAGCATGTACCGGAGCATATAGCTATCTGGATGAAGGCATCTTCAAGGAAACCCTGTGGTACCACCGCCCTCTCACGGACATATGGAACATAGGGAAAGGCATTGCCGGAAGGTTCAGAAATACGGGGTCTATGACCTTCACGGCGTCACCCTCCTTCCTCCCGAAATGCTGTATAAGGAATTCGGGGTGAATGCGAAATACCTCATCGACCATGCCCATGGCCGGGAACCCTGTACTCTGCAGGATATCCATTCCTATCGTCCCGGGACCCGTTCCATCCATACGGGGCAAGTCCTTTTTGAGGATTATACCTATGAGGAAGGGGAAATCCTGCTTTATGAAATGGCGGAGCTGCTGATACAGCAGATGCTGGGACAGGGCCTCGCAGCCCGGGGCATCTCCTCTATGCCGGCTATTCGGGACGGGAGAGGAAGGGGAGCAGCGGCAGCAGAAAGCTGGATGGATATACCGACGTTCCGGAAGATATATGGCAGGCTTTCCATCAGCTGTATCAGACAAGGTCATTCCCCGCCTGGGCATACGCACCTTCGCCTGGCGCTGGAGGATGTGGCGCCGGCAGATGAAGTACCCCGGCACTTTCTCTCTTCCGAACGCCTTTGGGAAGAAGAAAGGCAGAAAAAGGTGGGAAGCTGGCATATGATGGAATATTAAAAG